>Ga0209383_1001069_pt1 | contig 17800 bp, 19 predicted proteins | sample CoawatmetaG02DNA_FD_187510 | JGI IMG/M metagenome (GOLD analysis project Ga0209383, IMG submission 187510) | Marine microbial communities from the West Antarctic Peninsula - Coastal water metaG029-DNA (SPAdes) (version 2) | ecosystem: Environmental > Aquatic > Marine > Coastal ... | reverse complement strand
TCGATCGGCGTAGACGGCCAGTACCTGTCGGAATCTCTCGCGATTGCGGCTTACCTCGATAGAATCGCGCCGCAGCCAGCCTTGTTGCCCAGCGATCCCTTAGCAGCAGCGAAGGTGGTTGAATTGATCTGCCATCTAAAGCTCGACGTAGAGCTGGTTGCGCGGCGCTGCCTGCCAGAGCTGTTATTTAAAAAGCCTGTGAGTGACGAAACCAGAGAAAGCGCCAAGGCTGACTTGATCAAAGGTATGGTGGCGGTTGATCGGATTTTTGTTGGCGCGCCCTATGCCGCTGGCGACACGGTAACCCTTGCAGACTTCTATACTTTTTATACCTTTGGTCTTGCAACGGGTATTGGTAAAGCGGTGATGGACCTGGATGTATTGGCAGACTACCCCCGTATTCAAGCTGTGGTCGATCTCATGGCAGAGCACCCCAGTATCGCAAGGGTTGAAGCCGAAAAGGCGGGTTAAGCACAGTCGTCGGGGTGCGGCGCAAAATGTCTGGAAATAGGCCAATAAGGGGTCGTGCGCCAGTGCGGTAACCCTGATTCACCTAGAAGTACAGATAAATAACGAATGGACGTACCCTATAGTTCCATCGTCTCGTCTAGGTGTTTCCAGGTCGCCATACTGATTTAGACTGCTTCCAATCTGTCGCGGACGCCAACATAAGGTAGTGGGGCAGTTCACCCTACCTTTTTGTAAGAGATTTCGTTGAGGGCGTGAGAGTTTTTATGTGTGTGTCGCACTTATAGGTTACAGCTACTTGTACGCGACAGCGCAACGCAACCGGCTAAAGCTAATAGGCGTTGCAGAGGGCTCGGCTGCTCAGCAAGGCGGCGCCTTAGCAGGAGACTTTATCTACTCCCTAGACGGCGATAGGGTGTTCGGGCCAGGTGACGTTGCGGCCCTGCAGTCCTTGCACCAATCTTCGGAAGAACTTATCGAGTTAATCGTTGAGCGGGAGGGAGCGTTTCTCAGCACGTACGTGCCGAGAGGCAATCTCGGCATTCGCTTCTCTAGTGTTAGGGTTCATCCTGTTTCGAAATAAACGGGTATGCGGTTTGCCTAACAAATTAAAATAACGGTGAGTGGCTGCGGTTGGCCGATGACGATGAAAACCCAAGTTACGAAATTAGTTTTTTGATGTCTGCTCCACTATCCGTATCTCTGTTGGAATCTGTCACGGCGGCCCGCCGGTGTTGACAGCTCAATGCGATTTCCCTATTGGCTCTTTGGCTTGCCTCTTACGACTATGAAAACTTGATTCTGATAGGTCTGCAAAACTATAAGTGGGCACACACGTCGGCCTGAGAGTTTTTATGTGTGTGCCGCACTCTTATTTCTTGAATCCAGGATCAATCATTTATCTGCGGCCAGATCTTTTAGCATCGTAAGCACGACACGTGCGGAATTGTCGGCTGCATCTTGCGCGAAACTTGCATAGGACTCATGCGCTCGCCCATCGGCCTTGTCTGAAAGGGTCCGTATAACAATCACCGGCACGCCAAACTCGTGCGCGATTCTCGCAACCGGTCCTCCTTCGCTTTCTACTGCGTAGGCATCAAACTGGTCACGCAGGAAATCAACATACTGCTGGCTGGCAATAAACGCTTCACCGCTGACAATCCTTCCCTCAAACACATGCTCTTTGCCGACAACCTGCTTGGCAGCGTTGCTTGCGATTTCTCGTAGATAGGGATCAGCCGGGATACTGCCGTCTTCATTCACGCCGCAGTCAGGCTTCCAGACAAATCCATCATCAGTCTGCGTGCCACAGTCGTGAATAATAAGGTCTGTTGAGATGACAACATCCAATACCTTGGTGTGGTCGGCAACGCCACCCGCAATACCGGTGAAGACAATTCCGTTGACCCCAAATTCGTGAATCAGAATGCTAGTTGTCGCACTCGGCAACATCCCATAGGCACCTGCGCGCGCAAGCACAACGTCGACTGAATTGAGCCTAGCACGGTGATAAGCAACACCACCGATCGTGGTGGTCTGAATACTCTCAGCTGCGCCGAGCAGTAGATCTAGCTCAATATCAAGGGCCGTCAGTATACCGATAGCTTCCGACTGTTGTGCTTGGCTGCGTGAAGCGCCCATTGCGATCGTAAGTATCAGACTCACGATCAAGGCCACGCGGCCTGTTTTAATATCCAATATTATTGCCTTTATCATTTATGCGTAAGTTATGGGGTTACAGTAAAGCGGCCGGGTAAGTTCATCAAGCGGTTAGTGCCTTAACGTCTTCTCGAAACTGCCCGCAGTAGGTGGTGACGGTCTGTTCGATGCCGATTGCAGGCGTCGTCGCGCGCACAAGAAAGTGGCCTCGGCTAATCAGAGTGGGTGTCGATTGTTGGCTCTCGCCAAAGAGTAACCAGACGTCGGGTATACTTAGCTCAGTCGTCCTAAAAGACCTTCAAGTGTGTGGGGTGAAGTGATGGTTACATAGATTACTTTACCGATACGTTTAGCAGCAAAGGCGCGGGCAATAACAGTTGAGCAAGCAAGGCGGAGTCTTACTTCAATTGCAGGCTTACCCGTTTAGTTGACCAATGCAGCGACAGGTGCTTTAGTTGCTATCTACACAAACCGTGCGCAATGCCATGAACAAATTAGACCAACTCAAACAGATGACCGATGTCGTTGCAGACACGGGTGATGTAGAAGCTATCGCTAGATACAAACCTAAGGATGCAACCACTAACCCTTCCTTGCTGCTAAAAGCAGTGCAGTTACCTGCATACAAAAGTCTGTTTGATGAAGTCCGACAATGGGCCGCAGCGCAGACAGATTCGAGTCAAATCGTGCTTGCGCAAAGTTGCGACCGACTAGCGGTCGAGATTGGTACGGGGATTCTGAAGATGATTCCGGGTCGCGTATCCTCTGAAGTAGATGCCCGTCTGTCGTTTGATACTGCCGCGACGATAGCAAGAGCTCGGCATCTGATTGCCATGTACGAAGAAAGAGGTATTGCACGCGATCGGGTACTTATTAAAATCGCCAGCACCTGGGAAGGGATTGAGGCTGCGCGCCAATTGGAGCAGGAGTCCATCCAATGCAATCTGACCCTGCTGTTCGGTTTTGCTCAAGCGCGTGCCTGCGCTGATGCTGGTGTGTTTCTTATATCACCCTTTGTGGGGCGAATCCTTGACTGGCACAAGGCGAAATCCGGACAAGAGTACAGCGCTGAAAATGACCCCGGCGTGCAATCAGTAAAGCGCATCTATCGCTATTACAAGGCAAACAATTACAACACCGTGGTGATGGGCGCCAGCTTCAGAAATACAGGCGAGATTGAGCAGTTGTCGGGCTGCGACCGTCTGACCATCAGTCCAGCATTGCTTGAATCACTCGATTCAGACGAAGGTGAACTGGTCAGGGCGCTGCATACCGACGGGGTGCAGTCTGAGGATGATAAACGACAGCTTGATGAATCGGCATTTCGCCTAGATCACAACGACGATGCCATGGCGACTGAAAAACTGGCTGATGGTATTCGTCAGTTTGCAGCAGATCAGGTGAAACTCGAAAAGCTAATCATGAGCAGCTAGCCAAAACCGATCGAAGCGTGCCCGAATTTTTCGCAGAACTTGAAGATCAATTTATCGTACCCTCAACTTTGGCTCAACGACTCAAGCGAGTGTTTGAACAGACGGGCATCGGCTCGATATTACTCCGTACCCTTTGTGTGGTGTAACGAAGCGTGACACCGGACGGGCCAAAATAAGCGAATGGCTCGGGTTAAGCTTTTAACAGGCAAAAAAAACCCCGCCGAAGCGGGGCTTTCTTAAATCAAACCTTTAGTGACTAGATTCTGAGGAATCGTTGTACGCAAGGTTCCAGATAATCAATCCAAACAGGATCTTGTTCACAAAGTCTGCAAGGTTATAAACCATATTGAGCGAGCCTTCATCAACACCGCCCATCATGTAACCTAAAACATAGCCGATCGGGTAGATCGCCCAACCCACCAGCACGATTAAGCGCATGTAACCAAATGCTGCCTTTACGCTTTCGTTTGCCGCTGCCGCCTTTGACGCTTCACCCGCAAAGATTTCATAGATGATCACAGCCCAACCGACCATGCCTATCCAGAAGGCGATTGTTGAATTCATAACGCCCGCTTCGCCTAAATAGCCGAAGATAAGCATAACCAAGGTGCCGACCAACAACCGAAGGAACGAACCTGTACTGACGGCCGCGCCAACCGCTTTTAGTATAATGAAAAATTCGATCATCAATAACGGCACTGTGATGAGCCAATCAATATAGCGATAGACGATCGGCGTACTTTGGTTTATCACCCAGTAGTCGCGCATATACATGTAATGCACAGCCGCAACCAAGGTTACCAACCCAGCTACCAACATCGACAGCCGCCACTCGCGTTTTACGTTCATGCCTTCATATAAAAAGAATACGGTCGATGCCATCATGGCAACCGACACGATCCAAAATGTGACCCCAACTAGGTCTCCTTCAGCTAAAAAATGCATCGTTTTTCCTCAATTTAGATTTCTTATTTTTTTAGTACCCTTCACCAGCAATACCTCTCTTTTATAGCAGCAGCATTTATGCATCTGTGTGAAAAGCATACACCTATGACGTCTTTTTGGACAGTGCCATTAAATGCCACGGTTTCGTGATGCTCTAAGTCGAAAAAGGCCGAAGAACTAGCATTTTTCGTCTATCTTTATAGCGCGTCTGCAATGGGTCGCAGAACCTGCAGATCGATTTATCGTGCCGTTAACCTCGTCTCAACGACGCAAGAAAGCGTTTGAACGGGCCGCGATTGGCTTGATATTGCGCGGCACTCCTTGTAGATAGGAACGATGCGTGTTGCTGCCGACATCCCACCGAGGTCTATGAGCAAAAAAATGCCCAATTAGGATATTTTTGAAATCTCGTAAAACGCCTTTAAAAATACTTGTTCACCGGCAGGTGTGCACGATCGCCGGGATCTCAAACAAAGCGGCATGCGTTGAGACATGGGCTGGGTCGAGGCGGTAGCTAAGTAATCGTCCCGATTCTCTGCCAGTCTTTAGATCGTTTGCTCGTCAGACGGTGACCTTTGTCTGTCAAAATTAGATCAACCAACATTTTGTTCTAAACATCTGCCTTAGTTATAGTCGTACGAACGAGGCAGAATGCGCGATAGAATCCCGTTTCTGAAGATTTCTCCCGCTTCATTTTTAAAACTCCAAAAAGTTGTGCGAAGTCGTAAACATTAAGGAAATATATGAAACTCCCGTTGATCGCATTGATTATTTTTGGACTATCCGCATCTGGCTGTTCCACGCTGGTTTCGAAAGTATTTCCCTTCGATGACTTGCCTGCGCCTTCCGGTCCGCACGTCGTTGGCACGCAGTTTTTTGAGTGGGTTGATGAGGCGCGTGAGGAGACGTTTACCGATGAGCCCGGTGACCAACGTCGATTGGTGGGTCAGATCTGGTACCCCGCGGCAACAACGATTGTTGAGGCTCGTCAACCGTACTTAGATTACCCAGGCCGACGTCTCGACATGCTCTCTTATCAGTCGGGGCTACCCCATTTTATGATTGCGCATATGCAGCAAGTTCAAACCAATGCTGTTTTAAATACACCGTTTCTGAAGCAGGGTAAAAAGATGCCCGTCGTTCTGTTTTCGCACGGCTTAAGCGGAATGAAGAATCAGAACACCATACAGGCAGAGGTGTTGGCCAGCCACGGCTTTACAGTCATCAGTGTCGATCACGCCTATGATGCCTACCTGACGGTTTTCGCAGACGGGTCCGAGGCGGATTTCCGATCATCGGACACAGAAAACCTTACAGGCGAGGCATTTTTCGCGTTTAGATTACCGCAATTGAATACGCGCGTGGCGGACCTTGTTTTTGTGTTAAACGAAATAGAGCGACGAAGTGATGAGGTCGATAGCATATGGGCTAAACTGCAGACTAACTCGGTCGGGGTATTTGGACATTCTTTCGGTGGTACAACGGCACTCATGTTGTCACTAAAAGACGACCGAGTGAGTAAAGCTTTGGCCTTGGATGGCTGGATGGTGCCGGTGCCTGCAGAGGTTATTTCCGCAGGCACACAAAAACCCTTTTATTATCTCGGCCAGGGCGCATGGGACGATCCCATTAACTATAAAAAGCTCGACCAGTTTTTGAAGGCCTCGCCGCAATCCCAGAAGCAGCTGGTCTCAGGCACCAAACACTTTGACTATTCGGATGCTCCGCAGTTTTCTAATATGACCAAGCGGTTTGGGCTATCAGGAGACCTCTCGCGCCCGGAACTCAGAACGCTGATCAATAAAGCGGTGCTTACTTTTTTTGAATGATGCTGAAATCAATAGGGCAGGGACATTGTAGATCAGCCTCGATAGATGTTTGACGAGATGGCGGATTAATATCACGCTATTCAATCTTGTTTAACATTAACGTCAGTGCAATAAACTCAAACGACGTTCGCTTCGGAGTGGATGCGGTTTAAATTTAGTTCCATCGATGACACTATTTGGCGTGGCGGTTTCATTGCTGGCATCGGTCAGTTCCTTCTGTTGCGTGCTTGCTATCTTGATGTGCAGATCGACTTCATCAAGACGCGGATCAGCGACAGCAACCAGGTAGATGAATCCATTTTTTCTGGCAATGACGGCGCCACAAAATTCGGCGATTCTCGCAGCACCCGATTTCGCTAAAAAAATCCTATTGAGGTTTTTAGTCTTATTGTCCCCAGATTCAAGTTTGATCTTTTTCCATGTCCTGTACTTTAAATATTCACGACTTCCGTTTCAAACCCAGAATCAGCCAGATCCTGTTTAAGGTTTTTTAGGCAGTCCGAAGTTCCATGGCCCATATCATGCACTACGAGACACATCCCCTTCGATGCCCCCTTGATTCGATCTCCAATAGCCGTTCTCTCAAGCAAATCTTGAAAATCTCCTTTTTGGTAAAGCGGATTTTCTGGGTGGGGATTAAGTATCTTTGCACGGCCGCGTGTCCAAAGTAGACATGGAACAAAGACGCAGCCCACCGACAGTTCTTCATTTTCGTGACCGCTAAACACTAACGTGAATTTCATTTTAGCCCCGCAAGCATAAGTTAGAAAATAGGTGGTTAGGTAACTCTCTGGTACTGATATGACGCACACAATTTTGCTGTGATAAAGACGCTCACTTAGCCATTGAATTGAAACCAAGTGCAACGGTTAGGAGACGGTTTTATCATCCCCCTTTTGTGCCGTTTAGAGGCGGTAAGTCGCCTTGGTCGGCCGAAACGTGCTTGATCATTCCAATCTCGTCCAAGGACACGGCTGAAAATGACTCTTTTTGTGGTTTATCAAAAATATTTACATATTGCTGTAAGAAGCTATTGCTTCGCTTGTGCCAGATCTCGACCGAATGACCTTGGTTTTCAAGTAAATCGGTTAAGATAGCGGCCTTTTTGACTCCCGATTTGCTTCCGCCCCGCATGCCACCGCGGTGTTCGTCAAATCGCTTTTTTAAACCTTTTCCATACTTACCTACGTACAGGACTTCCTCAAGAGTGTGCAGATTACCGCAACGTACCCAGCAATATACACCGGAGACCTTTGCCATTGCTTCATCAGTCCAATTAGTGGCGTCGATCTTGTCATTTTGATCTATTTCTAGGTGGCCGGCATAGGTAAAACCCAAGTGTCGTAAAGCCTTTCTATCCATCGCTATTGCTCCTCTATTTGGGTCAATGGTATTCCTACAAAAGATTGGTAACGTATATCTCTTGAGCGAAGGTGAAGTCCGTTCGCTGAAGGAGATCTGCCTGTGATGCTATTGTGATCCGTTTCTACACGCGTTTTGCGGCTTCGTTAAATAGTTCTTAGCACTCGCATATTTCGTCAAAATTATAGAAAGGCGACCATTTGGGTTCTGCAAAATCACTCATTCTCAAACCACCATTCTTCCTCATAATCCCCTCTGCGATTAGAGACTTCGTCAATTGTCGTACCCACCTTAAAGCCCTCAAAATCAGATTCGACCATGACTTAAGATGAAAATTTTTCGCGTGATCCAAACCGTTTGGTAAATTCTTCCTCTGGAATTTCGTATGTGTCAGTGTATATGACCTGATGCGTTTGAATTCGTTTGATCAACATTTTCTTTCTTCCTTCCTTCACTGATTATGAACAATTAACCGCCATTGCGAATATTGTGATTTCCGCGCAACCTAAATTGCCTGTTTTTCGTTGATCACCGACCTCGCTGTTTGTTGACTATTTGTTCATCTTCCTAGCGGTACCTAGCGCTTTTTTGAGTGCGAATTTGTGGGTCGCGATTTACAACGGCATTTGTGCAGATGAGTTTAAATCGGGTTTTCCACTGGCCGTCGCTAACCAAAATTACTCATTAAGGTGTTAAAAATCTTAAGAAGACTCCCAGTAATTATTGCCATCTTCGTCATCAACGCTATTCATTTGCTCGAAATCACCGCTCTCAATACCTTGCTTTATGACATCAACAAAGCCATTAACATCATCTACTTCTACCGTAACTTCCGAATTTCCCTCAATTTCATCTATGTCTGTGTTGGTTACGCTCATTGATGGATAGGCTTTTTGCAATGAGTCTAGAACATCAACTGGATCTTGTGCTCCGATGCTTAACAATAATTCCATTCTATTAATCCTCAGTTATTCATAAATTTTTTTTGATTCCGACATTGATGTAAATTTTGACGATATAAAACCGACGTCAATTTAGTGAATGCGCATTGATATAACCCATTTTGTTGAGTATCGAGCAAGAGCTTTGTAAAAGTATGAACTGTACAAGCCTACTTGATGTGGAATAACTAGATGTTTGAAGAATAAAGAATCGTACTAGCTTTAAAGGTAGTTAATGATAGAAGAGCAATCGACTAACTAAAAGCTATCGCTAAATTGGGTAAACTTTTGAGACTAAGTTACATCCTGGACGCTAGAACTAAATCCTCATAAATTGACTCTAACTCGTCAATTCTTTCGACTTGCTTGATCTCCGAACAAACGTCGAAAGGAGCAGCTCTGGTAATAAAACTTTCGAAATACTTTGCGGCTTCTGAAAAAAGCACTGGGTCTTTGATCTTAGAATCACTGATACTCAGGATCTCCTCAATGGACGATATTAGATCGTCATGCATTTTTTTCATGGTCAACTAGTCCCCTAAATTGCTGCGCAAAGTAATGTTCAACATTATCAGACTTTTAGAATAAAATTTTTGATATTTGGCAGTATCTTTCTATAGCACCCCAATGGGTTTTAGAGGGCTAGTTCTCGGGCTTGAGCCCCTTTTTTCCATCAAAGAAAGCCTTTAACTTTTGCTTATCTTCGTCAACCCTAGAACAGGCTTGGATAAACAGCCATATCAACTCTACCCCAACTTGCTCGCCGGTGAGCAATGCGTTATTTTTCACTAGGTCAGATATTTATATTCTAAATCGGCGGGCTTCGTGAATATTCAAGCAAATAAAATTGGAATTTCCAGTGCTGCTACCTTTGGTATTCTTTGGATCATATGTAGCACCGCAGTACATTTTGCTCTGCAACCCATGATGATAATTGCCGGGTACATGATGCATTCAAATCTAAGCACGCTTAGTTGGACTCTAACCTTTACAGGCTTTTTAACGGAACTGGTTGCTTGGGCCGCAGTTGCCGGCATCAGCGGTTGGTTGCTCGCTTCAATATATAACCGACTGCAATCCGGTCTGAAGAGTTCGTATGTCCAACCAAAACATAACAAGCAGTTCAATTCGTTCGCAAGTTTACTTGGACGCACCGCCGTTGGCGACGCCCCAATTAACCGGTTGCTATGTGTCAGTACTTGATGGAGAGATATTGGTTTGAAGAAGATTAACCTGCAAAACTTGGCTCATATCGCTGAAATTATCGGCGGCTTCGCAGTACTCGTGTCGTTAATCTATCTTGCTGTGCAACTTTCCGACAATAATAAATTGTTGCGGAGCCAGGCACACTTTAATGCACTAGAACTTGCGCAAGAGCCACTTATGCTCATGGTTGAGAATGCTGACCTTGCTGAAATTATACTGAAGTGCGATTCAGCGGAAGGAGGATTACCGCAGTCTTTGCTCAATCGCTGTCACAACTTTTACTTCATTCAATACAACGGTTGGGAGTACCTCTACTATCAAAATATAGATGAGTCTATTCCTCCGGAGATTTGGACGGGGGCAGATTCCTATTATCGCGAAGAGATAGCTCAAAAAGAGGGTTACGTCGAATTCTGGCAAAAGTACAAAGTTGCCTTTGCTGACCCATTTCACAGCTATGTTGACGAGCTATTTGGTGTGAATTCGCGGGGAGACAACTAACCTGCAATTGGCGCCGGCCATTGCATGCCAAAGCAAGGTATCCTTTGCGATTATCATTAACCTCAGCCAAAGGCAGTGCATGTTAGATGCTTTTGACGAGGTACCTAGCAACCGATAGGTAGTCTTGTTCAGCCGATAGGTATAGGGAGATATTGTTGAATAATCGCACTACGCTAGTCACCGTACTTGTCACGTTGCTCGTGACAACGTTGTTGCCATTGTCCAGCGCTTACGCGGGGAACGCGGAAAAGGCGTCGACGTTCAAATTGATGAAATGGACGCCACGCTATTTTGCGGATAGAAGCTTTGTTATTAAAGTGCTACTAATTTTTGAATTAAAATGGAAACGAAGATATTCTAAAATGAACCTTGCGTTGATATGCGACAAAGTGATGCAAAGCCTTTGCAATAGAATAAGTTGTTAGGTGTCAGAGCGAGATGAGAGAATCCATACTCGACACGTTCGCAGCTTTGCTCAAGTTCCTGAGAAGTTATGAGGTTCTTGAGGAAACCGAAGGGAACAAATTTCGCCTGGCAGGGAAAGATTTTGTCCACTTTCAAGATGACTCTGACGGGCTGTGGGCCGATGCGATTCTTTCGAAGGATAGGATTTGCGTGTCAGTAGCGTCAGCACAAGGACAACGTGAGCTTATGGACGCGATCGGGACAAAACTAGATTCACTTGAATCACATAGTGAACGAGGGACAAAAAGAAGAGCGCGTAGAATCAGGAGAGACACCTAACATGCAGTTGCAGTCATTCCGTCGCCTTCGGTTGCGTCACCCGGATCTAGCAAGTGGTCGCGCATATTGCGTTCGTAAGTTGCGGGCCAACTCATTACACCTCTTAACTCGGTGATATATAGCCCTATGAACGATGCTGCCGACTTCTATACTGGTCTTATAGCAGAGCTCTATGAACCTCTCGCAAGCGGTATAACAGGCTCAAGAAGGTTTATCGATTTTGTTAAAACTCATGGTGAACCTGCCTTAGAGATTTGTTGTGGAACCGGGCAGCCAATACTTGATCTGATAGAAGCTGGGTTAGATGTTGAAGGTCTTGATGCTTCCGAGGACATGTTGAAGATTTGCAACGAGAATTCGCGTAAAAGAAATTTGGAGGTGACACTCCACCACTCGAAGATGCAAGATTTTGCTGTCCCCCGAAAATACCGATCAGTTTATGTTGCCAATGGAAGCATAACGCTTCTCTCGAGTGACGCAGACCTACACAATACGCTTGCGAGAATTCGGGCTTGCTTGGCCCCAACCGGAACTGTACTGATAGATCTCGATGTACCGAATGTAGCAGACCTTCGAAAGTACGTTGGCAGGTTTAAAACGACCGAAATCGATGGCTATCAGCTAAGAGTAGGCATGACCCATTTGGAATGGAATGAGATCAGTCAGCAAATTGTCGCTGAACTACGTTACGAACGTATTGATCCGAAGGGTGAAGTAGAGTCGGTTGATCGATCTTGGGCCAGAACAATTTGGAATGTAGACCAATTTTCTGAACACCTAGTAAATGCAGGCTTTGATCTGCGGAGCGTAGATGAATCTCACGGAGAACTCATTCAAGTATTCGCCAGTGTGGCAACATAACATGCAGGTAAAATCACTCGTCGCTTCGCTTTTCCTTCGGGCGCGGCAGTTTTCCACAACGTCTTTGTGGCAGACTGTCAAACAGCAACGCCGTTTTCCAGCCAATGTTTGCAGGCGTTATAGGTATAGGTGCAACACTTGATACTAATTCCCCCTAATGCTTCAAATATCAAAATCATGCTTAGTCAACATGACAAGGATGGTGGAAATAAGATAAATGAAAGCCTTACTAAGTTATTTGATTCGTTAAATAATGAAACTAATCAATATGAGGTTTCAATTAAGGTTGCAGCGTTAAATCAAATATATTCCACTGCGATTCAATATGTTGCACCCGTTGTGTCACAAATAAGTGGAAATATAGATAACAACCATAAGCTTCATTCTATTAATCAGTACGTAGAATGTGTCGATAAAATAGCAACAGTTAGTTGGCTGAGCCCAACAACGGCTAAAAGGCATAAACGCTGTAACATGTCGTTTTCATCAAAATATATTCACTTTTTAAGTGGCCGCCAATTACCCATATATGATAGTTATATTTGGATCGTGATGATTGGCTACCTTAATCAAAAAAATAAAACAAAACTCAGTTTTGCCCCTCCAGAGACATACCAAAAGTTCTATGATTTATTTTTAGAATTCAAGGAAGACTTCAATCTAGTTGAATATACAAACTATCAATTAGACAAATATCTATGGCAGTACGGCAAAAACGTAATTGGCGAAATTGTCAGCAACGAAGGCGTAAAACTTAATAAAGCTAAGTCAATCCTAAAAAAACGTATAGCAAGCTGTTAAACAACGACAAAATACAGTTGGCTTTTGTGCCTTCGTCGCTTATTCAAGCCAACTATATTTTGCCTGTTAACAGGGCACTAGACGGCTTCGCACGCGTATCCTTCGTCGACGCCAAGCTGACGGTCAGATAGCCTAGAATCGATCGTCGCTGCCGGCGCAAGGCTGACCATTGCGTGCCAAGGCATGCGCATGCTCTGCGATGGTCTCGAACCTCAGCCAAAGGTAATGTAGGTTGGACGCTTTTGACGAAGTACCTACCAAGCGATATGGCGTCAGCGTAAAACTGCCCGCTAAGATTCATTTTGCCCCAACCCCACTTATTCCCGTACACTGTCGGTCTATTCACACAGAGAGATTTCAATAGTGCAGTATGATGATGTCCTACTCGGACGCCGCAGTATTCGTGGCTATAAACCCGACCCAGTGCCGAAAGCACTGATTAAAGAAGTTCTAGCATTGGCAATGCGTTCGCCATCTTCGATGAACACGCAGCCGTGGAATTTCACTGTCGTCTCCGGCGAACCCTTGAACCGTATTCGCGCCGGTAACACTGAACGTAATCTCGCTGGTGTGCCGCATTCGCGCGAGTTTCGCATCGGCCAGGCGTTTGCGGGACAACATCGCGACCGTCAAGTTGGTGTTGCTAAGCAATTGTTCTCAGCGATGGGTATTGAACGTGAAGATAAAGAAGGACGTCAGGATTGGGTGTTGCGCGGTTTCCGCCAGTTTGATGCGCCGGTTTGTGTGATTATTACCTATGACAGCGTGCTGGCAGACAGCGATGACACTGCTTTTGACTGTGGCGCAGTAACAACAGCACTAGTAAACGCAGCTTGGTCGCGTGGTTTGGGTGCGGTGATTAACAGCCAGGGCATTATGCAGTCGCCGGTGGTGCGTGAGCATGCAAATATTGCTGACGATCAGGTGATTATGAAGGCTGTTGCGCTGGGCTGGCCAGATGAAGATTTCCCGGCCAACGCGGTCGTATCAGAGCGCAAGAGCGTTGATGAAGCTGCATGTTTCTTAGGGTTTGACGACTGATTAGGTACAAGAAATGGGGTCAGAGTAAAACTTAACCATTTCATCAACGATGACTTACATGAAGTAAACAGGGGGGTGAGAGTGTTCTCATTCTCATTCTCCTTATGCCTTCGGAAAATGACGATGTCTCGTCCCCCTCGATTTTGTCCTTTTTGCATGCCTGTGCCTGCGCCTGTGTTTCAACAACAGCAGTACCTTTCACAAACGAGCACTTAAAAACCGCATTTCTAACGATTAATCAAAGGCCTCGAAACGTCTATGCTGATCTAAAATTTAGATAGCTTGATGACCTCATTAAATTTGGCATAGCGCTTACGTCGGCGTAGGATAATTGAGGTAAGAATTACCGCCAAACGTTATCTAGGACAACATTTGTGACGACCTCTTTAATTTTCAAACAACTCTTCGATCAAACCTCGGCCACATACTCCTATTTATTAGCCGATGTTGAATCCCGTCAGGCAGTGTTCATCGATACCGTTTATGAGCAACACGATCGTGACCTGTCTTTAATACGAGAGCTGAAACTGGAATTGTTAGCGTGTCTGGAAACGCACTGTCATGCGGACCACGTAACCGGTGCCTGGTTACTAAAATATACAACCGATTGTAAGATCATTGCGTCTGAGTATTCAGGGATAGAAGCACTGGATAATAAGTTAGCGCACGGTGACCAAGTGAAGTTTGGTGGTCACGCATTAACTGTTATTAGCACGCCTGGACATACCAATGGCTGCATAAGTTTTGTGACGGACGACCGGTCGATGGTTTTTACGGGTGATAGCCTGCTTATTCGCGGCTGCGGTAGAACTGATTTTCAGCAAGGTTCGGCCAAACAACTTTTCCATTCAATAAAGGATAGGCTGTTTGCCTTACCCGATGACTGCATCATCTATCCTGCCCACGACTACTCGGGACGTACCGCCAGCATGATAGGCGAAGAAAAAGAGCACAACCCACGTATTGGAGGGTACGCCAACGAAAATGATTTCGTCGGCTATATGGAAAATATGGCATTACCGCACCCTAAAAAACTTGAAATCGCCGTGCCCGCTAATCTTAAAGCTGGCCGACCAGCAGATGATCAACTGCCGAAACAGCCAGATTGGGGTCCAGTGGTGATCTCTTACAGTGGTGTAACTGAGATTTCGCCGCAGTGGGTGGCAAGTCACCGGACCGAGTTGCATGTTCTGGATGTGCGCACCGCGGTAGAAACTGCCGAGGAAAGTACTCGGATTCAGGGGGCGCAATTAATTCCTATCAACGAGCTGCGTGACCGCATAAATGAAGTGCCGAAAAATAGGCCGGTCGTGACTATATGCCGGGCTGGCAAGAGGTCGGTTCTGGCGGCAAACATATTACGCGATGCTGGCTGGCACAAGGTTGCAAATATCAGTGGCGGTCTGCTGCGTTGGCAAGATGAAGGTTTACCTGTACATACCTGAACAGCAAGAAACGCCGTCAGCGCAATCTTAGGGTTAGGACCAAGTGCCAAGCTCAACGATTAATAAATGTCAGATTTTCCCCGCACACCAGTAATTCGTCATTACTTCTCTCGCGCCAGCCTTCACTGTATTAGTTTCCTGAATTGGTTAGAGTAGGGTATGAATTGATTCTTATCTGAGTGGTTATCATGAATTTAGAAAAATCTAAAAAGAGAATTGCTAAAAAGATAAAGATGGGGTTTCAAGGGTACCCTGAAATATCCATCGCATATTTTGGTAGCACCATCGATATAGCCGAGCAAGTGGCGGTATCATTTGTCGCTGAGCAGGGCGCCGAGGCGATGGAAGAACGTTTTCATAGTAAGTCGGACGCCAGAGAGGACCAGGTGATTCAGTCTGCAATCGTTAAGATGATCGAGCGTTCAGAGGCAAACACGGTCAGACAAACTGAGGGTGTTGGGGTCGTGAAATAAAGAGAAATGAATTTAGACGACCCGAGGCTGGCCTTTGTATTTTCGAAATGATGGCAAAATGGCGCCGCTAATGAACCGTTGTCGTGCGTTGTGATCGAATTTTTTTGTCAGTTATAGTGATTTGATGGACGTCTCAAAATTTTGGCTTAAGGTGATATATGATCGCTGCTGTAGAATAAGTCGTTTCGCCGAAGAGAATCTAGTTTGATGCCTGAACCAGACCCATTGAGAATCATGACATTTACAACACCGAAAGGTCTCGGCCAGTGGCTAAAGGCCAATCACGCAACGGAAAGTGAGTTGTGGGTAAAGATATTTAAGAAAAATACTGGAATTCAAAGTGTTACTTGGAATGATGTAGTGATAGAGATTTTATGCTGGGGTTGGATTGACGGTGTAAAAAAGTCACTTGATGATCAAGCCTATCTTCAGCGCATAACGCCTAGAGCATTACGAAGTAACTGGTCTAAAAGAAACACAGCGCATGTTGAACGTTTGATAAACGAAGATCGGATGAATGAATCTGGGCTTGTGCATGTTCGTGCGGCGAAAGCTGACGGTCGTTGGGAAAACGCCTATGTGGTAAGTGAAATGAAAGTACCCGTAGACTTCCTAGCGGCATTGGAGCGTAAGCCGAAGGTGAAAGCATTTTTTGAAACGCTCAATAAATCAAGTCGTTATGTTATCGCTTATGGTTTGATAAGTGCGAAGAAAGCCGAGACTAGAATAAGGCGGTTTGAAAAATTCATGGATATGCTAGTTCACGAAGAAAAGCCTAAATAGGTGGCGCTCGCTATACAGCGATAAATGCATACAGGCTTTTGGTGCATGACCCTCACTATGTCGAAAATATAAACCGAAATTCAGGACTTTCATCATCATGATGATGCTACATTAACCCCCTCACACGGAACCAAAAGACCAACACATTGACTGACGAGTTACCAGACCACCTGTTCAAGCGACAGGACGATTCCTCGGATGAAGCGTTTTACGCAGTTCCCCGCATGGTTAATCACATTGACGACGCGACTATCAACGAAATCACTCGATTTTACCGGGAAGCCCTGAGCCCGGAAGATGAGCTGCTGGATCTTATGTCATCATGGATCAGTCACCTGCCGGAGGATGTCGACTATATGAAAGTGACTGGTCTCGGCATGAATCTAGAGGAATTGAATGCCAATCCGCGCTTGGACCAGGTCGTTGTCCATAACTTGAACGACACCCCGCGGCTTCCTTTTGCTGAAGCATCGTTCGACACTGTCATGATCGTCGTTTCGATCCAATACCTGGTTCGACCTTTTGAAGTGTTCGAAGAGATCAGGCGAGTGCTTAAATCCGGTGGTAAATGTATCGTCTCAATGTCCCACCGCCTTTTTCCGACTAAAGCGATCTATGCATTTCAGACGCTGGCGCCGCAGGACAGGATCCATCTTGTGCAGCAATACATGCATCGGGCTGGTCTTACGGGTATTGAATTTATTGATCGATCGCCGGAAAAAGCCGATCCGCTCTGGATCATTCAGGGCTTTAACGGCTGAGCTGACAAGAAATGGGCGCAGAGTAAAACTGCCGCATATCATCTGTGTTGGCTGACATGAAGTCAGCAGGGAACATGAGAGCGTGTTCGTTCCCGTTGTTTCACTAGCCGAAGAGCATGTTCGCAATATCAGACCATGCAGGCGTCTGTGCAAGCGTAAATTTGAGCGCCATCGCTGCAAAAAAGAGCGAGAAACCTAATAGGCTACTCCAGTGAGGTCTCTTCAATCTCACTAGATCGTAACCGATCAATAAGCCAAAAAGACCGAGTTCAACAATGGGGATAAACGCAAAAGGTGCTTCAATAGTACCAATCATGCGAGCGACGGCCGGGTCCAAAATCAATATGCCTGCAAGCAACATTAGACGCTTGTGAGCCAACGGCTTGGCTCGATTGAGGAAACCCAACACAAATACAATACTAAAATTAATCAAGTCAGTCGTAGGAAACAGCATCGATGCGGCATGACTATTATTACCAATCGAAAACGCTGGCAACGCGTAGGCCGCCCTCATCATGAAGTATCCCGTTATGAGCATGGCGATCGC
>Ga0209383_1001065_pt1 | contig 17857 bp, 17 predicted proteins | sample CoawatmetaG02DNA_FD_187510 | JGI IMG/M metagenome (GOLD analysis project Ga0209383, IMG submission 187510) | Marine microbial communities from the West Antarctic Peninsula - Coastal water metaG029-DNA (SPAdes) (version 2) | ecosystem: Environmental > Aquatic > Marine > Coastal ... | reverse complement strand
AATATTGTTATTTGTGAATACACAAATGTCCGAAGCTATTTCTATAGATCGTTTAGCAATTTCTTCTGCAGTTTTGGTCTTGTCATCTATCATAGCTCTAGCAGCAGCTAGTGCATAATTTCCACCCGATCCAATGGCTACCACTCCGTATTCTGGTTCCAGAACGTCACCCTGTCCAGTAATTACAAAACTCTTTTCTTTATCGGCGACTAGCATTAGGGCCTCTAGTCTTCTTAAATATTTGTCTGATCTCCAGTCTTTTGCTAATTCTACAGCAGCTCGTGTTAGCTGACCTCCATGTTTCTCTAGTTTAGATTCTAACCTTTCGAACAAGGTAAATGCGTCGGCAGTAGACCCCGCAAATCCTGCAATAATATTTCTTTTTTCAATTTTTCTAACTTTTTTAGCAGTACTTTTCATAACAGTATTGCCAATACTCACTTGTCCATCTCCTGCAATTACCACGTCTCCATCTTTTCTAACCAGTGCAATGGTAGTTCCGTGCCAGCTATTATTGTTCATATTTTTGCTTTATTTAATTAGTAAACACATGTGGTGACGAATTCCATATCTTCAAGGTATAAATTTTATAGTATTTATTATATTAAATAAGCATATTTCATTATGAGAACAGCAAACATAGAAAGAAAAACAAAAGAAACCAGTATTAGCGTTGATATAGATATTGATGGTACGGGGAAGTACGATATTCAAACTGGAATTGGCTTTCTAGACCATATGTTAGAACAAGTTTCAAAACATTCTTTAATCGACCTAAAGGTTATAGCTAAAGGAGATCTGCACATTGATTTGCATCATACAACTGAAGATACAGGAATTGCAATTGGAGAAGCTTTATTAAAAGCCTTGGGAGAAAAAAAAGGAATTAAGCGATATTCACATGCTCTTATTCCAATGGATGAAACATTGAGCAGAGTAGCTTTGGATATTTCAGGTCGTCCATACTTAGTTTGGAATGTAAAACTAAAAGTTGAAAAACTTGGAGAAATGGACACGGAGTTATTTAAAGAATGGTTTCAAGGATTTGCACAAGCAGCAGGTATAACCTTACATGTTGAAAATATTTACGGAGATAATAGTCATCACATTATCGAATCATGCTACAAAGGTTTAGCAAAAGCTTTGCGAAGTGCCTTAGAGATAGATCCTCGACAAAAAAATTCCATTCCCTCCACCAAGGGTACAATTTAATTTTTAAATGATCATATCCATCTTTGATTATGGATCTGGCAACATCAAGTCTGTTTCAAAAGCTGTAGAATCTGCCGCTAATAATTTACAAAAAAATATTTCTGTAAAGGTTATTCATGACCCAAAAAAAATTAAAGAGGCAGACAAAATTATTTTACCGGGTCAAGGTTCATTTAAGCAATGTGCACAACATTTACGAGGTATCCCTGGAGTTATAGATGAGCTCAATGACTTTGTGTTAGATAAGAAAAAAAATATCTTTGGCATTTGCGTAGGCATGCAATTATTCGCAGATTTCGGAGAAGAGGATGGAGGCTCTAAAGGTTTAGGATGGATACAAGGAGAGGTCAAAAAAATCAAAATTATCAACCCAGAATTAAAACTCCCTCATATGGGTTGGAATGAAATTATTTTAAAAGAAACCAACCCTTTGTTTCAAAATTTAAGTGAGGACAAACATTTTTATTTTGTTCATAGTTATGAATTTATCGCACAAGATCAAATTAATGTTGCAGCATCTACATTTTATCAGGACGAGATAACAGTAGCTATTTTTAAGGATAATATTTTCGGGACTCAGTTTCATCCAGAAAAAAGCCAAAAAAATGGGATTCAAATATTAGAAAATTTTATAAGTTGGTAATATTATGATTATTTATCCAGCCATCGACCTTAAAAATCAGAAGTGTGTAAGGCTTTATAAGGGAGACTTTTCTAAGGAAGAAATTTTTAATAATTCTCCATTAGACCAAGCACAACAATTTGAAAAGCTAGGCTTTCAAAATTTACATATTGTAGATCTAGATAGAACATTAAACTCAAACAACACAAACTTAAATTCTATAAAAGAAATTGTGGAAAACACTTCTTTAAAAATTCAAATAGGGGGTGGGTTAAGAACTTTGGAAAACATCGAAGAGGTTTTAAGATTGGGTGTTGAAAATATTGTTATGGGTACTGCTGCAGTAGAAAATATTGATTTATTAAAAGAGGTTTCTATAAAATACCCTAATCAAATTTCAGTAGGCATAGATGTTAGAAAAGGATTTTTAGCTTTAAAAGGATGGACGGATCAAACGCAATTATTAGCATCTGATTTTGTAGATCAGATTAAGAAATGTCCAATTAAAAGTATTATTTTTACTGATATTGATAAAGATGGAACAAAAGAAGGCGTAAATCTTGAGGAAACATTAAAGCTAGCAACTATAAGCAAAGTTCCAGTAATTGCTTCAGGAGGTGTTGCAAAAATAGATGATGTGTTTGATATTCAAAAAACACAAAAGATTAGTGGAGTTATAATTGGTAAGGCTATTTACGACGGCTCTATTAATTTAGAAGAACTGGTTAAAGTTAAGTAGATGTTAAAAAAAAGAATTATTCCCTGTCTCGATGTAAAAAATGGAAGAGTAGTAAAAGGTATTAATTTTGTTAATTTAGTAGATGCTGGCAACCCGGTAGAGCAAGCAAAAATTTATAGTGACGGTGGAGCAGATGAAATTTGTTTTTTAGACATTACAGCCTCTAATGAGAATAGAGATATTTTATTAGACACAGTTCAAAAAACAGCAGAGCAATGTTTTGTTCCTTTAACAGTCGGAGGCGGAGTAAGATCAATTCAAGATATACGAAATCTTTTGATGGCAGGGGCTGATAAAGTTTCTATCAATACAGCTGCAATTAAAAATCCGGAGCTTATTAAAGAAGCAGCTCTACAATTTGGTTCTCAATGTATAGTGGTTGCTATTGATGCCAAACATATAGCATCCAATAAATGGGGTGTCTTTACTCACGGCGGAAGAGAAGCAACAGGACTGGACGCCTTAGAATTTGCTTTATTAGCGGAAAATAATGGCGCAGGTGAAATTTTACTTACCTCTATGGATAAAGATGGAACAAAGTCAGGATACGACTTGCAGCTAACAAAGAGCATGACAAACAACTTAAAAATACCAGTGGTTGCCTCAGGAGGAGTTGGAACTTTAGAACACATTAAAGACGGAATTGTTAAAGGAGGAGCAAGTGCTGTTCTGGCTGCATCCATTTTTCATTTTGGAGAATTTTCCATTTCTCAAGTAAAAGAATATTTAAACTCGGAGAATGTTCCTGTAAGAATATAGATATGTTTAAGATTTTAGAAGAATTAATAGAAATTATTCGTTCTAGAAAAAATGCAACTAAAGACAAATCTTACACGAACCAACTGTTTAACAATAAGACTCTAAGCAAAGAAAAAACGGAAGAAGAACTTCAAGAATTACTGGAAGCGATTCAACTCAATAAAAATCAAACTCATGAAGCTGCAGATTTAATCTATCATTTATTGGTACTTTTGGAATGTAACGATATAAAAATCGAAGATGTAATGGATGAACTAAAAAAAAGACAACAACAGTCCGGGTTAGATGAAAAAGCAAGTCGTTAAATTATGAGTTATGATGCTAATAATATTTTTGCAAGAATATTAAGAAAAGAAATTTCTTGTGATAAAATTTATGAAAACGACCATGTCTTAGCATTTAAGGATATTAATCCTCAGGCCAAGACTCATGTGTTAGTCATTCCAAAAGGTGCCTATGTTAATATGGATGATTTTTCTCAAAATGCTAAGAACGATGAGATTGTAGCTCTTATAAGAGCTTTAGGAGAAGTTACAAAAATAGTTGGTCTGTCATCTTGTTCTGAAGGAAAAGGTTATAGATACATAGGAAATAATGGACCAGATGGAGGACAAGAAGTTCCTCACTTACACTTTCACATTATAGGTGGTGAGCCGCTTGGAAAAATGGTTTCTAAAAAGTAACCATGAATCAAAGAGTTCAACGATATTTTTTAGAAATGAAGAATAAAAAAGATTTTAATCCAGTAGTGTGTGGAATTTTAAATTTAAAAATTTTAGAACAAGGAAAAGAAGACCCCCAGTTTTGTAAGTTTTTATACCAAAAAATAGGAAAAGACTTTCATTGGAAAGATAGGTTAGGTTGGAGCCTAGAAGAGTGGAAAGATTATTTAGATAGTGAAAAATTAAAATTTTACACAGCATATGTCGGAGAAGAACCCGTTGGCTACTATGAATATCTTAACCACGAAGATACCAAAGAAGTGGAAATTACTTACTTTGGGATTTTTAAAAATTATTACGGAAAAAAAATAGGCGGTTATTTATTAAGCCATGCTTTAGAAACATCGTGGAAACATAGTCCAAAAAGAGTCTGGGTACACACGTGCACTTTAGATCATCCTAACGCTTTGAGAAATTATATTGCAAGAGGGATGAGTATTTTTAAGAAGGAAGCAGTCTCAGTTCCCATTTAGATCAAAATTGGGAACCTCAAATTTCTCTTTAATATTAACATTAATCTGGTTATTTTTGATTATAAAGGTGATTGGTTGCTGATCGTAGCCAGCTGTTTCCCACCCAGCTATATTGAAAGTGTCTTTACTTATGAACAATTGAACAGAAGTAGCGTTTTCATTATTTCTAAACTCAATCACAAAATTATTATCTTTTGTTTTTATCTTTCGAATCTGATTTATTTTTTTAATAACTTTTTTTTTATCTAAAATAGTTGAAAAAACAGAGTTAGCCATACGGTAGTAATAAATTTTTTGATATTTTTTTTTAATAACTATTAGTGTATTATTTTTTATAATGATTTCTTTCTGCTCATCACCTAAATATCTGCAAATTAATTTTTTGGTATAGGAAAGATAACAAGAGCCTTTTTCAATAAGCCCATTGTTAGTCTGAATAAAATCAAATTGGATATTATTTGTACTGTTAAGTTTATTTGTGATTTTCTGAATAATTTCTTGGTTATTCTCTGCTTTAGCTAAGATGGATATTGTAAAAAAAATAATTAAAAGACTTATTTTTTTGAGCATTAGAAGGGAAGTATTTCTCTTTTACCAGCATGGTTTGCTGGACTAATTATTTTAGATTCTTCCATTTGATCAATAATTCTTGCTGCACGGTTATACCCAATCTGCAACTTTCTTTGTAGATAGCTAGTTGAAGCTTTGCCTTCTGCTTTAATTAAACGTACCGCTTCATCAAATAATTCATCTTTGTAATTTCTCTCTACTTGGTTTCCATTTTCATCGGTCACTTCTTGAATCTTTGTAACTTCATCCAAATAATCAGGAGCTCCTTGAGACCTTAAAAAAGTTGTAATTTTTTCGATCTCTTCATCCGATACAAAAGGACCATGAATTCTAATTACCCTGCTCGCCGAAGACATGAATAGCATATCCCCTTTTCCAAGTAGCAATTCTGCACCCTGCTCTCCCAAAATAGTCCTACTGTCAATTTTAGAAGTAACTTGAAAAGAAATTCGTGTTGGAAAATTAGCTTTAATGGTACCTGTAATAACGTCGACACTGGGCCGTTGAGTGGCCATAACGATATGAATTCCAGCTGCCCTAGCCATTTGAGCCAAACGTTGAATGTAGTTTTCAATTTCTTTACCTGCGATCATCATTAAGTCTGCCATCTCATCTACAATTACTACAATATAAGGAATGACTCTCTTAGGATCTTCCCCCACTTTCTCATTATATCCAGATATATTGCGGACTCCTTCTTCTGTCATTTTTCGGTACCTATTTTCCATCTCACCCACTACCCATTTTAATGCTGCAGTGGCTTTTTTGGGTTCTGTAATAACGGGTGATAACAAATGTGGAATGCCTTGATAAATTGAGAGTTCTAGCATCTTTGGGTCTATTAAAATAAGTTTGCAGTGTTCGGGTTTGTGTCTGTACAAAATAGAAAGTATCAGAGTATTAATACATACTGATTTACCCGAGCCAGTCGTACCTGCTATTAACAAATGAGGCATACTCACCAAGTCTCCCACAATAGGATAACCAGAAATACTTTTTCCAAGAGTAATAGGAAGTCTAATATTTCTATTTACAAATTCCTTACTAGATAAAATTTCTTTTAAGTAAACTGGTTCAATATTTTTATTAGGAATTTCTATTCCAATAGTATTTTTCCCAGGAACAGTTGCCACTCTAGTTGCAATAGAGCTGGTACTTCTAGCAATGTCATCTGATAAATTTATAATTTTTGAAGTTTTAATTCCAGCGGCAGGTTCAAATTCATAAAGAGTTACTACTGGACCTGCACTTACTCTTTTAATTTTCCCCATAATTCCAAAGTCTAATAAGGTATCCTCTAGAAATTTGGATTGCTTCTCGAAGCTATCACTTAGTTCTGTATCTGATGTTGGATTATCCGGTTCTTTTAAAAAAGATATAGAAGGCATTTTATATTCAAAAGAATTTAATTTAGTACTTTCTTGCAGTGGAAGGCTAGATTGAAATTCTTTAGACGTAGGTATCTCCAAAGTTTCAGTTTCTATTTGAGTTTCAAAAGTCTCTAGCTCTTGATCAATAGATTGATGGTTTAATATTTTAGATTTTAAAAAAGCAAATGGTTTATAAATAGTTTTGAGGATATTTTTCCAGGCAGAAACAGATAGCCCTAAACTTGAGATGAAAAAAATAAGGGCAAGAACAGCAGATGCATAAGTAACAATGTTTAAATTTAAAGAAAAAGAGGACATTAGCGTTAACAAGTAACTTCCTAAAAACCCCCCATTGCCATTTGTAGATAGCCAGAAACTTTGATCGTTATTAATTGTAAAAAATAAAGATCCAAAAATTAAGTAGAGTGTGATGAGTAAAAAAGAAACAGAAGTGCTAACTTTCCTCTTCTGTATTGCAACCCGCATACCCAAAAAACAAAAATTGATAGCTATTCCATAAGCTATTAGACCAAATGCTTGAAGTATAAAATCTGTAAAGCTTACTGCATATCCAAATAACCAAAAAGTTTCGTTATCATTTGGAAAAATTAAAGTGGGGTTATTTGGCGTATAATTAAAAATTAAATAGAAAAGGGAAATACCAATTACAGTGGTAGTTAAACCTACAATTTCAAGTATTCTTTCTTTAATAAAATTTAAAATTTTTTTCATATATAACGAATCATTTACTGTTGTTTTTTAGCATTTTTTATACAATTGATAAAAATTAATCGTGAAAAATTTAATTAAACAAAGAGTAGCAGTCCTTGGATCTGGTCTAACCGGCAAAGCTATAGCCATGGCTCTTTTAGACCTCAATATAGCAGTAGATTTAATCGAACAGACTTCACCGTCCAAAAATTTTAAATCCAATGTTACTCTATCCATAAGCGATGCTTCTCTAAAAATACTTCAAAGTTTAGGGATTAAGAAAAATAAGTCTAACTTTTGGCCCCTTCAAAAAATTATTCTTTTTGATGGTCTTAAAAAAGAAGCAAAACCTGATACAGAATTTTACAATACAGATAACAAAAAATCCTTAAGTCACATTGTTAAAAGAAATATTCTAGAGAAAGAAATAAGCAACAAACTAAAAAAAGTTAAGTTTGTTAAAAACAAAATTATTTCTATCGAAGGTAAAGGGTTCTTAAAAAAGATAACTTTTCAAAATAAAAAAACGTCAGAATATAATTTAATTATTGCAACTGAATTTAATAATTTAAAATTATTATCAAACGAAAAGAAATTAAATTGGGATTATTCTGAGACTGCTTATACTTTTGTTCTCCAGCATAAAAAGTTAACCAATAATTGTGCCAGACAATTTTTTTTAAAAGACGGTCCTTTAGCCTTCTTGCCAATTTCAAATACACACACTTCCATTGTTTGGTCTGTTAAAAATAAATCTGATGCAGAAAAGATTATTTTAAATTATGAAGCCAGATTAAATTTTCTAAAAATGATTTCAGCGGGCTTCTATAAGGTAATTAGTTGCACGAATAAGTTGGAAAAATTTGGCTTAACTTTTGAGTTTTTGAGAAGGACTGTGCTTTCTAGAGTTATATTTATGGGTGATATTACTCATAAAATTCATCCTATCGCAGGACAAGGATGGAATATGACTTTAAGAGATATCAACATTTTAGTTAGCATTTTAAAGGAAAAATTAAACAAAGGTTATGACATTGGTGATCTTGGGATACTTAAAGAGTATGAAAAAAAAACCAAGGCAAGCAATTTATTATTTGCTATGTCGATTGATCTAATAAGAAAAGCATTCAGAAGCCAATCCCCTGCCATTTCTCAATTAAGAAAGAAAAGTTTTTCTATAGCTTCGCAACCCACAGTGATGAATAAAATTATTGATCTAGCGGACAAAGGATTAAGATTTTAAAATGACAATTTATGCATTATCAACTCCACCAGGAGTTTCCGGAATTGCTATCATCCGCTTGTCCGGACCAAACTCTCTAACAATCACTAAAGATATAATTCATGGCACAATTGATAATCCAAGAATGACTTTTCTTAAAACTTTTTACGATTCAAAGAAAGAAATTATCGATGAAGGGATTGTAGTTTGGTATCCCAAAGGTCAAAGTTACACTGGTGATGATCTAATAGAGTTTCATGTTCATGGTAGTAAAGCTGTTATCAATAAATTTTTAAATGAGCTGTCATTACGGCCGGATTGCCAACTTGCTGAACCAGGGGAGTTTACTAAGCAAGCTTTTTTAAATAATAAAATTAACTTGTATGAAGCAGAAAGCATTGCAGATCTTTTAAATGCTGAAACGGAAGGACAAAGAATTCAGGCTTTGAGACTGAAAAATAGTTCTCCTTTATTTATGAAGTGGAGAGAACAAATCCTAGACGTTAGAAGCAAGTGTGAGGCTGCAATTGATTTTTCTGAAGAAGATCTTCCTGCTAGTATTCTGGAAGGAAATGATCAAAAAATAAAGGAAATTTCTCAAGAAATCATGGCAATGCTAGATGATAGCAAAGCAGGGGAGATCATGAGAGAAGGCTTTAAAATAGCTATTTTTGGACCACCTAACTCTGGGAAATCAAGCTTTTTGAACTTATTAGCCAAAAGAAAAGCTGCTATTGTCTCTGAAATCAAAGGAACAACTAGAGACGTTATAGAAGTTCAACTACAAATTAAAAACTTCCCTGTTGTGCTTTCAGATACGGCAGGCATAAGAGCTACAAAAAACAAAATTGAAAAAATCGGAATTGGTTTAGCTCTTAAACAGATTACAAATTCAAATTTAAATATTTTAATACTAGATGGAACAATTAAAACAATTTCAAATGAAATAAAAAAATTAATTAATAAAAAAACTTTACTAATTATTAATAAGCAAGATAAAAAAAATTTTGATGGAAGGTTTATTTTAAAAAACATAAAGGGAAAAGATTTTTTAGGAATTTATGAAATTTCTATTTTAACAAAATTTGGATATAAAAAGTTAATTGAAGATCTAAAAAATATTTTGAATAGCTTATATGAGCATGGGGATGATACGCTAATATCAAGGTCTAGGCACAGAACTTTACTAGTCAAAACATCTAAACATTTAAAAAATTACCTCAAAATTTCTCAATCTGCAGAAATAGAAAAAACTGCTGAAGAGCTGAGAATAGCCTCAAATTACCTAAGCGAAATAGTAGGTTTTATAGGAGTAGAAGAGGTGCTTGGAAGAATTTTTAAAGACTTTTGTGTTGGCAAATAACTCTCAAAATTTGCTACTAAGACAGATTCCTCACTTGTAAATTAATCCATGAGATATACATTTCGTTCATGGAAAATTTTGATGTCGTCGTAATTGGAGGAGGTCACGCAGGCTGTGAGGCAGCAGCAGCGTCTGCTCGCATGGGAGTAAGTACTGCTCTTGTCACAACGAATAAGAATTCAATTGGTGAGATGTCTTGTAATCCTGCAATCGGAGGCCTAGGCAAAGGACATCTAGTAAGAGAGATTGATGCTTTCGATGGAGTGATGCCAAAAGTTACTGATGCATCAGGAATTCAATTTAAACTATTAAATGCAAGTAGGGGTCCTGCAGTTCGTGGTCCAAGAACGCAATCAGATAGAGCATTATACAAAAAATATATGCTAGAAAACTTAATAAGTCATTGTAATTTAAGCATTATTTATGATCCTGTTACATCCTTTGTTTTTGAGCAAGACAACATTAAATCAATCATCTTAGCTTCAGGAAAAGAAATAAAATTTAAAAAAATAATCTTAACCACTGGAACTTTTTTAAATGGAGTGATTCATATTGGATCACAAATGACACCCGCTGGAAGATTTGGCGAAGCTCCTACTTCTGGTTTGTCAGAGCAACTACAAAAATTTAATTTAATGTTTGGAAGATTAAAAACTGGAACTCCTCCGCGCCTCGATGCACGTACAATTAATTTTAATGGTTTAGAAAAGCAGGTTGCAGATGAGAATCCTTTTTTCTTTTCTACGGAAACTAAAAAAATTAACTCTAAACAAGTTGTATGCAGCATCACTTATACGAATGATGAAGTTCATAAAATTATTTCACGCAACATAAAAAAATCTGCAATGTATTCTGGAAACATTAAAGGGGTAGGACCAAGATACTGTCCTTCAATTGAAGACAAGATCGTAAAGTTTGCAGACAAACAGCGTCATCAAATATTTTTAGAACCCGAAGGTATTAATGACCATACTATTTATCCGAATGGTATTTCTACTTCACTTCCAGAAGACGTACAAAGAGAAATATTGTTTAATATCAATGGCTTATCCGAGGTTAAAATGATTAGGCCTGGATATGCTATAGAATACGATTATGTAGACCCTCGAGAGCTAAAATCGACTCTTGAATTAAAAAAAATTTCTTCATTTTACTTAGCTGGCCAGATAAATGGAACCACAGGTTATGAGGAGGCTGCAGCTCAAGGCTTGATGGCAGGTCTCAATGCATCCCTTGCCGTTAAAGGACAGGTTCCATTAATCTTAGACCGATCGCAGGCTTACATAGGGGTAATGATTGATGATTTGATAACCAAAGGAGTAACAGAGCCCTACAGAATGTTTACTTCCAGAGCCGAATATAGACTGAGTCTTAGGGCGGATAATGCTGATTTGAGACTGTCTCCAATAGCAATGAGAATTGGGTGTGTGAGCACTGAAAGGTGTAAAAGCCTAGAGGAAAAAATTAAAAAATTAGATATTGTTAAAAGTAGTCTTTCAGCTGTATCTTTATCACCAAATGAAGCAAAAAAACATGGAATTTTAATATCAATGGATGGGGTTAAGAGAAATGGAATAGATTTACTAAGATATAAAAATGTTGATTACGCTAAGTTAAAATCTATATTTAAGGAACTTCCCGCATCTGAAGAAGATATTATAGGTCAGCTAAAGATAGAAAATCACTATAAAGGTTATTATGCAAAGCAAGATGCTGACATAAAAAAATTTAAAAAGGATGAAGATTTAAAAATACCCATAGAAATTGACTATGATAAAATAAGTGGTCTTACAGAAGAGGTGAAGAATAAATTGAGAATGGTTAAGCCAGAAACGTTTGGACAAGCTTTAAGAATAGACGGCATGACCCCAGCAGCAATAAACCTTTTACTTGCCCACACAAAAAGATATAAATTCAAGCATTTAGCTTAAATTAAATGTTAAAAACTCCATATTTAGATAGAATTGTTTCACGTGAAACATTGAAGAAAATAGAGAAATATTGTGATTTTCTCATAGAATATAATAAAAAACTTAATTTAATATCCAAATCTACAGAGAATATAATTATGAGCAGGCATATTGAGGATTCTTCACAATTGCTCAAATACATCAACAGTGAAGACAAGAATATACTTGATATAGGCTCAGGAGCTGGGTTTCCAGGAATAGTAATGTATATTATTAAAAATGACCTTAATTTGGACTTCAAGCTAGATATTGTAGAAAAGAGTTTAAAAAAATGCACTTATCTACAGGAGCTTTGTGAATTTCTGGAAATAGATGTGGTAATACATAATCATGATGTTAAGAATTTAGAAAAAAAGAATTACACAACTTTAGTAAGTAGGGCATTTAAGCCTTTAGATTCTTTTTTACATATTTTAGATATGAGCAACATTACATTTAATAAAATTCTACTACTTAAAGGTCAAAGTTATAATACTGAATTAACCAAAGCAGAGAAACATTGGGAAATAAAATGTGATACACATGAAAGCGTCACTAACCCGGGCTCGAAAGTTTTAGTAATAAATAGTGTGAAAAAAATCTAAAATGAATCATGTTGTATCAATCATAAATCAAAAAGGCGGAGTGGGAAAAACTACTTCAACCATTAATCTTGGTTGTGCTTTTGCTAACCTGGGTCAAAAGATTTTAATTATAGATTTGGATCCCCAAGGAAATGCTTCAACTGGTGTTGGTATCGAAAATAACGACCGAGACAATTCTATCTATGCACTTTTAAATGATAGAAATAATTTGCAACATTACGTGAAAACAACAAAAATTAAAAACTTGGATATTATTTGTGCAAATGTTGAGCTATCAGGATTTGAAACAGAAGTGGCTAAAGATAAGAATAGAGCCTTTATTTTAAAAGAGATATTAGGTAGTTTGAAAGAAAAAAATCAATATAATCAAATACTTATTGACTGCCCCCCGTCCCTAAGCCTTTTAACGGTAATGGCGTTGGTAGCATCAAATTCAGTTATAGTTCCCTTGCAGACAGAATTTTTTGCACTCGAGGGTCTTACACAGCTTTTAAAAACAATAAATAGAATTAAATCTAGTTTAAATAAAAGCCTAGAAGTAGAAGGAATAGTTCTAACAATGTTTGATAAAAGAAATAGGCTTTGTTCCCAGGTAGAAGATGAAGCTAGAAAGTTCTTTAGCGAACAAGTCTATCAAACAATGATTCCTAGAAATATTAGAATTTCTGAAGCACCTTCTCATGGTTTACCAGTTCTTGTTTACGATAAATATTGTGCAGGATCTATTGCTTATGAAAAGTTAGCATTAGAGATTATAGATAAACAAAAAAAATTTAATTTTGCAGCTTAATGGTATTAAATAATTTTAAATCAAAGGGTTTGGGAAAAGGTTTAGCAGCGTTGCTGGGAGAATCAGAAAATAAAGATCCTATCGTTGAACAAAATTTTACCTCCGAAAAAGTTTTAACACATCTTTTAAAACCAAATAGATTTCAACCAAGAAAGAATTTTGATAAAAAACAATTAGATGAACTAGCTCAATCCATTAAATCAAGAGGAATTATTCAGCCCATTGTTGTCAGACCATCCGATAAAAATACATTTGAAATAATTGCTGGAGAAAGACGATGGAGAGCAGCACAGTTAGCACAACTTCATGAGATACCTGTTGTTAAATTAAATGTTGATGATGGTCTAGCAGCGGAGTTTGCTGTATTGGAAAATATTCAGAGAGAGGGTTTAAATGCTTTAGAGGAAGCAGACGGGTACGAACTATTAATGGATAAGTTTAGCTACACTCAAGACAAACTTTCAGAGATGATTGGAAAGAGCAGAGCTCATATAGCGAATACCCTGAGACTTAAAAAATTGCCATTGGAAATACAGGATATGATTACTCAAGGAATACTAACGCCAGGACATGCTAGAACTTTAATTGACTTGTCTGGCAATGTCGAATTAGCTAAGACTATCGCTAATAATAATCTGTCAGTACGTCAAGCTGAGTCTTTGGCTAAAAAAACACACTCTTCAACAGTTCCCAATAATCAAAAATCTATAAAAAATCTAGACCCTAATATCGCAAATCTTGTAAAAACCCTCCAGAATAAAACGGGAATGGTAGTTAATATCTTTGATAAAAAAAAGGGGGGAGGCGCCATAAGCTTCAAATATAATAACCTAGCCCAACTAGAATTTTTAATTAAATCTATTAAAGAAAATTATTAATAAATTAAATACATCTATTACCCAAGCAAGATTTGTTAGATGCGGAAACAATGAACTGCTGAAGGATTATATTAGAAACATCATAATTTTTTTTGCATTTTATTTCGGTATCGTAAATAAGTTCCATTAATTTTTTTAAGTCAGGCTTGTCCCATCTTTTTAGCTGTTCTTTAACTATATTTTTCTCTTTCCAAAAAATAGGAGGTTTAAAGTTTTCAACAAGTCGACTCGGGTCTTTAGTCGAGAGGTCAGATTCAAGAATATCTAACAATTTTTTAACCTTGTATTTAAGTGCAGCTAAAATTTCATTAAAGTTAATACCTTGTGTATAAATATTATTTAGAGTTCTGTTAATATTTTTTTTATCACCCGATAAACAAAAATTAATTATTTCAAAATTATTATTATCGACAGATGAGTGAAAAATATCCTTTAGATTCTCTTCAGTAATCTTTGAAGTTTTTTGAATTAATTGAATTTTTGATATTACATCGTTTATATCCTGTCTGTTTAAGGAATTGACTTCAAATATAGAATTAATGAATTCTCTCGAAACGTTAATTTTATTTTCTTTTAATCTTTCAGACAAAATATTTTGAAGTTGTTCAGGTGTATCGTGATAACAAGCTACGCAGCCAAAATTTTCTCCTTTTTCTGCCAAAATTCTTAGTTTTGATTTTTTACTTAATGCATCTGATAAAAAAATAACTTTTTTATTGTTTTCCTCAGAAATTTTTAGATTAAATTTTTCTAATATTTTATCTGTTGATTTCGTAATAATTAATAACTCTCTATCACCAAACAAACTGTTCGAGTTAATTAATTGGTCCAAAACATCCTGGTTTTGAATAAGGTACTCTTCTTGGTATCTCTTTGTTTTTAGGTCATAATCTATTTTGGCCTGAAGTGATATTTTTTCAACTATTTCAGAAAGCAAGGAAGCGTTTTCACCATAAATAAGAATAAAATTTTTTTTGGTAAGGTAGTTAAAGTTCAGTCCAAAACTTTTAAATATCATCTTTGTTGCTTTGAGATTAGCTGCAAGTAGAATTTAATTTTTTGTGCTAAGCTTCTAGTTAGATTGGCTCTTTCAATTTTTTTCTTATCATCATCGGCACTAATATTTTGGCTAACGGGAAGTCTTCTAGAGGCTGAAATGGTATCTTTGAGTAAACTTTTTTTCTCATAATCAAATATTTCAATATCTACACTGATGGTAAAATTTTCTTTTGTAATTGTTCCTTCATTATTTTTAACGACAGATTTTACGCCCTCACTTACAGCTATATTTACTATTAGACCCTCTGCGTTTTCTTTTTCTTTGATATTTAAATTATTTTCAATTAGATATATGAGTTCCCTTTTACCGCTATATTCTATTTTTTGAACTTTTAAATTTGATATATCAAAATCTTTAAGTACCGGCGTAAAGCCACAATTAATGAGTAAAATAAAAAGTAAGGAAGAGATAATTTTTCTATTCATGAATAACAAAATTGATTAATTTGTTTTTAATATATATTTTTTTGATAATTTTTTTATTACCAATGACTTTTTTAACATTATCCAGCTCCAAACTCATTTGAAATAAAACATTTTCTTTAATGTCTTTTTTTGCTATTAAAATAGACCTTTTTTTACCATTAATCTGTATTACAATATTAAATTCTTCTTCTTTTAAAAGCTCTTCTTGAAAAGAAGGCCATTTTTGAAGGTGTAGATTTTTCTTTTTAGTAACTTTTTCCCAAATTTCACAAGCAAGATGAGGAACAAAGGGATAAATTAAAATTAGCAATTTTTTTAAAATAATTATAAATTCTTCACGATCACAATTCTCATTTATTAAATAACTATTAAAATTATTTATAAATTCATAAAATTTTGCTATGGCAACATTAAAGTGAAAATTTTCTATATTAAAAGTAATTTCTTTAATGCATTTGTTTATTAGCCTTGTTAAATTTAACTTTTTACTTTCTGTTAATTTCTTAGAGTTAGAAATATTTTGAATTTTTTCTGATATTACCCAAACTTTTTGGATAAACTTATGAGAACCAGCAATTCCCTCATCACTCCACTGAATATCTCTTTCTGGTGGACTATCAGATAGTACAAACCATCTTACAGCATCTGCTCCATAAATATCTACAACAGACTGAGGATCCACAACATTTTTTTTAGATTTAGACATCGACTCTGATGAGCCGATAATTATTTTTTTCTTACTAATTTTTTCATAAGCATTTCCATTTTCTTCAATAACGTCTTCGGGATATACCCACTGACCATCTTCTGTTTTAAATGTTTTATGACAGACCATACCCTGGGTAAATAAACCTTTAAATGGTTCTGTAATTTCGTATTTAGTTTTTAAACTTATAGCCCTAGAGAAAAAACGTGAATATAATAAATGTAAAATAGCATGTTCTACACCACCGATGTATTGGTCTACGGGCATCCAATATTTTGCATCTTCCAAATCGTATCCAGCGTTTTGATTATTACTAGAGCAAAATCTTAAAAAATACCAAGAGGAATCAACAAACGTATCTAACGTATCTGTCTCCCGTATAGCTTTCATGCCTGTCTCAGGGCAAGTGGTAAATTTCCATGTTGGATGGTGTTCTAGAGGATTTCCAGGCTTATCAAAATTGACATCTTCAGGAAGTTTTATGGGCAAGTCTTTTTCCTGAATTGGAATAACAGCCCCATCTTCCCTATAAAGAATAGGAATGGGGCAGCCCCAATAACGTTGCCGAGATATACCCCAGTCTCTTAACCGAAAAGTAGTTTTTCCTTTTCCTTTATTGTCTGATTCAAATCTATCTATAATTTTTTCTTTAGCATCTTTAACTGTCAACCCATTCAAAAAATCAGAATTAATTAAAATTCCATTTTCAATGTAGGCTTTGTTTTTTATTTCAAAAGATTCTTCTTTTTGGTTTGATGGAAGAATAACAGGAGTTACTTCTAAGTTATATTTTCTAGAAAAATCTAAATCTCTCTGGTCATGTGCTGGACATCCAAACACTGCGCCCGTCCCATAATCCATCAGCACAAAGTTAGCAAAATAAACTGGTATCTTTTTATTCTTAATAAAAGGATGGCTAGCTACATAGGCGCTTTTAAAACCAAATTTATCAGTTTTAGCGATCGCCTCATCAGTATTACCTATTTTGTAACACTGCTTCTTAAAAGTTTTGAATTTATCGCTTTGTTCGTACTCCTTTGCAATAGGATGATCAATTGCAAGAGCAATAAAGGATGCTCCAAAAATAGTATCGGGTCTAGTAGTAAAAATAGTTATTTTTTTCCCCCCTTTAGGGGAAGTGAGGCTAAATTCAATTTCACAACCTTTAGATTTTCCAATCCAGTTCTTTTGCATTAGTTTAACTTTTTCAGGCCATCCTTTTAAAGTTTCTAAAGATTGATCTAAATCTTCAGCAAAATCTGTGATTTTAAAAAACCATTGGGACAGTTTTTTTTGAATAACTTCTGCTCCCGACCTCCAGCCTTTACCATCCAGCACCTGCTCATTAGCTAAGACTGTGTTATCTACTGGATCCCAATTCACTAAACTTTCTTTTTTATAAACAAGATTTTTTTTATAAAGGTCTAAAAAAAATCTTTGCTGATGTTTATAGTAATCTTCACTACAAGTAGAAATTTCTCTTTCCCAGTCTATAGAAAAACCCAACAATTTTAATTGAGACTTCATGGTTTCAATATTGCTATTAGTCCAATCTTTTGGATGAAGCTTATTTTGAATAGCGGCATTTTCTGCGGGCATACCAAACGAATCCCAACCCATAGGGTGTAATACATTGAATCCATTTAATCTTTTAAAATTAGCGATTACATCACCCAGGGTA
>Ga0209383_1001061_pt1 | contig 17894 bp, 16 predicted proteins | sample CoawatmetaG02DNA_FD_187510 | JGI IMG/M metagenome (GOLD analysis project Ga0209383, IMG submission 187510) | Marine microbial communities from the West Antarctic Peninsula - Coastal water metaG029-DNA (SPAdes) (version 2) | ecosystem: Environmental > Aquatic > Marine > Coastal ... | reverse complement strand
CAATGTAGAGACTTTGAATTAGAGTTTGCTAGGTTTTGCAACACTGGGTATGCTATATCGATAGCTAATGGAACATTAGCTTTAGATCTGGCATTAAAATCTCTTGATATTAAGCCTGGTGATGAGATTATTGTAACATCGCGCACTTTTATTGCTTCAGTATCAACTATTATCAATATTGGCGCTATTCCCATTTTTGCAGATGTTGATTTAGACACACAAAATATAACACTTGATTCTATACGTAATAAAGTCACAAAAAAAACTAAAGCTATACTTTGTGTACATTTAGCTGGTTGGCCATGTGAAATGGATGGGGTGATGGACATCGCTAATGAATTTGATTTATATGTGATTGAGGATTGTGCTCAAGCTCATGGCGCCAAATACAAAGGAAAATCTGTTGGATCAATCGGACATGTTGGTTGCTGGAGTTTTTGTCAGGACAAGATAATGACAACTGGAGGTGAAGGAGGTATGGTTACTACTAACGATGAGCATTTATGGCGCAAGATGTGGGCGTATAAAGATCATGGTAGGAGTTATGAGGCTGTTTATGAGCGAGAGCACCCTAAAGGTTTTAAATGGTTAAATGAATCATTTGGAATGAATTATCGAATGATTGAAATACAAGCAGTAATTGGTAGAATTCAAATCAAAAAAATGCCAGATTGGCATGCTAAGCGTAAAAAAAATGCAAAGAAAATCTGGAATGCTGCCAGACAATGTAAAGGTTTACGCGTGCCGGATATTCCTGATTATATTGATCATGCAGCCTATAAATGTTATGTATTTATTAAGGAAAATCAGTTAAAGAATGGTTGGAATAGGGGCAGAGTCATTGATGAAATTAGTGGCCTTGGCGTCCCATGTAGTTATGGATCATGCTCTGAAGTATATTTAGAAAAGGCATTTGATAATAGTGGGTTTAGGCCTAAAGAAAGATTAGCTAATGCAAAAGAACTGGGAGAAACTTCTTTAATGTTTTTAGTGCACCCAACCTTAACTGAAGATGAAATTCAACAAACATGCGGTGCAATTACATCTGTGATGGATTTAGCTACCATATAACCCACGGTTGTTAGACTAACAAATTTTTCAAGAGTAAATAAATAACCAATTGCTATCATTCCAACTTAGAGATATCTCATTGCACTAGCTTCTGATTTCCAGCCACCTCTAAATATAATTTTATCAAGCGGGATATTTTTGATTAATACATCAAGTGCAACGCCAACTCTAAATGAGTGACCTGAAAATTTTCCAATTAGATTCAAACCAACTTGCTTTTGAAGATTTTTTAAAATATGATTAATTGATGCAGTCGTGTGATCAGCAGTATCATCAGCCAAAAGAGGTCATTGGTAGAGCTGAGACTATGATGATGCAAGACCTCGAGGATGATGCTGAGCATGGCCTTATAACATTAGACTATAATGCAAGATTAAAATTTGCAAGATTTAAGGTAAGGGTTGGGCAAATAAATGAGAGGCTTGGGTCGGCTCTGGTGCAGTGAGTCAGGCGTCTGGGAAAGTTGATTTGATACCAGAGACGATCCATCGCCCAGATTCATCTCACTACCTGAGAAATAAAAAATGACAAAACGAACCCATTTATATTCAAACTTTGACCTTTGATAAATACCCTTATCAACTGTAAAATAACTCATTTAAACGGATTTATGTAGTGTGCTAGATATATTCATTAATTTGTCACGGCGTAACAAGAAGCTTGTCTTGCTGTGTGTTGATTCTGTGCTTCTGGTGTCAGTGATACTGATGTCGTTTTCGATCCGGCTTGGGTACTTTTACTTACCAGAAAATGGTTTGATTTATTGGGCGGTATTTGGTGCGCCTATCATTGCCGTTCCTGTCTTCGTGCGCTTCGGGCTATATCGAGCGGTTATTCGTTACATCGGCTTTAAGGCGTTGTGGTCTATTGTCCAGGCGGTATCGCTGTATGCTCTTCTGTGGAGCATGATTGGCTTGTTGGCTTCGGTTGATGGCATACCGCGCTCCGTAATTTTAATTAACTGGCTCTTGGGTATTGTAATCATAGCCGGTTCTCGAATGACTGCGCGCTGGCTTCTCTCAGGGACTGGTATTAGACAAAATATCGCAGGGATAACTAATGTGGTAATTTATGGTGCCGGCTCGTCAGGTAGGCAGCTGTCGACTGCTTTAATGCAGTCGAGAGAGTTTAAGACAATGGCTTTTATTGACAACGACTCTGAACTGCTTGGCCAATCTATTCATGGCATTAATGTTGTTCCAAGGGATGATTTAGAGCAACTGATTAAGACAAAAAACGTCACTGAAGTGTTGCTGGCGATCCCGTCACTGTCTCGTGCCCAGCGTAATGAGATTATCCATTTTTTGGAGCCTTATCAGGTGCTTGTGCGCTCATTGCCAAGTGTGGTAGAACTTACCCAGGGTAAGTTAAGAGTTGCTGATTTGCGTGAGGTAAGCATTAAGGATCTGCTAGGGCGTGACCCTGTTGCTGCCAATAGTGAGTTATTGGGCCTTAACATTACCAATAAAGTTGTCATGGTGACCGGCGCTGGAGGTTCGATTGGCGCTGAGCTTTGTCGTCAGATACTAGGTTTAAAGCCCCAAGCGTTAGTGCTACTTGATCAAAGTGAGTTCGCCCTGTACGGGATTCATAAAGAACTCGTAGATGTTGGCATGCCCAATGTTGAGATACTGCCACTGCTGGGCTCTGTTACCAGTCGCAAACGCTTAAGTCATATCCTGCAGCGCTTAAGTGTAAATACAATCTATCACGCGGCGGCCTTTAAGCATGTGCCGATGGTCGAGTCGAACAACGCTGAAGGGGTAAGTAACAATGTTTTTGGTACCCTTAATTGTGCTCAGGTTGCGATCGATCATGGGGTAGATACTTTTGTACTTGTTTCAACCGACAAGGCCGTGCGCCCAACCAACACCATGGGGGCAACAAAGCGCGTGTCTGAATTGGTGCTGCAGGCTTTGGCAGTAGGGCACAGCACATGCTTTAGCATGGTGCGATTCGGCAATGTGCTCGATTCCAGTGGCTCGGTGGTGCCGCTTTTCAGAGAGCAGATTAAAGAGGGCGGGCCGGTTACAGTGACCGATCCTGAGATTCAGCGTTATTTTATGAGCATACCAGAGGCTGTTGAGCTGGTTATTCAAGCTGGCGCTATGGCAAAGGGTGGGGATGTATTTGTGCTTGATATGGGGGAGCCTGTTCGAATTCTAGACCTGGCCGAAAAGATGGTTCGTTTGAGCGGCCTAAGTCTTAAAGATAAGCTTCACCCGGATGGCGATATTGAGATTAAGTTTACTGGTCTGAGGCCAGGTGAAAAGCTTTATGAGGAGCTACTGATTGGCGGCAATGTTTCCAAAACTGATAATCCAATGATCCTGCGCGCAGAGGAAGAGATGCTGGCCTGGGATGATTTAAAGTTAATTCTTGATGGGCTTCAAGAGGCTGTTGATAGTGGCGATCAGGGTAAGCTGCGACAGTTATTAATAAAAGCCGTACCGGTCTTTAAGCCACAATGTGAGATTAGCGATATTTTGTATGATGCTTGAGCGCTGGGTGATTAGAAATTTCTAAGGCTTAGACAATTCTCTGCTGTTTGGCAAAGTAATTTGTAGCTTCTACATAGCCCTTAATACCGCCGCAATCAAAGCGCTTTCCTTTAAATTTATAGGCAATTACCTTGCCTTGTTTGGCTTGAGTGAGAAGTGCATCAGTGATTTGAATTTCACCATTCTTATCTGGCTCGATGTTTTTGAGAATGTTAAAAATATCGGGAGTAAGGATGTAGCGGCCAATGATTGCCATATTGCTCGGCGCACTCGCCTCTTCTGGCTTTTCTACCATATCAGTAACTCGATATGTATCGTCTGAATTATGGATCAGATTACCAGCAATAATTCCATATTTATGGGTTTGGTTCATTGGTACTTCTTCTATAGCAACAACTGAGCACTGGTATTGGTTATAAAGTTCTATCATTTGTGAGATTACGCCATCTCGATCACAGTCGCATAGATCATCTGCCAAAACTACAGCAAAAGGCTCATTCCCAATAAGGGGTTCACCTGTAAGTATGGCGTGACCTAGTCCAAGCATTTGTTTTTGGCGAACATAGGTAAAGGTCGCTTTCTTAATTATATCCTTGATTTCTTTTAGGTAGATCTCTTTTGAAGTGCCACTTAATTGTGACTCAAGTTCATACGCGTTATCAAAGTGATCCTCAATTGCCCTCTTGCCTCTTCCAGTGACAATAGCCATGTTAGTAATGCCTGCAGACAGAGCCTCTTCCACCCCATATTGCATTAAAGGTTTGGTTAGTATTGGGAGCATCTCTTTTGGGACTGCTTTGGTGGCAGGTAAAAAACGGGTTCCATATCCAGCCGCAGGGAAAAGACATTTTTTAATCATTTATTCCTACCTTTTTTATTCATTAATATACGATAAAGGATACAGTATCTGTCAACAGATGATTTATTGTCTTATCCTGTTGATGAAAGATGAAAGATGAAAGATGAAAGATGAAAGATGAAAGATGAAAGATGAAAGATGAAAGATGAAAGATGAAAGATGAAAAGGATGATCTTGTAAATAATATTAGGAACAAACAATACCCATCAAAGTTATCAAAGATGGACTTGACAGATAAGGGTGTTAAACAAATGGTAAGAATATAGAGTTGCCGACCAAAATAGTAAGTTTGTAGAGCAATATCTTCAGATTTTTGAAAAATTAACTGATGATTTGGATGAATTAACTGATTAACTTTTTCTAACCAATTCCAATAATAACTTTAATACAAAACCACAGTTCCATTCATTCATTATTACGATTAACTTTACCAAACGTTATTATTCACTATCACACCATAATCGTATCTTCTGTCACCACCTATACCTTTGAGATTCAATCCTTTTAATAAGTTATAAGAATGTATTTCCCAACCTTTAACTATCCTATCCACATCAAGTGGATGATTCTTTTCAACGTATTCTATATATGTAATTAAAGTAACATCCACAATTGTTCTTGCAGTGTAAAATATAAATTAATTACTTCATTGCCTAGTATTATTAATTGATTAATTGCCTTCATTTAGCTTGTTTAGCTTGTTTAGGTTTTTTTTGATAATTTTTTGATTAAACAAATTTTAAGAGTGAAGCCTTTTATAGTTCGAGCACAATAATCTATGAATACAATGTTTGAACTATTAAGTGAGATGTTTCCCTACAATAGAAGTATTACTGGTGATGGAGTTCGTAAAACTCTTAAAAAAATATCAGATGAAATCCCAATTACATTAACAAGTGTTAAAAGCTCCACTAAAGTTTTTGATTGGGAGGTGCCTGATGAGTGGAATGTTGAAAGTGCTAAAATTTATGACCCTAGTGGGCAATTAATCGTTGATTTTGATGAAAATAATTTGCATCTAATGAGCTATAGCGAACCAATTGATACAGTTTTAAGCCTATCCGAATTAAAGAGACATATTATTACCGATAAGTCTAGACCTGATTGGATACCATACTCAACATCATATTACAAAGATGATTGGGCATTTTGTTTGCCTTATAATTTTGTTAAAAACATGATTAATGGGGAGTACAAAATTATAATTTGTTCAAAAAAAGAGCCAGGTGAGTTAATCTATGCAGAATCTTTTATTAATAATGGTGCTGCTAAGGAGATTCTAATCTCGTCATATATTTGTCATCCATCAATGGCGAATGATTCATTATCTGGAGTTGTTTTAGCAGTTCAGTTATTCAAAGAATTAAAGAAAATTGATAACCCAAAATATAATTATCGATTCTTATTTACACCTGAAACTATTGGTACCATTTGTTTTTTATATAATAATAGAAAAAGAATTAAATCTGATCTTGAATTTGGTTTAGTAGCAACCTGTGTAGGAGATTCAGGTAGTTTTACATATAAGAAGGCAAGAAACGAAAAGGCCAATATTAATCGTATTATGAAACATATTTTTTTAATGTGTGGAGTAAATGGTAAGGTTATAAATTTCTCTCCACTGGGAAGTGATGAGCGACAATATTGCTCACCAGGTTTTGATTTAGATGTGGGGGTTTTGACTAGAACGATGTATAGTGAATTTCCAGAATATCATACTAGTGCAGACAACCTTGACTTCGTATCTGAAAAGAATTTGAAAGAAAGTCTTAATCTATATTTAAAGGTTATAAGGATATATGAATCAAACTCTAAATTTTTAAGAAAAAATCCTTTTTGTGAGCCACAAATGGGCAAGTATGACTTATATAGAGAGAGAGGTGGGGGATCTGAAGATCATATTGATGATTTGAGCCAACAACGTATGTGGATCTTGAATTATGCAGATAGTAAAACAGACTTATTAGAAATTTCAGAAAAATCAGGATTTGACATTCTTACTTTAAAATTAGCTGCTAAGGCGCTGATTAATAATGGATTAATTACTCAAATCAATTAAATTTTTTAAGTAAATACAATACAAATAACTAATGAATAAATTTGAACCGTCTATTGAAATAGAAATTAATGAAAAAAAAATTGGCAATAACAACCCTGTCTACTTTATAGCTGAAATAGGCTCTAATTTTGATTGTGATTTGGAACGGGCGAAAGATTTAATATATATGGCAAAAGAGGCCGGTGCTGATGCTGCTAAGTTTCAACACTATACTGCTGATTCATTAGTCAGTGACTATGGATTTAAAAAGATTGTTAATAATAAGTCTCATCAGTCCCATTGGGATAAATCTGTTTATGATACATATGAACAAGCATCTATAAATCAGGATTGGACTGGTATTCTCCAGGAAACCTGTAAAGATGCAAACCTTTCTTTTTTAACAAGTCCATATTCTATTAATCTTGTTGATTACGTTGATCCATTTGTGCCTGCATATAAAGTTGGTTCGGGTGATATAACATGGCTTGATATCATTGAACATATAGCCTCTAAAGGAAAACCGATTCTTCTCGCTACAGGAGCTTCAGAATTAATTGACGTAAAGAGGGCGGCAGATGTTATTTTAAATATTACATCTGATTTGATTTTACTGCAATGTAATACAAACTATACATCAAGTCGTAATAACTTTGCGCATTTGCAATTGAATGTTATTACTGAGTATCAAAAGCTATATCCAGGAGTAATTACTGGGCTAAGTGACCATACGCAAGGGTGTGTTTCTGTTCTTGGGGCGGTCGCACTGGGAGCTAAAGTTATAGAAAAACACTTTACAGATTCAACAAATAGAGTTGGACCAGATCATTCTTTTTCTATGACTCCTGTTACCTGGCTAGAAATGGTTGAGAGAACTAGAGAGCTAGAAGATGCTCTTGGAGATGGGCATAAGAAAGTTGAAGAGAATGAAATAGAAACAGCAATTCTTCAGCGCAGAAGTATATGTGCAGTAAAAAAATTAAATCTTGGAGACAAAATTCAAAAACATGATTTAGAAGTTCTTCGGCCTTGTCCAAAAAATGGGATTGATCCGAGTGATATGGTTAGCGTTATTGGGAAGACTTTGAATAAGAATATTAAAGTTGGAGAACATTTAAAATGGAGCGATTTTGATTAATTTATACAATAAGTGGGGTGTGTTTAATGATAACTAAAAAATCTCGAATTTTAGTAACAGGTGCTAGTGGTTCTATAGGCTCCGCTCTTGTTCAAAAATTGCTTGAAGGCAATCATGTAGTTTGCGCATTTGACCATAGCGAAGATGGATTATTTAAACTTGACCAAAAGTTTAGAGTCAAATATGGTGAAAATCTCAAATTATTTATTGGAACTATTAGGGATGAGGAGAGATTAGTTAAAGCATTAGAGGGTGTTGATGTGGTATTTCACTGCGCAGCACTAAAGCATGTTTATCTATCAGAATATAATCCTTTTGAGGCAATGCAGACAAACATTATTGGCACAAATAATCTTATTAATTCAGCTATTAAAGCTAATGTTGATCGTGTTATATTTACTAGCAGTGATAAAGCTGTAAATCCATCCAGCACAATGGGGATAACAAAACTTCTTGGAGAGAGGCTAGTGACAGCTGCTAACCATCATTTAGGGGATCATAGGACAAAGTTTTCAAGTGTAAGATTTGGAAATGTTTTAAATACAAATGGCTCTGTTCTTCATATTTTCAAAAATCAGTTAGCTAACAAAGTCCCTTTGACAATAACATCTGAGGATATGACAAGATTTTTTATTACAATGCCACAAGCAATAGATCTTTGTTTACATGCAGTGGATCAAATGATTGGTGGGGAAGTGTTTGTTATGAGTATGGGATGTTGTAGTATTATCAGTATAGCTAAGGCTATATGTGGAGATCATGAGTTTAAGTATAAAGTTATAGGTCAAAAGGCTGGTGAGAAATCATATGAAGAATTACTTACAGAAACAGAAGCGAAGAGAACAGTATATAAAGAGAGTTTTTATATTATTATTCCAGAATCACTTAATTTGATGAATCCTATTATAGTTAAGAAGTATAAAGATGCCTTCGATAAAATTCCTAGGCTTAAAGAGCCATTACGTTCAGATAAAAATATGTTAAATGATAATGAAGTTATGCATATGTTGGAATCTAATAGACTACTGGATTGAGTATTTTTTATGAAGAATAATGTTAATGATTTATATCTTATAAATTCATATAAAGAGGTTGGAGACCAAACCTGGAAGAATAATGATTTTATAGAGTCATCACTGAAAATTTCAAAAGGTTTTTTTACTGAAGAGAGCTTATTGTTGCGTAAGCCAAAACCTAAAAAATTGGATGTTTACGCATTATTATCTGGGGTGTCTTTTCCTGTAGAGTTGACTGAAAAATTATCTAATATACAGAAAAGTATAGACATCATACTAGGCGATTGTCTTCATTATTGGGTAGCCCCATTAAATTTCGGCATGGAATATGCTGTCTTTAAATGGCCAGGAGATAATTGGGATGAATCATGGTTGCCACTTATTTTAAAAGAAATTGATTTAATAGATAAATCCCCTTTTCAATTAAATATTCATGGAATACAGATCAATTCTGATGGCTGTGTTCTTGCAAAAGGATATGATGAAACTGGTATGATTTTTAAGATACGTGAGCATTTACAATCTAATTTAGAATTTCTTCCTAAAAAACAGTCTGGATGGGCACATATTCCAATGGGTAGAATTTTGGAGCCACTTGGTACTTCAAAGTTTTTAGAATTGAAAAATTTAATTAATGAGTTAGATAACTTTTTAATTTGCTCGGCTAAAGTTAACTCTGTTAAGCTTATTCATGAAACAAGGTGGTATATGGAGGAAAGGTCAACCTTATCTACATTTAATTTTTGATTTAAACTCATTGATATTATTTATAAAAGAGATATTAAGATATGCATGTAAATAAACTATTTTCTTTGAAAGGCCAATGTGCAGTTGTAATTGGAGGTGCTGGAAAGGTTGGATTTCCTATGGCTGAAGCTTTAGCTGAAGCTGGTGCAAAAGTTTATATAGCATCAAGAAATAGAGATACTTATCTCGAATCAGTTGAAAAATTACAATCAGCAGGATTGGATGTTGAGGGAGTGACCCTTGACCAATCAAATGAAGCTAACGTTCTTGAAGTCCTTGAAAAAATTTCAAATAATTTTAAAGTACCTGATATTCTGATTAATTCTGGATTTAGTAGGCCAATGAAAAATTTTTTCAATGATACTGTCAGTAATTGGGATAAGTCTATGGAAGTTAATACACGCGGCATTTTTATAACTTGTAGGGCTTTTGGAAATAAGATGGCTAAACAAGGCAAGGGGAGTATTATCAATATTTCATCAATTTATGGAATAGTTGGGCCAGATATGAGTATTTATGATGGATCAGATTTTGAAACTGAGCCGGATTATGCATTTATAAAAGGAGGGGTTATCTCTTTTTCTAAATATTTATCATCTTATTATTCAAAACATAATGTTAGAGTTAATTGCATTTCTCCTGGTGGTTTTTTTAATAATCAACCAGAGCCTTTTTTGAGCAAATATATTGCTAAAACTCCTTTAGGTAGAATGGCTTTGCATAATGACATGAAAGGAGTAGCTTTATTTCTTGCTTCGGATGCATCTAGTTATATTACTGGAAGTGTTATACCAGTGGATGGAGGGTGGACAGCACTCTAGCTTTATGGGTCTGCATATTGATCAAAAAAGAACCATCATAATCGTTCAAGCGAGAATGGGGTCAACACGATTTCCAGGTAAAATTTTAAAAAAAATTATGGGCCGCCCTCTGCTTGAATATCAAATAGAGCGATTAAAAAAAATTAAAGTGGTGGACGATGTAGTTATTGCCACAACAACTAATAAAATAGATGACCCTTTAGTTGAGCTATGCGTAAAGTTAAATTGTTCTTTTTTTAGAAGCTCAGAAGATGATGTATTGCTGCGCTACTTTGAGACAGCAGTAGAGTTTAATGCTAAATTTATAGTGAGAATTAATGGAGATTGTCCTTTAATTGATTCAAACGTTGTTGCAACAGTTATTGGATATTTCAATACCAACTTTAAAAAATATGACTATGTATCAAATATTCTTGAGCCAAGTTATCCAATTGGACTTCATGCAGAAATATTTTCAATGGACGTATTAAAAAAAGCAAATGACAATGCTACTGATCCAATAGAGCGAGAGCATGTAACTCCATATATATATAGAAATCCAAACTTATTTAGACTTGGGAGTGTTGCTCTTAAGGATGACTTGAGTCATTATAGATGGACAGTTGACTACCCTGAAGATTTTGATTTAGTGAAAAAAATTATTGAAGGTATTTATCCAACCCAAGCTAATTTTGACATGTTTGATATAATTAATTATTTAAAGTCAAACCCTAGACTTATGCAAATTAATAATAGAATTCACAAAAAACAAACATTATAAGAAGTTTAATTTTATTTCATAATATTTTTCAATACTTAGATTAAAAATTGCATATGTTTACCAAGCATATTAAGAATACTATTACCAACCAATTTTTAAAGGATATGTCTTAGTAAAAAGGTCAAAAATTGACCTCTAAAAGGTTCCATATGGAATCACTCAACAGTGACCGAATGAATTAGTATTGTACCCTAGAAGAAAACGTTATCTCCTGTCTAGAGTTCACAATGGAGTTTCAATCCAACCAACTCATTTACCAAAAAGAATACAATAAACGACATCAGGTCATTTATCTTCTTATCCATCATCTTCACGATAGAGAAGGGTAGGGTTATCAAAATATTTCAAATTGGTTGAATAAGAGTTCTATTTTGACATATACCGGGAAGAACTGGTTCTCTTCATCAACTATCTCAGTCTTAAAGAGAAAACACAAAAGAGACCTAATGAATGAACAGATCAGAAATCAACATTTTCAAAGTAGGATCTCAAAGTTTGAGTTGAATTACTATATTTATGATTGATAGAAGTTGTAGGTATATTATAAAAATCCTAACTAGGTTCTTAAGAAATATATAAAATGTTATTTATTAAATCACTAATTATTAGAATGAGTTTAAGTACATGTCTTCTTTGCGATAGTAACAATATTGATTTATTGAATATAAATAATATATTTGTAACTAAATGTATTATGTGTGGGTTTCAATATATACCAAATAATAAACAATACATTGGAGAAAATTATTACTCTAACTACTCAAGCAAAAGAGAGGCATCAAAAAAATACACAAAATTAAATGTGTTGAGAAAAGAACAGTATAGGATTGATGCAAAATTTTTATCCAGATACATATCACATAATTCAAGAATATTAGATGTGGGGTGTAGTAAGGGTGATTTTTTATTTGAAATTCATAATTGTTATAATTTAAAGTCTTTAATGGGAGTAGATATTGATATATCTGCTATAAGTGAAGCAAAAAGAGAATATTCTGATATAGCAATTTTTAAGAATATAGATCTATTAAAAGTAGATAGTAATGAGTCATTTGATTTGATTTTATTTCGTGGTACTTTTCAGTATTTAGATAAAGAATTACACAAATCTATTAAGTATATTAAAAAACTATTGAATAAAAATGGCAAGATAATAATTTTTTCATTACCATCTACAGATTCTTTTATATATAAATTATTGGAGGATAAATGGTCATTATTTAATCCAGAAATGAGTTTAATGTTTAATGAAAAGTCTATGCGTTTTTTATGTGAACAGCATTCTTTAATTATTGATGATATTAATTATCCATACTTAGAAGATATTTACTCAAATATTGAAGATGATTACAACCAAGTAAAAAACATAATTAATGGTAAATCAATAACTTCTACACCATTTTGGGGTGCAATTATGCGAGTGGTGATATCTCAAAAATAATTTTCTATTTTTATTACTTTTGAAAAGGGTGGTATTAGACGAATGAATCTTTTATAAATCAAGAATTTAAACTAATGGGTAAATCGAAAATAAATGACCTAATTTGATGTACCTACAAATTCATTCCACTGTAACGGATTAGTTTTGCAGGTGTCACTTCTTGACCACCGTATCAATTCCGAAGGTTTTTTTAGTGATATTACCACGACCACCTTTTTGGATATCAATTATCTTCCTTGCCATCTTTTTAATTTTCTTCTCTTTTTATCTCACCATTGAATTGAAACCACTCAATCAATTTACTATCTAATTTGCCGTTTTTGTAATATTTCTATTTATACAAATATAGTTCGAAACTTTATTAGTTTCAAGTGTCTCATAGTAATTATCAATCGAAATTAATCCAATTGGTGATATCCTATAAATATCAAAATTTCTCTCATTAAGAAAATACCAAAAATCTTTAAAGTATGTCCTTGTATCAATATTACACCCTCCAAATTCAAACTGGATACACCTGATATTATCAATAACTTCCTCACAACCTTCTAAGGCATCCATTTCATGCCCTTCAATATCAAGTTTAAAGAAGTCAATAGTTTGACCCTTAAGGTTATTATTATAGTAGTCAATAAATTTAATAACTTTAACCATTTCAACTTTATCAAAGTATATATCTGCGAAATCTAAACGTCTTTTTGAAAGACTTCCGAATGAACCACCTAATGTGGGTGAATATAACTCTAAAGTCTCGTTAACTTTACTTAAACCAACATCGTTTACCGTTACATTCTTATTGTTCAAAAATTTATTATTAAGAATTTTTATATTTGTAAGGGATGGTTCAAATATGTGAATCTCAACATTTTGAAAGTTATTTAATAATTCATCTGTATACAGCCCTTTGTTTGCACCTGCATCTATCAAAATTTTAGGGGGGGGATGACTCCCTTTTAATATTCTACTAACTAGTTTTACTTCTTGCTTTATAGTATTCCCTCCATAATTAATTCCAATAATTATGCCTAATTTGTTAATAATTCGGTTTATTACTTTAGTGATAAATTGCTGCATTAATACTTGATGATAAAAATATTAATGCAACAGAGATAAGTAGTCTTTTCATATGAAGTCATTTCTACCTCTGAAGTTCTTCAAAAGTATAGTAATTGACTGAGAATTTACCTATCTTGACAGGGAAAACCTTCTCTCTTATCGCTTTATTTGGGTTATACATGAGACTATTAGACTCTATCTCAATATTGAACTCTAGGCAGGGTATTAGGATTGGTAAACTTGTAGAAGCGAAATCATTCCACTGTCGCGGAATAGTTTCGCTCGTTCCTGTTTGTGACCACCCTAAATCCGATGGTTTTTTTAGCAGTGTTTCCACGACCACCTTTTTGTATTTCAAGTATTCCAATATCAAGTATCTTCCTTGCCGTCTTTGTAATTTTCCTCTGTCTTTATCTGACCATTTGCAAACCATTCTGATGACTTACCATCTCTCTTGCCATCTTTGTAATTTCTATCTGTCCATTTCAGACCATTCTCATACCAAGAAGTCCACTTACCATCTCTCTTGCCATCTTTGTAATTTCCCTCTGACAATTTCAGACCATCTTCATACCAACTAGTCCACTTGCCATCTCTCTTGCCGTTTATGTAATATTCCTCTGATTTTATCTCACCATTCTCATGATATGTGTACCTAGTTTTATCAACTACATTTCCTTCCATATAAAGTTCCTCTGACCATATCTGACCTAAGTTACCATCAATGATATTTCCCTCCTTATACCAAGTAGTCACCTTACCATTTAACTTACCGTTTTTTATGTTCCCCTTTGATTTAACTTGTCCATTTATATATTTGCATAAGTTGTTGCCTGTATATGGTTCATTAATATTTTGTAAAAAAATAATGCCATTTATATTTTGTGCATCTATTTCGAAACAAATAGAAGATTTTGTATTTATATGCTTTGCTTTACACAAATCTATAATTTCTCTTGACCCTAAATCACTTCCAATACCTTTCATATTTTTAAAAATACAATCATCATATTTTTCAGTACTCCATGCCAATAATGAAAACGAAGTCGAGAATATAAAAATTATTACTAAGGTAATTATTTTTCTATTAAGCATAACTCATTGTTTTAAAAATATAAAAATAGTATATATGCATATTATGCAAAAGTATATAGATCAGAATGAATTATAAAATTCTCTAAATATCCAAACTTTTTGCTTTTAGAATCATCGATTTTTTATTTGATATTTTATTTTTAATATCATGTTTCTATTTATTTCATAAAATTAAAACGACAAAAGTCCTTTAGACTTCAATACGAATAATATTTAATCTTTACTTTACCTAACTTTGGTGAAAAGACCTTATTCCGTATGTCTTGTATGCGATTATCTCTTTGATGTTTTCTCTTTAATATAGAACTAATAGAAGTATTAAAGAAGGTATTACCTCTTGGTGTCTGTAATCCCCACTTATTAAACATCTTTGCAATTCTTCTATAACCATAACCCTTATCGTGCAATTGTTTGCATAATTCATAGAGAAATTGTTGATACTTTGTGTAAGTGTTCCCTTGATAGGTAAGGTTATTAGACTGTATTTCTAAATGAGGTATTGTTCCAGAGAGAACGACATCTTTATTTGAGGCTGTAGGTTGAACGACATTTTGTAAAGGGGAACGAGCGAAACTACTCAACTAAACCTCAACGCTCATTGTATTCAGAATTAATTAAATAACTTAAGCGCTATCATCCTTAATTTTTATAATAATTTTAAACAAATTAACAAAATAAAGAAATTTCTCATGATCGGTCTTTAGAGTTAAAAATCAAATTAAGCCAACTCATATTGGGACGTATTAAATTATGTCTGTGACTATGATGTTTATTAGTCAAGGGTTTCAAGCAGAATGTCCTCCATACTACTCTATTACTCTTGAGTGATTTATATCTAAAATCACATTAGAAAGAATGCTCAACAAAACCAGAGGATAAATCATGAGGACTTACTGTTGCAAAAATATACAAATGCTCTAATTTTTCACCAGTAAATACATACCAAACATCGCCAACAATATCCCTCGAAAATAAAGGAGTCAGATCATTCAACTTAATTAAGTTAGTAACTTTATTTGATAAGTCAATATTCTGATTATGAAGCTCTCCTATAGCATCAAATAACCTAAATACAAGTTGGCAACTTGATGAAATATTTTTAGTAAATTTATTTTGGAAAATACTTATCACACAATCTACATCAGGATTTAAACTACTTCTAAGCATTCCCCAATGCCAGTGAAGAGGAAATTTAACATAGTCTTCTGTAATAATTCCGCTAGAGCATTCACTCGGTAAAAGCTCTTCACCCCAATCCCCAATTGATGAAAATACTAGCCTTGAAGGAAGTTTCTCTTTACTAGAAACAAACAATTGTGACATACCTTGTAAATTTAAAAAATTTAATTTTGATGGTATTAAAACTTCTTTACCATCAATATTAATTTTTAAATTATCACTAAATGGGTAAATTGCGGCAGAAGCATTATTTAGATAAGGTTGGTTGATGTAGGCATATTTTGATATTGCTGGTGGTTGAGACATAGCAGAAAAATCAAAATTTGTATGTGTAAATTGAATCTCAGTGGCATCCAAAATCGAAGTTCCAAAAATACGGGCATTACCACATAGCATCCTTGGAAATACACCTTTTATTCCAACTAAAGATACTTTTGCATGACCTTCAGAGCCATCGAGAAAAGAAACAAGTTCTGAGACTTTTTCTTTAGGAAATATAATTATAGTTTCACGCTTAGATATAAATTGTTCCCAATTAACAGATTTAATTTCTCCAGATTTATTGAGAACTTCTATATTGATTTTTACATCAGATTCAAAGTCACCATTATGAAATACCGCAAAAGAAGAAACATCATTAGAATCCCTAAGTGTCCATCCTGACTCAATAGTTTCTGATAAATCTAACTTACCTCCTAGTTCATTTGATTCCAGAACTCTGCCATATGTATGGACAGAACAAATACTCTTTTGGGATAATATAGTCACAGTTACTGCACAAAATGGAACAAACAAATTTTCATCACTACGAAAATGAATATAGACAGTCCCAACAAAGTTATCTTCAGAGTCATCAATAGGTTTAAAAGAATAAACATGTGGACCTATAATATTAATAGATTTTTTATTAACAAGCTCGCCACTTAAGTTATGAAGATAAATATCTGCCACCACTTCACTAATATTTCTCTTCAAAAGAAAATGGTTAATTAATGAAATTTGAGTATTAATTTGTTTTTTTGTATTTTTAAGAACAAGAAAAACTGCACTTGATGAATAATTAATTAATCCCTTTTGCCTTAATTTATTTTCAAGTGTTGATTCAATTGCTGTTTCAGAAATATTTTTTAAACTCATAACTCATTGTTTTATTTTTTAAAATAGTATATATACATATTATGCAAAAGTATATACTTCAAAATGAATTATAAAATTCTCTAAATATCCAAACTTTGAAACTTTACTTGGGAAATGTTGATTTCTGATCTGTTCATTCATTAGATCTCTTTTGTGTTTTCTCTTTAAGACTGAGACAACATTTTCTTCTAGGGTTTTTTTAATCACTAACCCAAAATCTAATATTGGTTAGTTTTAGTTCCGAATGTTTTAATCTTCTTTCGATTTTCCTTGATTTATAGAAATACATTCCTATTAGATATCTTGTGTAATCCTTTCCTGTTGGTGTTTTGATGTTGTTTGAATTTAGGTAATTTGATATTTCCTTATTACCCATTCCTACTTCATGAAGTTGATTAATGAGGTTATGGGTATCTTCAAATCGTTTTGATTTTCTGAATCTTGATAATACTTGTGTCCTTAGATTTACATCAAATGTTATTATCAAACTATCGGGATTTTTTACTAGAGGGAAGGGTGGTAGAATTTCTTTAATACTACTCGACTGTTACGGATTTAGCTAAATTTCTTGGCATATCGACATCGGTGCCCTTTATTAGTGCAACATGATAACTTAACAGCTGAAGGGGTATTGTAAAGATAATAGGGGCAGAGATCCGGCCAAGGTTAGAAGTAATTTGGATTACCTCCATTTCCTCCATTGATTGCACTTTTGAGTCTTCATCTTCAAAAACAATCATTTGTGAGCCTCTTGATTTTACTTCCTGCAGATTTGATTTAAGTTTGCCTAATAGTTCATCGTTTGGAGCGATTGCAATTACTGGCATATTTTTATCAATCAGTGCGATTGGCCCATGTTTTAATTCTCCAGCAGGATATGCCTCCGCATGAATATAACTAATTTCTTTTAGTTTGAGTGCGCCTTCCATCGCAATAGCATACATTGTGCCTCTTCCTAAAAAAAGAGCACTATTTTTATCTTTAAAGCGCGCTGCTAATTTTTTAATTTGCAGTTCTTGCAGTAACGCATCATTA
>Ga0209383_1001060_pt1 | contig 17896 bp, 14 predicted proteins | sample CoawatmetaG02DNA_FD_187510 | JGI IMG/M metagenome (GOLD analysis project Ga0209383, IMG submission 187510) | Marine microbial communities from the West Antarctic Peninsula - Coastal water metaG029-DNA (SPAdes) (version 2) | ecosystem: Environmental > Aquatic > Marine > Coastal ... | reverse complement strand
CAATTCCACCAAGGACTGTGATCAATAAAACAATAATTGAAATTTCTATATTAAATACTCTATCTGGATCAATAATAAGTATGTACTGAGCAAATAAACTTCCCATTGGTGCCATTATCATTGCTGAAATTACATAGGCTATAATTTTATAATTAGAAACATTTATACATAAGCTTAGTGCTGCTTGAGGGTCATCTCTTACAGCTCTTAATCTGTATCCTAATTTTGATCTACTTAAGAGCCATACTAGAAAAAATGTAATTATAAAAAATACTAAAAAAATATAATAATACGGCATTTTACTATTATGAAATTGAAGTGCGAACCAAGAGTCTCCTGATGTCATGGGAACCCACACACCTGATGCAGCACCTACCCACTCCCATCTTTGAAATATAATTTGGAAGCTGATTCCTATTAATAAAGTGGCAATCGCAAAATAATGCCCACTAAGTCTCAGCATTGGTATGCCGATTAAAACTGCAGCAAACCCTGAGAGAATAATTCCAACAAATATACTTATCCATGGGGATATACCATACTGAACATAAAGGAATGATGTTGCGTATGCTCCAATCCCAAAAAATGCTCCATGACCTAAGCTAATTTGTCCCGAAAAACCTGCTATTACATTCCATGACTGAGCCATAACTGCATGCATAAAAATCATTATCATTAAATGAAGGTAAAAAGAATTCAATCCAAAGTGAGGTAAAGTAAACAACAATACAATTAAGCCACTAATTAAAAATATGATTCTTTTATCGGTATTCCAAAGTGGTTCTGATTTTGCTGCTAATAATTTATCCATAATTAATACCTTCCAAATAAACCTTGCGGTCTAAAAATTACAACTAATAGGTAAATTGCAAAAACATATAAAAGTTTAAAAGATGGATCTATTAATAGACCGCCTAGTGACTCAACTAACCCAATAATAATTCCTGCATACAGGCATCCGATGATGCTTCCAAAACCTCCTAAAGCCACAGCAACAAATGCAAATAAAGCAAAATTTATTCCAACATCGGTAAAAATAAAAAAATAGTTTGCCATCATGCCACCAGCAACACCAACGCATCCAAGACCTATTGCCCAACCAATTGCAAACATCTTATCAGAAGGTATGCCTAAAATTTCTGCAGCATGTCTATCCTGTGCTGTTGCCTGAAGTGCTAGGCCAGTTTCAGTTTTTGTTACAAATAAATAAAGTAAAACAAAAGCAATTAAACAAACTAAACTTGCAAATAATTGTGGTTGACCAATAAATATACCTGAAATTTCTAATCTTCCTTCTAATAATGGTTTATCAATATTTCTAAAGTCTGGTGTCCATAAAAACTGTGCAATCGCTCTAATGAATATTGACAATCCAAATGTTGCACAAATCTGAATTAACATTTTAGCTTTCAGTATGTATCTAATCAAAAAATAATGAGTCAACACTCCACATAGGCCCATTAATAAAATTGTTATTGGTATCGAAAAAATAGGATCTAACCCAAATAAAGACCATAACCAGAAAGATGAAAACATTGACAGCATTAAATGCTCCCCATGAGCAAAATTTACAATTTCCATTAATCCAAAAATTAAACTTAAACCTGCAGCAATTAATGCGTAAATTAAACCCATCATTAATCCAGTCGCTACTGCTTGTAAGATAATTTCAGTTGTCATTTGTTTTTAAAAATTTTTTTTGTACTGTATACTGAAAAGTAAGTCATTGAATTGCTATAATATATAGTATTAGATTATATTTTTAAAAAAAACAAATAAGAGGGGAAATAAATGAAAAAATTAATACTTTCAGTATTTACTTTTTTATCATTAGTTTGTGCACCTACAATTAGTGCTGCAGAAAATGTTAAAATTGGAGTACTTTATCCACTAACTGGGCCTGTTGCTCAGGTTGGAAAAGATGCCGTTGCAGCAGTACAAACTGCTTTAGATATTATAAACAACAGCCACAACATTCCTGGTATGCCTTTAGCAAAAGATGCGGGCCTAAAAGGTTTGGGTGGTGGAAAAATTTCAATTATTGTTGGTGATCATGGTGGAAAACCAGATATTGGAGTTGGTGAAACAGAAAAAATGTTAAACTCTGATAAAGTTCATGCAATGTTTGGTGCTTACTACTCATCTGTTACAGGTGCAGCAAGTCAAGTATCTGAAAGAGCTGGTATACCTTGGGTTAATGGTGAATCTACTTCACCAAAATTAACTACAAGAGGATTTAAATATTTCTTCAGAGTAACACCGCACGATGGTGAATTTACGCAATTGATGTTTGAGTTTATGGACGACTTCAACACTAAGAATAATAATAAGTTAAAGACACTTGGAATTATTCATGAAGATACTCTTTGGGGATCTGATAGTGGTGGAACACAAAACAAAATGGCTAAAGACAAAGGTTATAAAGTTGTTGAAAAAATTAGCTATAAAGCAAAAACAACTTCTTTAAGTTCTGAAGTACAGAGATTAAAGGCAAAAAACCCAGATGTTTTATTGCCATCTTCTTACACGGCTGATGCTTACTTATTTTTAAACACAGCTAAAGAACTTGATTATAATCCTAAACTTTTAGTTGCACAAAATGCTGGCTATACTGATCCAAAATTTATAGCTACCATGGGAAGCAAGGCTGAAGGAGTGATTACAAGATCTCCTTTCAACACTGACTTAGCAACTACAATTCCAATGATTGGAACTGTAAATGAACTATTTAAGAAACATTCTGGTGGGAGAGATTTGTCAGATGTACCTGCTAGAGCATTTACTGGTTTTATGGCATTGGCAAATGCAATTAATAACGCTGGATCGACAGACCCAGAAAAAATCAGACAAGCATTGGTAAATTTAGATATGTCATCTGACTCTCTTATTGTTCCATATAGAGGCATTAAATTTGGTGCTGACGGTCAAAATGAAAAAACAAGAGGTATTTTGATGCAAGTACAAGGCGGAAAATACTGTACAGTTTATCCATTTGAGCTAGCTGCATGTAAATTACAGTACCCGATGCCAACTTGGTCTCAAAAATAATTTAGACTAATACTATTGAAGGCGATCATTAACATGGTCGCCTTTTTTTATTTATTAAATACTTTTTGTTGAATTATAATATTTATTTAATATTATAAAAAAATCTTGATTGAAGAATTCATAATTTTATCCCAAATCATCTTTATAGATATTATCTTAGCTGCTGATAACGCTATTATTATTGGTTTAATTGCCGCCAACTTTGTACCAAAGAATAGAAAGCAAATAATTCTCTGGGGTGTTGCTGGAGCTCTAGTTTTTAAAATTATTTTTGCAATTTTTGCCACTTACCTATTTGAATTTTATTATATTAAAATTTTAGGCGGACTACTCCTGATTTGGATTGTTAACGATTTAAGAAAAGATTTAGTTGAAATGAAAAATAAGATTAAATCACCTGTAAAAAAATCTACAGAGCCTTCATTTGTAAAAAGTATTTATAAAGTTTTATTTGCAGATATTACGATAAGCTTTGATAATGTTATTGGAGTGGTTGGTGCTGCAAAAGGTTATTTTGGTTTTATGATATTTGGTCTTGTTTTATCTGTTGTATTAACTGGAGCATTAGCCACTTATTTAGCAAATTATATTCAAAAAAACTTATGGATAGCCTATGTAGGCTTAGGTTTTATTTTAATTGTGGCGCTACAATTAATAATTGGTGGATTAAATGATTATGGTGTTTTATCAATTAACGAAACATTTAAGCAATATTTTTAATTTTGTATGAATGTTTCTTTGCAGGAAACTTACTAGTAACCACATCTTTCTTAAACTTTAGCACAGCATCATTTATTTGTTTTTCAATATTTGAATACCTTTTAACAAATCTAGCTTTAATTTTACTTAATCCTATAAGATCATCTGTAACTAAAACTTGCCCATCACAATATACTGAGGCACCTATTCCAATCGTAGGTATATTGATTTTTTTTGTAATTTCTTTTGCCAAAGAGCTTTCAATACACTCTAAAACAATTGAAAATACACCAGCTTCTTCTAAAAGTTTAGAGTCTCTTAAGATAGTTTTTCTTTCTGCTATTTCTTTTCCTCTAAATTTAAAACTTGTAGCAGACTGTGGAAGAACACCAAGATGTCCCATTACTGGAATCTTATTCTTAATTAAAGTTTTAATTATTTGAACAACTTTTTTACCACCTTCAAGCTTGATAGCATCACACTTCGTTTTAGAGATTATTTTTTTTGCATTACTTAAAGCTTCTTTTGGGTTTCGATAAGTATTATGAGGCATGTCTACTACCATTAAGCTTTTTTTAATGCCCATTCTTACACTTTTAGAATGCTCAATCATCATATCTAATGTCACTTTTTTTGTAGAAGAAAAACCATAAAGTACAGAGCCAAGTGAGTCACCCACCAAAACAAGATCGCAATGTCTATCTATAATAGATGCAATATTTTTAGAGTAAGCAGTAAGACTTATAATTTTTGATTTATTTTTTTTTTTAATAAAATTAATAATCTTGTTATTCATTTTCCATTCTTTTAGTTTTAATTAAACCTAATCCTTTACAATAAAAATCGAATGATTTCTCTACGACTGAGATTCTAATCATTGTATGTAAATATTTCATGATATCTTGTATTCTATAGTGAAATATTACTCTAATTCAATCGTACTTGGTGGTTTTGAAGTAACATCATAAACTACTCTATTAATTCCTCTAATATTGTTAATAATTTGATTAGAAATAAATTGCATAAAACCCTTAGGAAAATCAAAAAAATCGGCAGTCATTCCATCTTCAGATGTAATTGCTCTTAATAAACAAATATGCTCATACGTGCGATTATCTCCCATAACACCCACAGTTTTTACTGGTAGTAATGCGGCGTAAGCTTGCCAAATTTTATCATATAATCCATGATCTCTTAAAGCTTTAATAAAATAAAAATCTGCTTCTTTCAAAATTTTAATTTTTTCATTTGTTATAACCCCTGGCATTCTTATTGCTAAGCCAGGACCAGGAAATGGATGTCTAGAAATTATGTCATTTGATAAATTAAGTTCTAAGCCTAATTTTCTAACCTCATCCTTGAATAAGAATTTAAGAGGTTCTACTAATTTCAATTTCATTTTTTTAGGAAGACCACCAACATTATGATGTGATTTTATTTTTGATGTTTGACTACCAGTTACTGATTTACTTTCAATTAAATCAGGATAAAGAGTACCCTGAGCAAGAAATTGAACATTTTTAATCTTTTTTGCATATCTTTCAAATATCTTAATAAATAGATTTCCAATAATTTTTCGCTTTTTTTCAGGATCAGACACATTTGTTAATTTTCTAATAAATTCATTTTCTGCATTAACATAAATTAAATTTATTTTTAATTTTTTCTTAAATGTATTAACAACTTGTGTTTCTTCATTTTTTCTCAAAAGACCATTGTTAACAAAAATACAAGTTAAATTTTTGCCAATTGCCTTACTTAATAATTGTGCAACCACACTACTATCAACACCTCCTGACAATCCACAAATTACTTTGTTAGTACCTACTTGTTCTTTAATTTCTTTAATTAATTTTAATTTTTGATCTTTAGAAGACCAGTTTTTTTTAATTTTACATATAAGAAAAACGAAATTATGTAATAAAATTTTACCTTTATTAGTATGTGTTACTTCAGGATGAAACTGTACACCATAAAAATTATCTTTAACATTTTCAATTATTGTTAATTTAGAATTTTTTGTTGATGCTATAACTTTAAAATTTCTTGGTAACTTTGATACCTGGTCAGCATGACTCATCCAAACATTACTTGTCTTATTTTTACTGAAAAAATGTTTAGTTAAAATACTATTTGATACTTTATTTATAGTAGCAAGACCGAACTCTCTGTGTTTTGATTTTTTAACTTTACCACCTAACAGTTTGGATAATATTTGATGTCCAAAACATATGCCTAGGATGGGAACTCCTAATTTTAAAATTTTTTTATCAAATTTAAATTTATTATTTTCATAAACATTAAGAGGGCCTCCAGAAAGAATTATTCCACCAATATTTTCATTTGTAATTTGGGCTATTTTTATTTTTTTATGACTAACAATTTCTGAAAAGACTCCTAATTCTCTTACTCTTCTTGCAATTAATTGAGTAAATTGAGAACCAAAATCTATTATTAAAATTTTACTTAGATTGTTACTAAGACTCATTTTTAGGTTCCAAATTCCTTAAGGATTCTAAAATAGAATTTGTTTTATCACATAATTTATTGCAAATTTTAGAAAAATTATCCGCTAAATCTTTTACTTTAGAATAATTGGATCTTTTTAGTTCTATTTCCATAAGCATAAAGTTTGCTTCTTCATTTTTTGGATCCAATAAGAGCACAGTATCAATATTTTTTTGCACTTCTTTTTTGTTTTCTTCAAAATTATAAATTTTTGCTAGGTACAAATATGAATTTTGATCTTTGGGATTAAAAACAATACTTCTTTGAAATAAAAATTTTGATTCTTCATATTTTTTTTCTTTATATTTAGTTTTCCCTTCCTCAAAGAAAATATTTTCTGCTAACACTGAACTTATCAGGGTTACAAATATAATAAAAATTGAAGCTAATTTAGTTATTTTGATCATTAATATTTATTTTCATTTTTTATTTCGTCAACATTATGAACCATACTTTCATAAAAACCTGCTTTAGTTATTTTTACAAAATTTGGTTTATTTTTGAGATTGGGCACTTTCTTTGAGCCAAGATATCCCATAGATGATTTTAATCCACCTATTAATTTAAAAATTATACTTTTAACATCACCCTTATATTTAACGAAACCTTCCACACCTTCGGGCACATACTTGGATATATCTTTTTGCTTTGTTTGGAAATATCTGTCAGCAGATCCTTTATTCATTGCACCAACAGACCCCATGCCTCTAAAGCTTTTGAACAGTTTTCCATTTTTTTTAATTAACTTACCAGGAGTTTCAGCGCTACCTGCAAATAAAGATCCTATCATTACTGCATCTGCTCCAGCAGATAATGCTTTAGCAATATCTCCTGAGTATTTAATTCCACCATCTGAAATAATTTTTGTTTTAATATTTTTTATACCTTTCTTTACATCAAGTATTGCACTTAACTGAGGCACACCAATACCAGCTATCAATCTGGTTGTACAAATTGATCCAGGTCCAATCCCAACTTTTACAATATCTACTCCTAGTTTTATTAAAAATTTAGCAGCTTCGGCTGTTGCAATATTTCCTGCACATAAAGTTGTTTTATTCGTTTTTAATTTTTTTATTGCTTTTATGATTTCTGCAACTTTTTTACTGTGGCCATGTGCAGTATCTACTACAATTAAATCTACTTTTTCTTTTAAAATTGCTGTTGCTCTTTTTAATTCTAAAGGACCAGCTCCAACTGCCGCCCCAACTAATAATTTTAATTTTTTTACTTTCTTAATTTCTTCAATTTGTTTTTTAATATCTAAATTTCTATGTATAACCCCAATACCCCCAGCTTTTGCTATGGCAATAGCCATTTTACTCTCAGTTACTGTGTCCATTGCGGAGGATAATAAGGGAATTTTTAATGTTAAATTAGGTGATAATTTTGTACTCGTATCTACTTCAGAAGGTAAAACATCTGAGTATTTTGGTGCCATCGTTACGTCGTCAAAGGTGAGTGCTTCTTTTATGGGATCCATAATGATTTATATATGATTCCTTTTATAAATAAAGTCTCTATCTTAATATTTTACAAATAATAAAACTTTCCTTAGATTCTTTTCTGCTGGCTTTGGGCTTAAATACCTTTACTTCTTTAAAAATTGTTTTTCCTAAGGCAACTATCTCATTAAATGATGAGCCTAAGAATATTTTAGAGACAAAACGTCCTTCTTTAACTAGCATTTCCTTAGCAAAGTTCATTGCTTCCATTGCAAGTTCTCCTGTATAAATTGCATCAATATCTTTTATACCTGTTGTATTAACGGCCATATCAGACACAACAACGTCAACTTTTGATTTAAAAAATCCTTTAATCTTCTCCTGGGAATCTAACTCCGTAAAATCACCTTTAACTTGGATTGTGTTGTCAATTTCTTCCATGCCCTTTATATCGATTGAAACTAATCTTCCACTCTTTACTGTTCTTGCAATATATTGAGACCAACTACCTGGTGAGGCTCCCAAATCAATTACAGATATTCCATTTTTTAATATCTTAAATTTTTCATCAATTTCAATTAATTTATAAGCTGATCTTGCTCTGTAGCCATCCACTTGAGACTGCCTGACATAAATATCTCTTTTTTGTTTGTTAATCCAATTTTTTGAAATTCTATTCTTTTTCAATTAATGACCAAATCTTAAGCTTTTGGATAATACTTTTTTTTGAATAGATTGAATCTTAATTTTAACTTCTTTATCCAATCTCATATCTTTATCACCATCCCAAATTCCTGCAGCTAAATGCATAATTCCAATTTCATAATTTGGCAAATAAGGCTCTACAAATGTATTATTTTTTTCATCAAATTTAGGTAACAAATTACTAGCAATCCAATTACAGTTTAATGGCAAAAATTCAGTCTCTAATTCGTCTATATATACTGACATATTGATAGCAAGACCTTCTGAGCCAAAAATATTTCCACTCTTTAAAGTTTGTTCAAGATTTTTTTGCCAAGAGATCCAACCAGGAGAATTTTTTTCTAATGAAAAAACTCCAATATTTATGTGTGGAGCAAAAGCTAGTTTTCTTGCTTTTCTAATTCCTATCTTTGATTTTATTGCATGTTTAAAATTTTGAGACTTAATTATTGCTACTTTTCCAAATAACCAATTTACTTTTGACATTATTTTGTATCCAGGTCCTAACGTCTGGGTGATTCCTAATTTACCATTTTCACAGGCTTTAAAATATAATTCAACAGAGTTCCAGTCATTCACCCAAGCATCACAGTCAATCCATAAATATTTTTCATAATTTGGAAAATATTTGGGAAGAAAAGCTCTTGATACTTGACTCTTTAACCACTCTCGTCCTTTAACTTTAAATGCCGGAACATCAATGTCCCACTCTGCTGATTTAATTTCATCAACTTTTTTTGATAAAATATTTTTTTGTTCTTCTGATAAACCAGCATCTAGAATGCAAATTGCTATATCTTTACTTTTTTCAAAGCTTTTAATAGAGTCAACTAGTTCATTAAGTAAATTGAAGTAATTTGAATCAGCCAATGAAACGATTACATTTTTTTTCATTTATAAAACATCTTCTAAATCATCATTTTCATTTTTTTCAGTAACAATATTTTTTTCTTTTTTTATCTTTTTATAATGAAGATAACTTACTGGAATTAAGCATAAATATAAAATAATGCTAATTACCAAAACTTTAAATGTGTAAACTAGTAATGCACCAAAAAATAAAACTATTCCAAATAATAAAAATTTTGTCATAGATCTTGGGATAACTATTCTTTTAAATGAATACGTCGGAACTATACTTATCAATAATATTGAAACTATAATAAAGAATGCAGGCACTACTAGATCATAATTAATTTTAAAAAAAATTTCTCCTAATCCACTAAAGCTTAAGACTAAAGGCATTAAAACAATAATCCCCCCCGCTGGTGCTGGTACACCTTCAAAAAAATTATCTTTCCAAGATGGTTCTTCTTCAGAATTGACATTAAATCTAGCAAGTCTTAAGGCAACACAAACTACATACATCAAACAAACAAACCAACCTAATTTGTCTAAGTATTGTAAACTCCAGAAATACATTATAAATGCAGGAGCAACACCAAAACTAATTACATCTCCTAGAGAGTCAAGCTCTTTACCCATTTTAGATGTTCCTTTAATTAATCTTGCTATTCTTCCATCTAGGGCATCCATTAACCCTGCAAATAATATTGCGATTATAGCTAGTGCAAACTTTCCATCTAAAGCAAATTTAATTGAGGTTAAACCAATACAAACTCCAATCAATGTAATTGCATTAGGAAGAATCATTCTTGCTTTTTTGTCAGAAACTATTTTAAAATTATTTTTAGGTTGGTCCATAAACTACTTTTTAGCTAATAGTGTTTCACCAGCAATTGTCTTTTGTCCTACTTTTACTAATGTTTCATAATTTTCAAAATAAACATCGGCTCTACTTCCAAATCTAATCATTCCAATTCTTTCACCCTGTTGAAGTTGTTGGTCTTTATTAGATTCACAAACAATTCTTCTAGCAATGAGTCCTGCAATCTGCACAACAATAACATCTTCACCCTGATTATTTATTATCTTGTAATAATTTCTTTCATTATCTTCACTTGCTTTATCAAGTGATGCATTTAAAAATTTGCCTGGCTTATAAATTATTTCTGAAATTTTACCTTCACAAGGTGTTCTGTTAACATGACAATCAAAAACATTCATAAAGATACTTATCTTTGTAAATTTTTTACCTTCTAGGCCTAACTCCTTTGGTCCATCAACTTCATGTACCATTAGAACCTCTCCATCTGCTGGGCTTGTTAAATAATTATCATTATTTATTGAAATTCTTTCAGGGTCTCTAAAGAAATAATAGACCCACACAGATAACACAAAACCAATTAATCCTAAAAAAGTACTTAAAAAATATAGAAAGATTGTTATAAATATAGCTATCGCTAAAAATTTATATCCTTCTGAATGAATTTTTGGAAAAACCTTCTTTAACATAAGCTTCTATTTGATAATTTTTTATTAATATGTATATAAAGCACTAAATTACAATTACTAATATATATTATTCAAATATGGCTAAAATTAAGGTTAAAAACCCAGTTGCTGAACTTGATGGCGATGAAATGACAAGAATAATATGGGAGTTTATCAAAGGTAAACTTATCCTTCCATATTTAGATTTGGGTATAGAATATTTTGATTTAGGTATGAAAAGTCGAGATAATACCAATGATCAGATAACAATTGACTCAGCTGCTGCTATTAAGAGAATTGGTGTTGGCATTAAATGTGCAACAATTACCCCCGATGAGGCAAGAGTTGAAGAATTTGATTTAAAAAAAATGTGGAGATCTCCTAATGGAACTATAAGAAATATTATAGGAGGAACAGTATTTAGAGAGCCAATAGTTTGTAAAAATATACCTAAGTTAGTGCCTTCATGGACTGATCCTGTAATTATTGGAAGACATGCGTTTGGAGATCAGTACAGAGCTACAGATTTTAAAGTTCCTGGTAAAGGTAAAATGGAAGTTAAATGGACAGCTGAAGATGGTAGCCAAGAGATAAAATATGAAGTCTTTAATTTTCCTGGACCTGGGATAGCTCTATCAATGTATAATTTAGATAAATCAATAGAAGACTTTGCAAGATCATGTTTTGGTTATGGTTTAATTAAAGGATGGCCTGTTTATCTATCCACAAAAAATACAATATTAAAACAATATGATGGACGTTTTAAAGATATCTTCCAAGATATTTTTGAAAAAGAGTTTAAAACAAAATTTGAAAAATTAAAGATTACATACGAACACAGACTAATTGATGACATGGTAGCCTGTGCAATGAAATGGAGTGGTAAATATATCTGGGCTTGTAAAAATTATGATGGTGACGTTCAATCAGATACTATGGCACAAGGTTATGGGTCTTTAGGTTTGATGACTAGTGTTCTACTAACTCCAGATGGAAAAGTAATGGAGGCAGAAGCAGCACATGGTACAGTCACAAGACATTATAGAATGCACCAACAAGGTAAAGAAACTTCTACAAATCCAATTGCCTCAATATTTGCTTGGACAAGAGGCCTTGCCCATAGAGGAAAATTAGATGGAAATGAAGAGCTGATTAATTTTTCAAATACTTTAGAAAATGTTTGTATCAATTGTGTTGAAAGTGGATCAATGACTAAAGATTTAGCAATTTTAATTGGGCCTTCAAGTAAATATTTAACTACAAGTGGTTTTTTGGATGAATTGGATAATCAACTTAAGAAAAAACTTAATTAATTAATTTTTTAATACTTTCAAAAGATTCTTGTATTTTATCAGGTAATGTTCCACCTGCTTGTGCAAAGTCAACTCTTCCTCCTCCACCTTTACCACCAATAATTTCAGAGCCAGCTCTAACAATTTCTACAGCATCAAATTTATTTTCTAGTGTTTTAGTAACACCAACAGCTAATCCAACTTTATTATCATTGATTGCATAAATTATTACCAGCCCCTCACCAATTTCTTTTTTTCCTTCATCAATTAACTTACGTAAATCTTTAAATGGTAAATCTAAGATATTTTGAAATCTTACCTTAACCCCATTAATAACCTGATCATTAATTTTGTTTTTTGTCTTATCTTTTAAGATCGAGCCAACCGAAAGTTGATCAAATTGCCTATTAAGATCTTTTATTAGAGATATTTTGTCATTATTTTGGAGGTTGGGCTTTCCACCAAGTTCAATAATTTTTGATGTTAGCTCTTTTATGATTACTTCATTTTTGTGATTTGACAAATTAGATATATTTTCTTTGTCTTTTAAAAAGTTTTCTAATTGGGTATCTCTTAATGCTTCAACTCTCCTTACTCCAGCCGCTATAGAGGATTGGCTTATTATCTTAAATTTTCCAATATCTGCTGTATTTAAAACGTGTGTTCCTCCACACAATTCTGTTGAAAAAAATTTACCCTCCTCATCTCCCATAGACAAAACTCTAACTTCGTCCCCATATTTTTCTCCAAATAAAGCTAAGGCACCATCCTTAACAGCCTCTTTAGGTGTCATTATTCTTGTTTTAACATCAGATTTTTTTTGGATTATTGAATTAACATGAAATTCAACTTTCTTAATCTCTTCCTCTGAAATAGGTTTCATGTGACTAAAATCAAATCTTAGTCGATCAGACTGTACCAATGATCCTTTCTGAGTTACATGTTTACCCAAAACTCTTCTTAACGACTCATGTAACAGATGAGTGGCAGAATGGTAGGCTCTAATATTGCTTCTTCTTTGGGTGTCAATTTTTAATTCAACACTATCATTAAGCTTAATTGAACCTTTTTTAACTTTTCCATAATGTGCAAATAATTCTCCTAGCTTTTTTTGAACATCTAAAACTTCAAATTCAAAATTTTCATTTGAAATTATTCCTGTATCAGCTACTTGCCCTCCAGACTCACCATAAAAGGGTGTTTGATTTGTAATTATAATTCCTTCATCATTTTCTTGTAGGTCTTGGACTTCTTTATTATCTTTAAGAATTAAAGTTATTACACCTTCTACTTTATCTGTGCCGTATCCTAAAAAATCAGTTGCTCCTAAACGATCTTTTATATCAAACCAGATTTGATCTAATGAACTATCTCCTGATCCTTTCCAATTTTTTTTTGCTAATTCTTTACTTTCTTTCATTAATAAATCAAATTTTTTATCATCTACTGTTAATGATTTATTTTTTAAAATATCTGCTGTTAAATCTAATGGAAAACCAAATGTATCATAAAGTTTAAAGGCAACTTCACCTGGTAATACTTTTTTTACTTTAGTTATTTCTTCATCTAATATTTTTATTCCCCTATCTAATAAAACTAAAAACTTTTCCTCTTCTGTTTTTAAAGTTTCTTTTATTAATGACTGTGCTCTTTCTAATTCAGGATAATTATTTGACATCTCTTCTAGTAATGTTTTAAAAATATCATAGAAAACTGGTTTCTTAGAACCTAACAAATGTGAATGTCTCATGCCACGTCTCATAATTCTTCGAAGTACATATCCTCTTCCTTCATTCGATGGCAAAACTCCTTCTGCTAATAAAAAAGAGCTTGCACGTAAATGATCCACTATCACCCTAAAACTAGATTGGTTAGCTTCGTTTACTTTAACATCCAACGAATCTGATGCTGATTGTATTAATTTTTTAAAATGGTCTGTTTGATAGTTATCGTGTGTTCCTTGCAACAATGCTGCAATTCTTTCAAGTCCCATACCAGTATCAACAGATGGTTTTGGAAGATCAATTCTTTTATCTTTTGAAATTTGTTCGTATTGCATGAATACTAAATTCCATATCTCTATAAATCTATTACCATCTTCATTTTGAGATCCAGGCAATCCACCTTCTAAATGGTCACCGTGATCAAAAAAAATTTCAGAGCAAGGCCCACAAGGACCTGTATCACCCATAGACCAAAAATTATCAGATGTTGCTATCTTGATTATTCTATCATCACTAAAGCCAGCTATTTTCTTCCAATATTTAAAAGCTTGTTCGTCATCATGATATACTGTTACGTAAAGTCGATTTTTATCAATTCCAAATTCTTTAGTTATTAAATTCCACGCATAGGAGATTGCTTCTTCTTTAAAATAATCTCCAAAGGAGAAATTTCCAAGCATTTCAAAAAACGTGTGATGTCTCGGTGTATAACCTACGTTTTCAAGATCATTGTGCTTTCCTCCTGCACGTACACATTTTTGTGAAGTTGTTGCTCTAATGTAATCTCTTTTCTCTAATCCAGTAAATACATTTTTGAACTGTACCATACCAGAATTTGCGAACATTAATGTTGGATCATTGTTTGGTACTAAATTGCTAGACTCAACTATCTTATGATCATTTTTTTCAAAATAATCTAAAAATGTATTTCTTATTTCATTTAAAGATTTGTCAGCCATATTTTTAAAATACAGCTTTTTTATTTGATGTCTATATAAGTGTAAGGGAAAAAAACGCTTAATTTAGGCATGTGAGGTTCACCCTACCTGGCACTAGCTCACACTAGTTATGCGGACGATTTAAAATTTATAAAAAATTAATCACATAAAGATTCACTAAAAATATCTCTTAAACTTGCTACAAACACGCTACAAAAAAAGATAAATCACATAACTAATTTCATCACCTAGACACCTGATTGAGGTTTGGTAAGGTCTTGTTCATGAAAAAAATCGATGTTAATTTTTTAGAACCATCTCGGCAGCAATTAAATACTCTTTTAGAATACTATAAAAATAGGCAATACGTTGAGGCTGAAAAACTATCCTTATCCATCACTCAAGAATTTCCAAAACATCAATTTGCCTGGAAAATACTTGCTGCTGTGCTCAATCAAAATGGGAGGATAAATGAATCGTTAATTGTCAGTCAAAAATCTGTGCAGTTAGATCCACAGGATGCCGGAGTACACCATAACTTGGGTAATACACTTAAAGAACTGGGCAGATTAGAAGAGGCTGAAGCAAGTTATAGAAAAGCTATAGAATTAAAACCTAACTTTGCCGAAGGTTATAATAGCTTGGGTAATACACTTAAAGAACTGGGCAGATTAGAAGAGGCTGAAGCAAGTTACAGAAAAGCTATAGAATTAAAACCTAACTTTGCCGAAGTCCATTATAATTTGGGTATTATACTCAAAGAACTAGGTAGATTAGAAGAGGCTGAAGTATGTAACAGAAAAGCGATAACATTAAAACCAGACTTAGTAGAAGCCCACATTAACTTAGGTAACGTGCTAAATGAACTTGGAAGATCAAAAGAGGCTGAAGCAAATTATAGACGAGCGATAGCATTAAAACCTGACTTAACTGATGCCCACAATAACTTGGGTGTCATACTTCAAAAAAATGGAAAATTAAATGAAGCATGCTCTGCTTATATTCAAGCAATAAATTTAAATCCAGATTTCACTGATGCCTATGCAAATCTTGGTAAAGCTATCAAAAATGTAAGGTTTAATTCATCAAACGTTGAGCTCTACCCACTTTTAATCCGACTGTTAAGTGCTGGGAATTTTGCGCGCCCTAAGGATTTGGCTCCCAGTATTTTAAGTCTCTTAAAGCATGATCCTCTGATCAAGAATTTACTGCTTGAGGAAAATTTTGCTACAAGTCTCAAAGAAGCAAATTCTATAATTGGTAACCTAGATAAGCTTACCCTTCTTCATTATTTGATGCGTGTATGCCCACTTCCCGATCTTCAGTTTGAAGGATTCTTTGTGACTATGCGAAGTTTACTTCTTACGAATCTGGATGATTTCAAGGCATCTCCCGAGCTCATCTATTTTTTATCTACGCTTTCTCTTCACTGTTTTACTAATGAATATGTCTACATTGAAAAAGACGAAGAGACTGAATTGGTTGAGAACTTAGAAACTGAGATTATGCAAACCATTACGAAATCAGAGCAGCCAGAAGCCATAAAGATATTGTGCCTCGCCTCCTATCGCCCGCTACACCAATACAATTGGTACCAAAAGCTAGAGGCACTCGATCATTTGGAGGAGGTAAAGTCGCGACTGATTGAAGAGCCGCATGCGGAGAAAGTGATAGAGGCAGAAATTCCTATGTTGGGAGAAATATCAGACGATGTCTCCCGCAAAGTAAGGGTGCAGTATGAAGAAAACCCCTATCCAAGATGGATAAAACTAGGAATTCCTATAAAGGCCCAATCAATCTCTGAGGTTTGTGCTAAAATAGATCTTCATCTCCATTCCGAAAGTATTAAAAACGTAATTGCTCCGGCTATACTTATTGCTGGTTGTGGTACAGGGCAACATTCGATAGGAACCGCCTCTCGCTTTTCTGACTGCCAGGTCACCGCGGTGGATCTAAGTCTTGCCAGTCTCGCATACGCTAAAAGGAAAACGACTGAACTTGGAATTACTAACCTAGAGTATTTGCAAGCAGACATCTTGAGGCTAGATCAGCTAGAGCAAAAATTTGACATCATTGAAAGTGTGGGTGTTCTTCATCATATGGATGAGCCGATGGCTGGGTGGAGAGTTCTCACGGATCTCCTGAAGCCCGGTGGCTTGATGCGGATAGGTTTATATAGTGAGTTGGCTCGACAATATATTGTGGGGGTTCGAAAAGAAATCACATTATTAGGAGTGGGGACATCTGAATCTGAAATCAGAGAATTCAGACGATCGCTAGCAGAATCAAATGACGAGAATCATCAACGATTAACTAAGGGGGTGGATTTTTTTAGTCTGAGTACGTTGAGAGACTTAATATTTCACGTGCAAGAGCATCGTTTTACCCTCCCACAGATTAAAAAATGTCTCGACGAATTGGGGCTAAAGTTCTGCGGATTTGAAAATAAAGACGCTATCTCAAATTTTAGAGAGCTTCACGGGGAAGAAGCGGATTTCTATGATTTAGCACTATGGCATCAGTATGAGGAAAGCAACCCTCGAGCTTTCATTGGGATGTATCAATTTTGGTGTCAAAAACAATAAGTATAATCATCCATTACCAACCTCACATTCAACAGCAGTAAACACTAAGTTTCGAGACTTACTTAAAAGCAAAAGAGATAAAGCAAGATTTGTTGACGAGTGTCTTTGAATGAGGTGCGATTTTCCTAAACTTAGTAAGGGAAAAAAGGCGCTTAAATTATGCACTTGAGGGACACACTACCTCACACTAGCTCACACTAGCTTACACTAGTTATGCGGATGATTTAAAATTCATAAAAAATAAATTGCATAAAGACCCGTCAAATTAAGCAACAAACTAGAACATAGACTAGAACATTTAGAGATAAATCAGATGGTTAATTCTCGAGTCTTTTGATAATGTTTAATAATGAGAAAACTTCTATCGATCATCGTTCTAGGTTTATTGTTAAGTGGGAATACTAATGCAGGTGTTAATGAACCTGGAGTAACGTCTATTGCAGGGTGTGATAGAGGACTTAAATTTCAACACAAAAAACTTATAAAAAAAAATTTAAAAGAATTGATAAAAAAAAATCAAACTGGTGTTCTCTATGCTAGTTGTGATTATGATATCTATTCCTGGGCAGCCAATAAAGGTAAGGATTTAGAAAAACTTCATAAGAAAACATATAAACA
>Ga0209383_1001056_pt1 | contig 17942 bp, 13 predicted proteins | sample CoawatmetaG02DNA_FD_187510 | JGI IMG/M metagenome (GOLD analysis project Ga0209383, IMG submission 187510) | Marine microbial communities from the West Antarctic Peninsula - Coastal water metaG029-DNA (SPAdes) (version 2) | ecosystem: Environmental > Aquatic > Marine > Coastal ... | reverse complement strand
TTCCGTATCCAGTCATCGATTGAATCATAAGATTTTATTTTTATTTTACAAAGATATAGAAAACTCAATTAGTTATTTTCTTTAAGGAAACTAAATAAATTCCTGTGAATACAAGTGAAATTGATATTATATTTGCCAATTTTAAAACATCGCCTCCTGACGTAATTGCATAAATAATTCCAATTATTGGTTTAAGATATATAAACCCATAGCTCCTTCATCGCTACGCTTCATATACAAAACCGTTAACCACAAATTAGTAACCAAGGAATCATCAATCCACTTCCTTCACAATTAGAGGAAGTTTACACTCATTATTTAAGTGTTATTGTTGAAGGAGAATTGGATTTCTTACAAGGCGAGTAGATCGTCAAAAGAGGAAGTTGTGCTGCAACTTTGTATAATAGGGGGAGCCTGAAGGTGTTATGAAAACAGGCATTAAGTTTTTTGTAATAGTATGGTTTAGTCCAAAAATTGATATGACTGATAATGCAGTAAAAATTGCAAGCAGTCGATTATTCACTTAGATATTTTTTTAACTCTAAGACATTTTTTTTGCTATTTCCAATAAAAATTTCATCACCTATAATTATGACTGGCCTTTTTAGGAATGTATAGTTTTCTAAAATGTAATTTTTATATTCAAGCTCAGTTAAAATTACATTCTTTAGCTTTTTTTCACTAAATAGTTTAGCTCTTTTATTGAAAATAGATTCATAATTTTTTGACAAATCATGAATCATTTTTATTTCCTTTATAGTTATGGGATTAGATTTAATTTCTCTAAACACAAACGAACTATTTAAGTTAAGTTCGTTAATTATTCTTGTACAAGTATTGCATGTCTTTAGATAAAAAATTATCTTCATATTCAATTACATTTGATTTTATAATTAAAGGTATTATTTAGTTTTAGATAGTACTAATTAATATCTATGTTTGTTAAAAATTTAAACCTATGAAATTTAATACTAAAACCATTCATGGAGGACAAAAGCATGATCCAGCATACGGAGCTGTAATGCCTCCAATTTACCAAACCTCTACCTATGCTCAAACAACACCAGGAGGCCACAAAGGGTTCGAGTACTCAAGAACTCACAATCCTACTCGAAATGCTTTAGAAAACTCGTTTGCTAGTATAGAAAATGGAAAATATGGCCTAGCATTTGGCTCTGGTCTTGCAGCAATAGATGCTGTGCTTAAATTATTAAAACCTGGCGATGAAGTCATATCTACAAATGATTTATATGGAGGGACATATCGTTTGTTTACTAAAATATATGAAAATTTTGGAATTAAGTTTCATTTCGTAGGAATGGAAAACACCTCTAATATAGAATCTTTTGTAAATAAAAACACAAAACTATTATGGGCAGAAACTCCGACGAACCCTATGTTAAATATTGTGGATATCGATGCTTTATCCAAAATAGCAAAAGATAATAATATTCTTTTTGCGGTTGATAATACTTTTGCCACTCCTTATATTCAAGCTCCTCTAGATTTTGGAGCTGATATTGTAATGCATTCTGCAACTAAGTACTTAGGAGGACATAGTGATGTCATTATGGGTGCGCTTGTTGTCAATGAAAAAGATTTAGCAGATAAATTATATTTTATTCAAAATGCTAGTGGCGCAATTCCAGGCCCACAAGATAGTTTCCTTGTTCTTCGAGGAATTAAAACCTTGCATATAAGAATGCAAAGGCATTGTGAAAATGCAAAAATGATTGCAGAGTTTTTAAACGATCATCCAAAGGTTGAAAAAGTTTTTTGGCCTGGTTTAACTAGTCATAAAAACCACAATATTGCTAAGGCACAAATGAATGATTACGGAGGTATGATTTCTTTTACTACAAAGGGAAATGATTATAATAAAACAATTAATATCCTTGAAAAACTAAAAATATTTACTTTGGCGGAATCTCTTGGCGGGGTTGAGTCTCTTTCAGGACATCCAGCCAGTATGACTCATGCAAGTATTCCTAAAGAAGAAAGAGAAAAGTCAGGGGTTGTTGATTCTTTAATAAGACTTAGCGTTGGTATAGAGGATATTGACGATTTAATTGCAGATCTAAAACAGGCGATTGGTTAAATATTTTATTAATATGATAATATTGTTATTATTTATAGTGAGATAATTACTAATTTGTTATTTTTATCCAGAAAAATAAAGAATAATATAATTTATAATTAAAGAGATTATGGAAGATAAAATTAAAGTTTTTTTAGATTTAGTTAGGAAAAGAAATGGTAATGAGCCCGAGTTTATGCAGGCTGTAGAAGAAGTTGCTGAAACTGTAATTCCCTACATAGTAAATAAAGATATATATAGAGGAAAAAATATTTTATTAAGAATGGTTGAGCCAGAAAGAGTTATATCTTTTAGAGTATCATGGGTTGATGATTCTGGTGAAATTCAAGTAAACCGAGGTTATAGAGTTCAAATGAATTCAGCCATTGGACCTTATAAAGGTGGTTTAAGATTTCATCCTACGGTTGATATGAGTATTCTTAAATTCTTGGCATTTGAACAAGTATTTAAAAATAGTCTTACAACCCTTCCTATGGGTGGAGGTAAAGGAGGAAGTGATTTTGACCCTAAAGGAAAAAGTGATAATGAAATTATGCGATTTTGCCATGGTTTTATGAGTGAATTGTTTAGACATATTGGCCCAAATACAGATATTCCTGCTGGAGATATTGGAGTTGGAGGTCGAGAGATTGGATTTCTTTTTGGAAAATACAAACAGTTGAGAAACGAATTTACTGGAGTTCTTACAGGCAAAGGTGTAACTTGGGGAGGATCATTAATTCGTCCTGAAGCTACAGGTTATGGAACCGTATATTTTGCGCAAAATATGTTAAATACTAAAAAAGATGATTTAAAAAATAAAACAGTTGTCATTTCTGGATCTGGAAATGTTGCTCAATTTGCCGCAGAAAAATGTATTCAACTAGGGTCTAAAGTAGTTACTATGTCTGATTCTTCAGGATATATTTATGATTCTGAAGGAATTGATACTGAAAAGTTAGAATATATAATGAATTTGAAAAATGTTGAAAGAAAACGAATTAGTGAATATTGCACAAAATACCCAACAAGTATATTTGTAAAGGGTGAAACCCCTTGGTCTATCAAATGTGATATAGCTTTACCTTGCGCTACTCAAAATGAGCTAGATGTAAGTGATGCAAAGACTTTACTTGATAATGGATGTATCTGTATTAGCGAAGGCGCCAACATGCCATCGACTAAGGATGCTGTCCATGAATTTCAAAAAGCTAAAATATTATTTGCACCTGGAAAAGCTTCTAATGCTGGAGGGGTAGCAACATCTGGTTTAGAAATGACTCAAAACTCTTTACGATACAATTGGTCTAGAGAAGAAGTTGATGAAAAACTAAAAGTTATAATGATGGATATTCATAATTCTTGTATCGAATACGGTTCTGATAAAGACGGATATGTAGATTATGTTAAAGGAGCAAATATTGCAGGGTTTGTAAAGGTTGCAGACGCCATGCTAGCCCAAGGAGTAGTTTAGTTTTAAATTAATATATTATAATGATATATTTGTCGTTCTTATAGAGTGTATCGTTATAATATATTTACATGAAATTTATAGTTCTAGTTTTTTTTTCATTCTTGAGTATCCCTTTATGTATTTCTCAAGAATGGAATGGACATTTCTCGTTTAACAATTCTATAGATACTTCAATTGGAAATGGAAAAATTTTTACCGCCTCTGAAAATGCCATTTATATTTATTCAACTTCAACTGATCAATTAGAAGAAATTTCAACAATTGATGGTTTGTCTGGTGATTTTATTTCAAACATCTATTACAGTTCAAACTTTAATAAATTAGTAATAGGGTATGAAAATGGGTTGCTTCAAATTATAGACTTCAGTTCTGATAGCGTTTTAACAATTTATGATATAATTGAAAAAGAAACTATAGCTCCAAACAAAAAGAAAATAAATGAATTAACAGAGTTTGAAGGTGTAATATATATAGCTACTGATTATGGAATATCGCTGTATGATTTAAATTTATTAGAATTTGGAGATAGTTTATTTATTGGTGATGGAGGTGGTCAACAAGAAGTTAATCAAACTATAATAAGTGACAATTACTTATATGCCGCTCTCCCAGATTTTGGAGGAATTAAACGAGTAAGTCTAGATTTAGACATAATTAATTATCAAAATTGGGATATATTTCACTCAGGCGATTTTAATTTTATTTTAAATTTTAATGAAGGTTTTATTTTTACAAATGAGAGCAGCGTCTTACTTTCTCAAGGGAATAGCTATGAAGAAGTGATTTCTCTTTCTCAGACCATAAATGACATTACCATAAATGAAGGACAGATAATCATCACCACTGAAAATAAAATATTTATTTATGATAGCAACTTTAACTTAATTAATAGTTCAATTAATAGTAGTTTATTTAATACATTTTTTAACAGCTCTGCTTTATATAATGATAATATTTACATAGCTACTTCTAAAAAGGGTTTATTAAAAATAAACCTAAACAATATCCAACAAAACTATTCAATACTTCCCGTCGGCCCACTTTATAATAACGTATTCTCTATTAATTCACTTTATGGTAATCTCTGGGCTACATTTGGAGACTACACTAATACATATAATCCTTACCCGCTCAAGAGAAAGGGAATTAGTCATTTAACAAATAATAGTTGGAGTAATATCAGTATAGATAGTATTCCTGAGAAAGCAGTTAACCTAAATAATATATCTATTAATCCATTTAATTTAGATAACGTATTTATTAGTTCTTATCACGGAGGCTTATTAGAAATTTCTGGAGAGTCTTTAAGTTTATATGATGAGTCTAATAGCAGCTTAGAGTCGTTAGCAACATCTGATATAAGTTATAATAGTATTCGCATCTCCAGTAGTGTTTTTGATGATTCAGGAATGTTGTGGCTAATGAATTCCAGAGTTGATAGTCCCTTAAAATCATATAATTTAGACACTAATCAATGGTCTAGTTATGATTTTACTCAAATCATTGCTGATGGCTATAATGATGAACTGGGTTTTAGTGATATTGTAACAGACGGAAATGGAACAAAATGGATTGGTGGTCTTAACTCCGGCATAATAGGCTTTAATGAAAATGGTGGTAATCCACTTATAAAAAAACTAAATGATAACGATACTGGTAATTTACCATCTTCATATGTAAAAAGTTTAGCAATCGATAACAATAATCATCTTTGGATTGGAACAATTAAAGGCTTAAGAGTTTTATATAATACCTCTAACTTTTTTAATACCAATGCGTCAACTCAACAAATTGTTATTGAAGAAGATGGTATTTATAAAGAGCTTCTAGAACAGCAGGTTATTTCAGATATAAAAGTAGATGGATCCAATAATAAATGGGTAGGAACTATTGGTTCAGGAATTTTTTATTTTTCTCAAAATGGGCAACAAACTATCTATCATTTTACCAAAAATAATTCCCCATTGCCCTCAAATAATATTAATGATATAGCACTAGATTTTGTTAATGGATTAGTCTTTATTGCTACTGATAAGGGCTTAGTTTCATTTGATTCTGGAGGTTCTTCTACAAGCTCAACTTTGGAAGATTCATACGTTTATCCAAACCCTGTTAGACCATCTTTTAATATGGATATTGAAAAGATAAAAATTGCAGGCATAACAGATGATATTAATATTAAAATTACAGATATTTCTGGTAATTTAGTTGCCGAAGCTAATTCGAATGTTAATAGTAGGTATAATGGATTTAACTTAGAAGTGGATGGTGGAGTAGCTTACTGGAATGGAAAAAACTTAGCCAATCGCACAGTTTCTTCAGGAGTTTATATAGTAATGCTTTCTAATCGTAATACTTACGAAACTAAAGTTTTAAAAATAATGATAATTAGATAATGTTAATATCAAGCCCTGGGATTATTTTATCCAAAGTTCGTTATCAAGACAACGACCTTATAGTTAAGTGCCTTACTAGAGACCTAGGAGTAGTTTCATACATGATTAAAAACATATCAATGTCGAAAAAAAGTAAAAATAAATTTGCTTTTTTTCAATTATTAAATATTCTTGATTTAGAAACTAATTATAACCCAAATAGGTCAATACAATATATAAAAGATTTAAAAGTTAAGTATAATTTCACATCCTTACACACTAATATTTATAAGAGCTCAGTTGTTATGTTTTTATCTGAAATCTTATCTAATATTATACATATTGAAACTAAAGATATGGAGCTATTCGATTTTATTGAAAAATCTCTTATTTGGTATGATAAATCAGAAGATAGTTCAACTTTTTATTTGATTTTTTTAATGAAAATAACACATTATTTAGGCTTCTATCCAGATTGTACAAACATGAGTTATAATTATTTTAATTTAGAGGAAGGCTTGTTTGAATCATCAAAAAATAGTCAGTATGTGATAGAGGGGAGTAGCCTAGTTTTATTTAAAACAATTTTAGGCATAAAATTTGATACTAGTAAATTGCCATTTATTGATAAAACAAACAAAAAAGATATACTAAAAAATATTTTAATTTACTTTAAATTGCATGTTGATGGATTTAAAGATCCAAAATCTTTAAAAGTGTTAAACCAAATTTTCGCTGATTAATGAAGCTCATTTTAAACTTAATAGTTTCCCTTTTTTTTATAAATGTATTCTCACAAGATATATTCTTTATTGACTCTTTCACAAAGGATTCAATCCCTGGTGTTGTAGTTTATCAAAAAAATGTATCAAAGAATATTATAAATCAAAGATCTTCTAATATTGATGGAAAGCTATCACTAAATGGACTTAACAAGAATGAATTAATTTTCATTACCCATGTTTCATATATTGATTTTTCAGTTTTATACGATAGTAATTTTAAAAAGAATATTCTTCTTAGTTCTGACCTTAAATCATTAGACGAAATTGTTATTTCTGCATCTAAATTTTCACAAAATCTTAAAGAAGTTTCTCAAAGGGTGATATTCATATCATCTGAAGATATAGTATTAAGTAATCCACAAACTAGCGCGGACTTACTTAGTACAAGTGGTAATGTATATATTCAAAAAAGTCAATTGGGTGGTGGTAGCCCTATGATTAGAGGTTTTTCCACTAATAGGCTTACTCTTTCAGTTGATGGTGTAAGACTGAATAATGCGATTTTTAGAGGAGGAAATATTCAAAATGTAATTTCAATAGACCCATTTAATATACAAAATACTGAAATTGTATTAGGCTCTAGCTCTGTTATTTACGGAAGTGATGCAATTGGGGGAGCAATGAATTTTCAAACTAAATCTCCAATACTTTCAGATTCAGATTCAATGTATTTTAAATCAAACTTAATTTCTAGAAGCTCAAGTGCAAATAAGGAGAAAACCGGTCATTTAGATTTTAATATTGGAATGAAAAACTTTGCTAGTCTTACTAGTTTTAGTATTTCAGATTTTGATGATCTTAAAATGGGAAGTAACGGTCCGTCGGATTATTTAAGACCTGAGTTTGTTGATCAAGTGAATGGTGAAGATGTAATAATCAGTAATTCTGATCCAAGAATCCAAAAACAAACTGGGTATTCTCAATTTAACTTTATGCAAAAATTTCTGTTAAAAACAGAAAATATAGAGTATGACTTAGGAGTTCATTATTCCTCAACATCTAACATCCCAAGGTATGATAGGTTAATTAGATATAACAATGACACTAATGAGCTTCATTATGGTGAATGGTATTATGGGCCACAAAAATGGTTGATGATTAATTCTAGAATTAAAAAAGAGAGTTTAAATTCGCCTCTTTATGATAAATTAATTTTAACAACTGCTTATCAAAAGTTTAACGAAAGTCGATTCAGTAGAAAAATTAATTCAGATCAGCAAAAACAATTTAAAGAAGAGGTAAATATATTCTCTTTGAATTTAGATTTTGAAAAATCTTATGATGAAAAATCTTATTTTTCTTATGGACTGGAGTATTTAAATAATAAAGTTAACTCCAATGCATTTTCTAAAAACTTGATAGATAATAATTCTTCACTAATAGCCACAAGATATCCAGACGGTTCAACATGGCAATCAATCGCGAGTTATTTAAGCTATAAGTATAGACCTAGTAAAGATTTAACTTTTCAGTATGGGTTAAGGTATAGTCATATAATAATCAATGCTGATTTAACAGATAATAACTCATTTTATAATTTTCCGTTTTCAGATGCTAACCTTAACACAGGAGCACTAACAGGGGCTGTTGGTATAAGCTGGATTCAAAACAATACTTTTCAATGGAAATTTAATATCACTACAGCATTCAGAGCTCCAAATATTGATGACATAGGTAAAATATTTGATTCTGCTCCAGGGATGGTTGTTATTCCTAATCCAGATTTAAAACCAGAAAAATCTTTTGGTTTAGAACTTGGAAGTTCAATAAAACTTAACTCAAGAATTAATTTTGATTTTGCAGCTTATTATACTCATTTGTATAACAGTATGATAAGAAGTCCATATAGCTTATATATTGAAGGAGATGAGCCCAACAGTTCTGTAATTATTAATGAAATTATTTATAATGATGAGATAAGTGATATTTACGCCATTCAAAACGGATCAAAATCTTGGATTTATGGATTTGAAACTGGCCTAAAAATAAATATCTCAGAAAACTTTAATTTTAAAACTCAATATAATTATATAAATGGAGAGCAGAGAGGAGATCTTGACGGAGACTTAAGCATGTCAGTAAGGCATGTATCTCCACACTTTGGAAATGCTCATTTTGTTTATTCAAAATCAAAAACTAAAATTGATTTATTTTTTAATTATAATTCAGAATTACCATTTTCTAAGTTGTCTAGTTCTGAAAGAGATAAACCATACTTATATGCATTAGATAATAACGGTAATCCATATTCACCCGCTTGGCATACTTTAAACCTAAGAGCTTTATATGAGCTTGATGAAAACTTTCTTTTCACAGTATCTTTAGAGAATATATCTAACAAGTTGTACCGACCATACTCTTCAGGAATTTCTGCACCAGGAACAAATTTTATTTTTTCTATAAATTATCGCTTATAGCTAAAGCTTATGAGCAACTTATTTAAGCAATCGGATATTGTAAAAAAACTACAGAGATACTGTGTTTATCAAGACAGGTGTCATAAAGAGGTTGTTGATAAAATGAAGTTAATGAAAATACCATATAGCATTCATGATAATGTTATAGTAGAGTTAATCAAAGATGATTTTTTAAATGAAGAGCGGTTTGTATTTAGTTTTGTTCGAGGAAAATTTAGAATAAAAAGGTGGGGAAAGATAAAGCTTAGGAATGAATTGTTTCAAAGAAACATAACTTCTATTCTTATTAATAATGCAATTAGTCAAATTAATGATAATGACTATATGGATACTTTGGATGAAATTGCATTAAAAAAATTCGATAACCTAAATAATGACACCAGCTTAAATAGTAAAAAAAAGTTTGTTACTTATTTACAATATAGGGGATGGGAGACAGATTTAATTTTTAAAAAGGTTAATGAGCTTTTTAAAACTTAACATTAAGCCCTAAAAGAATATTTCTACCTGGCATTTCAACAAGGTTAGTTTCACTGTATATTGTATCAAATAAATTATTAGCTGTAATGTATAGGTTATATTTCTTCAAAGTATAACTTACCTTAATGTCCATTACAGAGTAGTCCTCTCCAAAATTTCTTTCTGCATATTTATATATAATTGAACTTTTTAAATTCTTTTTTATTTCAAATGAATACGATGTTGTTAAGTGATTCTTTAAAGAATTAAGAGAGTATCTAGAGAAATTAAAATCAGTCTGTTTTAAGTCATCTTTAATATTACTATAGCCTATTTTTATGCTATGGTTTAAAAAACTAGCAACATAAAAATTATAGGTTAAGCCTAATTCATATCCTTTTGTATTTATTTCTCTTATATTAAATGCTTCCCATGGAGCAGATTCCACATTTTTTACATAGTCTATTACATCGGACGCATCTCTATTGTAAAGTGTAAATATGAAGTTAAAATTACCTTTAGTATAATCAAGTCCTATCTCTTTAGTAAAAGCCTTTTCTGGCTTTAAATTTTCATTACCAATTGTTGTCGGGCTAGTATAAAATAAATCAGTGTATGTTGGAACTCTATAAGTGTAACCAATATTACTATATAATTTAACATCATCGTTTAGCACATAGCCTATGTCAATTCCAGGATACATAAAAAAGTTTCGGAAAAAATTATTTTGATAATTTTGATTTGTTGATACGTCAGAAAAATAACTAAAAGCAACTCCAGGAGTTACATCAATTTTGTTTTCAGCAAATTTCATTTGGTGCTCTAAAAACAAATTAACCATTGTTCTTTTTCTCTCTCCTAGATTATTACTTGATAATTTAATGGATGATATATCAACTCCAAATCCCGTTATTCCGTTATTTGATTCATACGATCCATTTAATTCTGCTCCTATTTTATTTGTAATATGTAAGTTTCTATATACGGAAGGGTTATCCCTTAAATATACATACATATCTTGATTTCTCTTCCAATATAATTTAGGCTTAATAATAAAATTGTTGCTAATTATTTTCGTGGAAAAACCAAGCAAGCTTGCTTGTGTTTCTTCATATTGATCAATAGCTTCAGGACTTGCATAAAATCCATTTGCACCAAATTTTCTTTCGTTAAAAGAAGATATCATATCAATTGGTAGTCCTTTTATTTCAAAGCTATTTTTTAGAAAATAGTTTTCGTTTTTATAATCGGTATTGTATTTATGTCCATCCGAACTATTATTAGAATAATGAAAAAGTACGGATTGATCTTCATTTTTTCTACTAATTGTAACCGAAGCATTTTGTTGTTTGTAAGAACCAGACTCTAAACTTACAGACACCATGTTTTCTGCTACTTTAGAAGTTATAATGTTAATAGCTCCACTAAAAGCATTTTGCCCGTACACCCTAGATGCTGACCCTTTTATGATCTCTATTCTTTCTATTACCTCAATCGGCAATGCCATGTTCATTGTATGGTGTCCCGTTTGAGCATCTTCTACTTTAATCCCATCTATTAAAAGTAGTGTTTGATCAAACCCACCACCTCTAATATATAAGTCTGCTTGCATTCCAGAAACACCTCTTCTTCTTATATCTATTCCTGCCACCTGCTGTAATAATTCAGCAACATTATTTGCTGGACTTTCAGTAATCTCTTCTTTTGAAATAACTTGTATCGTTCTCGAATTTTCTGAAAATGGTAATTCAATTCTAGGAGAAGAAACAACGGTTATTTCTTTAAGATCTATTTGTGTTTCTTGTGAATGAGCCATAACGTTTACGGCAATTATTAAGACTAGTGAGACTATATTTTTCATCTTCATTTTTTAATTTGTCCAAAATTAATCAATTACTTTTTAAAGTCTATATTTTGTTAATAATAAATGCCTAAACTATGCATATGTTTTGTTTCAAACATTATATTTATTTCATGTTTGCACTTGTCGATTGTAATAACTTTTATGCCTCCTGTGAGCGTGTTTTTAATCCAAGCCTTCAACAAAAACCGATAGTGATTTTATCCAATAATGATGGATGTATTATCTCTAGAAGTGATGAGGCTAAAGAATTAGGAATACCAATGGGAGCTCCTATTTTTAAGTATAGAAAACTTTTGAAGAAACATAACGTTCAAATTCTTTCCTCAAACTATTCTTTATACGGAGACATGAGTAGTAGGGTTATGGCAATATTAAAACAATTCACTCCGGATATTCAGGTTTATAGTATAGATGAATCTTTTCTAAAGTTAGACGGCTTTGAGAATTATGATCTAACTAATTATGGTATTATAATTAAAGATAGAATTTTAAAATGGACAGGAATTCCTACATGTGTAGGTGTTGCTCCTACAAAGGCATTATCTAAAGTCGCTAATAAAATCGCCAGAAAATATCCTTCTCAAACTAATGGAGTTTACGTTATTGACTCTGAAATTAAAAGAGTAAATGCTTTAAAGTGGACAAAAATCAAAGATATTTGGGGTATAGGAAGTAAGCTAAGTAGTAGACTAGCTATAAAAGGGTGTAAAAATGCATATGACTTCACTCAACTTCCAGAAAACTGGGTTAAGTCTAATATGTCAGTCGTAGAATCTAGATTGCAAAGAGATTTATTAGGTATTCCAACACTTATCTTAGAGAGTCAAAAATCTAAAAAATCAATAGCTACTACAAGAACTTTTGAAAAGCCATTATCTGATTTAGGTAGTATCAAGGAACGTATTTCTACTTTTTCTTTTGTTTCAGGCGAAAAATTAAGACGACAGAAGTCTCATTGTCATATGATTATAGTTATACTTAGGAGTAATTATTTTAGAGAAGATTTAAAACAACATTATGCAACTAAAGTAATTAGCTTGCCCTATCCAACAAACTCCTCTCTAGTGCTGAGCAATCATGCTATAAAAGCTATTGAAGATATTTATAAGAAGGGAATTGCGTATAAGAAAGCAGGAATAATACTTACCGGTTTGGTGCCCTCTAACAATTATCAATTAAATATATTTGACTTGGAGAAATCCAGTCATCAACCACTTATGAATGCTATTGATAAAATTAATTATAAATTTAGCAACAAAATAAAACTAGCTAACCAAGATTTGAAAAAAACTTGGAAAATGAAACAAGATTACTTGTCACCACACTACACTACTAATTTAAATGATATAATTACTGTAAAATAATTACAATGAATTCTAAGCCACTACAATTTTTTATTCCAAAACCAGTCTCAGGTGAGGGTACAATAATTATAAATTCAGGAATCGCTGCTGGCTTTCCATCCCCAGCGGATGATTTTAAACAAAATAGAATTAGTCTAGATGCTGAGCTAGTAAAAAATAAAGAAGCTACTTTTTTTGCAAGGGTTAGCGGTCAGTCCATGATTGGAGCAGGATTAGATGATAACGACCTACTAGTAATAGACAGAAGTATAGAGCCACAGAATAATAAGATTGCTGTTTGTTTTATAGATGGAGAATTTACTGTGAAAAGGCTTTTAATTAAAAAAGGCAAGTTGTGGCTTCAGCCAGAAAACGCTGATTTTAAAGCAATAGAAATAACAGATGAAAACGAATTTGTTATATGGGGTATAGTAACTAATGTAATAAAAAAGGTGTAGCTGTAAATTTAATCTACTAACGCAATAATTTTATTTTCTTTCAGCTCTACAGTCCCAGAATCAATTGAGAGATAGGTTCCTTTTTCAGGCCCGTTTTGAAATTTATCCTTTAGGTTTTCATCAATTGTTATATCACCATAGATTTTTATGATTCCCTTTTTTAAAGTAGAAACAATAGAGGCATGGTTATTTAACATTTCAAACTCACCGTTAACCCCAGGTACAGTTACAGATGTAACTTCCCCGCTAAATAAAGTAAATTCTGGAGATATAATTTCTAAATACATGTAAACTAGATTTATTATTTATGCTTCTGCTAACATTTTTTCTCCAGACTCAATAGCTTCTTCTATGCTTCCTTTTAAGTTGAAAGCAGCTTCAGGAAGATGATCTAATTCACCATCCATAATCATATTGAATCCTTTGATAGTTTCTTTAATATCTACTAATACTCCCGGGATACCTGTGAACTGTTCGGCAACGTGGAATGGTTGAGATAAAAATCTTTGCACCCTACGAGCTCTACCAACAGCCATTTTATCTTCTTCGGATAACTCTTCCATTCCTAGAATAGCTATAATATCTTGAAGCTCTTTATATCTTTGTAGTAATTCTTTTACATTTTGAGCACAATTATAATGATCATCACCTAGTATATCCGCAGAAAGAATTCTTGAAGTTGAATCCAAAGGATCAACAGCGGGGTAAATACCTAATTCAGCAATTTTTCTAGATAGTACAGTTGTAGCATCTAAGTGTGCAAATGTTGTTGCTGGTGCAGGATCTGTTAAATCATCTGCAGGAACATATACGGCCTGTACTGAAGTAATCGATCCATTCTTAGTAGAAGTAATTCTTTCTTGCATAGCACCCATCTCTGAAGCTAATGTTGGTTGGTAACCTACCGCTGATGGCATTCTACCTAGTAATGCAGATACTTCTGATCCAGCTTGAGTAAATCTAAAAATATTATCCACGAAAAACAAAACATCTTTTCCTTGTCCTTCTCCAGCACCATCACGGAAATATTCAGCAATAGTAAGTCCTGATAAAGCCACACGTGCTCTTGCCCCAGGAGGTTCGTTCATTTGACCAAAAACAAATGTTGCTTTTGATTCTTTCATAACTTTTTTATCTACTTTACTTAAATCCCATCCACCTTCTTCCATTGAGTGCATGAAATCATCACCATATTTTATAATTCCTGATTCTAACATTTCTCTAAGTAGATCATTACCCTCTCTTGTTCTTTCACCAACTCCTGCGAAAACAGAAAGACCACCATGTCCTTTAGCAATGTTATTAATTAACTCTTGAATAAGTACTGTTTTACCAACACCTGCTCCTCCAAATAATCCAATTTTTCCACCTTTAGCATAAGGCTCTATAAGGTCAATAACTTTAATTCCAGTAAATAATACTTCAGTTGAAGTAGAAAGATCTTCGAATCTTGGTGCTTCTCTGTGAATAGGAAGTCCACTATCACCAGATTTAGGTAAATCTCCTAAGCCGTCAATTGCATCTCCTATAACATTAAATAATCTACCATAAACATCATCTCCAATAGGCATTTGTATAGGAGAGTTTGTAGATGTAACTACAACTCCTCTACTAAGACCATCGGAAGAATCCATTGCTACAGTTCTTACTGTATTTTCTCCAATATGTGATTGAACTTCAAGTACTAGTAAAGTTCCGTCACTTTTTTTGATTTCTAAAGAATCATATATTTTAGGTAACCCTTTACCAGCTTCGAATTCTACATCGATTACTGGCCCAACTATTTGTGAAATTTTTCCTGAAATTATAGACATTGTATAGGTGTTTATTTAATAAATAACTTTCAAGTTGCAAAGATAGATTTTTTCTCTAAAAAATTTGAATAAATTTTTTAAAAAATAGCTAAAATTTATGAATTATTTTAAAACAAAAAAACCTGTAGATATTCTACAGGTTTTTTTAAATAAAATTTATAATAATGTTCTAATTCATTGTAGGCGAGTAATTCGTTGGAAATTCTCCTGCAACTGCAGCAGCTTCCGATAAATTAGACCCATAAGTAGCATCAATTGCTTCCATTACCTTGTTAGCTAATAAAGCATTTCCTCTTGCTGTTGGGTGAATTCCATCTAAAGAGAAGAAACCTCCAAAGACTAAATCTCCAGTCATTACATAATCATCAAACTGAACTCCTTGCTCAACTACTTCATTAAAGAAAGAATGAGCATCAAATCTTGCCCATCCAGCTGGTGCTAAAGCATCAATTGTTGAATTCATTCCAGCGATTGCTGTTTGTAAAGCAGATATTTCGCTTCCTGTTAAAACTCTAGTATCATCTAAAGGAACTGAAACACCCCAAACCAAAGTTGGATTGTTTGGATCAGCTTGTGTCCCAAGAATTGACGATGTAGACAGTAAAATTTTATCACTAGAATTTGTATGTCTAAGATTAGGAAGTACTGGGCCTCCAAAAGGAGTTAAGTCAATTACAGTAAGTTCTTCATCATTAATAAGTATAGGGTTTGCAGGTCCAGCTTCAACTAATATATATCTTAAGTCTGCTTCTGCTTGTGAAATACCATAAGCACCACCTGTAGCAGCATATAAACCTACGGAAGCATCTAATCCCCCATTGTATGGGGCAAATGCTGCAGATAGACCACCTGCAGTTGCAGCATCTAAAGGAATTGCATTCCATGGTATAGTGTTAAAGAATGGATTGTTAGTAACATCAGGAACGTTAATTACAACACCATTAGCTACATATGCATTTAAACTTCCAGCTGTTGTGCCAAAAGCAAATCCAAATCCTTGTGCAGAAGTTAAATCTGGTAATGGAACGTTAGTTCCTCCGTCAGTAGCATAAGCTAAAGCATCACTAAAACCAGACCATAAACTCACAAAAGAAGGAGCTTGAGCTATTGCGTCTCCAAGAATACTTGCTCCTTGTGACGAAGCCATTCTTACATAGTAAGGGTTTGCTTGACCTACTTGTAATCCAGCGAAGCTACCATAACCTGGCGCTAACATATGAACAGCATTAACTCCTGGAGCAGCCATATTTGAGTATGGTCCTGCTTGGACATTTAAAGCGTCAGTAGTTGTTGTACCTGGTAAACTTGCTGGCCCAGAACCATTAAAAAATAATCTTGAACCGTTGTATGGTTGTCCACCTATTAATAAACCTCCAATATTATCATCCGTATAAGGTTGAGAGAAAGTATTACTAGATTGGTTTTCGATAGCTTGACTCATAACTCCACTCATTATATTTGCAAATGAGTTTTTCTGTCCTTCGTAAAACAAAGCACCGTCAGTGTATCCAGCAGTAACTGTTGCTCCTAATGCAACCATGTTACTAAAATCAGCTGTACCAGATGTAACTTCTACAAATTGTTCGCTGTAAGGAACTGCGTCCTCCTGATCTTCAATACATGCCGTGAAGACAAGTAATGACATCGAAAGCAATAAATATTTGTTATTTAAAATTTTCATAATTTAATTATTTATAGGTTATTAATAGTTAAAGAAAGGTAATACTGAGAACCTATTAAACCAGATCCGAATGCAGTAAAGTATTCGTTACCACCAAGATTGGCAGCACCAGCTTTTAGGACAGTCTTAAGTTTCGGTAACGTTAAACTCACTTGAGCATCAATTACGTGTTCTGCAGGAACCGCTCCTTCACCGAAAGTTGCCTCCCAGTAGAATTCACTGTTATATCTCCATGCAACATTAAACCCAAAGTTTTTGAAAAGTTTTCTATTTCCAAATTGAGCTTTAACTTTATGTTCTGGTGTATTCCAGTTTGTAGCAAAATCAGGATTCAGAGCTTCATCAAAATCCAAGATTGATTTAGTGTAATTTGCACTTAAATCAAAATCTCCAAATACCTTAGTAGTAACGCCTATTGCACCACCCCAAGAATTTATCTCTGCATCAGAATTTGTATATACACTCCAAGTTTCGTAATCTCCATTAACCATTGCTAATACAGATAGCGCGTTGTCACCAACCGTTCCGTATAAAGGAGATAATACTGCCTGAGTATTAATAAAGTTAGTATACTCATTTTTGTATACACTAAAGTCTACTAAAAATGTTCTAGATAATTTACCTCTATATCCAAATTCTACTGATCTTACCTCTTCAGGCTTAACCATTTCTACTCCAGATGCCGTTAATGCTGCAGGATTACCTGTAGCTGCAAAAGCGTAAAGCGAAGCAACTGAGAATGAATTATTAATTGCACTATTACCATCTAAAGTAACAGAACTAGGAACACCTAATGCTTGTCCATTAGCACTTACTGGTCTAGTACTGGTGTAGTTAGGTAAACTTGCAGGAGAAGAACCAATTAATCTAGCTCTACCAACATCAAGACCTATAAACAAATCTTGTGTTGATGGATTTCTAAATCCAGTTTGAAACCCTAATCTAAAGTTGTGGTTTTTGTATTCACCAGCGTTATAAGATAAAGAAACTCTTGGAGTTACTTGTCCGTCAAAAAATTCATTTTTATCGTATCTACCAGCTGCTGTTATTGTTAATCTATCTTCATTAAAAAAGCTTTTAACAATTTGCGTGTAAATACCTGTTTCAGAATAATCTATACTACCATCGTAATCTGTGTATATTGTCCCTGATGAGTTTAGAGAATATTGTCTAAACGATCCACCAACTTGAATAT
>Ga0209383_1001052_pt1 | contig 18002 bp, 16 predicted proteins | sample CoawatmetaG02DNA_FD_187510 | JGI IMG/M metagenome (GOLD analysis project Ga0209383, IMG submission 187510) | Marine microbial communities from the West Antarctic Peninsula - Coastal water metaG029-DNA (SPAdes) (version 2) | ecosystem: Environmental > Aquatic > Marine > Coastal ... | reverse complement strand
AATATGCTACAATTTTATCAACCCTTACAGATCCCACTTTAAAACCTATAGATCAAAATACTATGATGTTTTATAATAGAGTTTCTGTCTTTAATGAATTTGGTGGCTTGGGTTTTGAAGAGGAGTCTGAAAAAATGGCAAGTGCCTTAGGAAACAAGCAGCATATGCTGCTAGCTAACCACGGAATAATAATCACAGGTGAAACTATTGCAGAGGGTTTCAATGCCTTATATTATTTTGAGAAAGCTGCAGAAACTTATTTAACAGCATTGTCAACTAACAGGGAGTTGAATGTAGTTAGTCATGAAATTGCAGAAAAAACAGCTCAAGAAACTGCAAATTATCCAATTGATTTAGCAGGGATGCATCTTAATCAAATAAAATTGATTTTAGATAAAGAGGAACCAGAATATAAGAATTAAATATGTCTATATTGTTAAATACACAAAAGATTATTAAAGATTGGACTGATTATAATAATCATATGAATGTCGCCTATTATGTTTTAATTTTTGATCTTTACGGTGCTGAAACTTTAATGACAAAATTTAATATGGGAGAACATTCAGCAAAAACAACAAAAAAAAGTACCATGGTCGTTGAATCTCATATCACTTATGATCAAGAAGTTAATGAGGGTGACGAAGTGAATATAAATTTAACCTATTTTGACCATGACAAAAAAAGACTTCAGTATAAATTTGAAATGATCCATAAAGAAAAAGAGTATTTAGCATCGTCAATAGAATTCTTATCTCTATATGTTGATTTGAATAAAAGAAAAGTTGCAGAATTTGAGGATGAAAAAATTAAAGTAATGAATGATTTTATTAAAAAAAATAAAATTAATTTTAATAATATGGGTTTAAAATTATCAACTAAATTAAAAAAATAAACTAATTATCAATATTTTGATTATTCATCACATTAATAATTACAACTCCAACAACAACTAAAGCTAGTCCAAAAATAGTTGCTAAATTTGGAACTTGCTTATATTTAATAATTCCAATCAGAGTTAAGGCTACTATTCCAACTCCTGACCATGTAGCATAGGTGATGCCCACTGGTAAAACCTTCATTACATGAGACATTAAATACATACAGCCACTGATAGCAACGACTGATATTAAGGATGGAATCCATCTGGTAAAACCTTCGGTTGCTTTTAGTGATCCTGTTGCAGTAATTTCTAGTAAAATGCAAAAAATTAATAGCATATAAGCTTGAGTTAAAGTCATAGGAACCTTATATATTTTGACAAAATAAATTTCCAGAAATATATTCTTTTAATGGAAGTCAAACTTTTATCAGGGGCTCTTGGAGCTGAAATATCAGGTATAGACCTTAAAGATTCTTCAAAAGAAAATTATGAAAAAATAAATAACCTACTTTTAGAACACAAAGTAATTTTTTTTAGAAATCAGGATATCACCCACAATGAACAAATTGCATTAGCTCAAAACTGGGGTCCACTAGAAAATCATGCTTATGTGAAGGGATTAAATAATCACCCTGAAATAGTAAGAATTGTAAAGACTAAAGAAGAAAAAAATCAATGGGGAGAGAATTGGCACACTGATGTTAGTTACAATATTAAACCAACTAAAGCTGTAATTTTAAAATCTATAAAAATACCTCCCGTGGGTGGAGACACTTGTTTTTCTAATATGGAACTTGCATGGGAAACTCTTGATGAAGAAATTAAAAAAAAGATAAAAGATAAAAAAGCTATTCATAGCTCCCTTGGAGCAGAATTTTTTATAGACAATTACAAGGGTATGTCAGGTCATGAAAAAAGAAATTACGATGAATATTCAAATGAACATCCCATAGTGAGAACTCATCCAGAAACAGGAAAGAAAATACTGTATGTAAATTGGACTTACACAAAACAAATCATTGGTTTAGATAAAATAGAAAGTGATGAAATATTAAAAAAGATATTTGAACATCAGGCAAGATTAGATCTAACTTGTAGATTTAATTGGACAGAAAATGCTGTTGCGATATGGGATAATAGAAGTGTTATTCATTATGCGATAGCTGACTTTTATCCTGGCAGAGGTTTAGGTCATGAAAGAATAATGGATAGAATAGCTATTGAGGGTGATCAACCTCATTAATTTTAATTTATTAAGAATCTAGCAGGAAAAACTATATGAAATATGATTATATTATTATCGGTGGTGGATCAGCAGGATGTGTTCTTGCAAATCGTTTAACTGAAAATGGAAAATACAAAGTAGCTTTATTCGAAGCTGGAAAACCAAGTGATATTTGGAAAGTAAAAATGCCACTTGCTATTCTTTATACAATGCATGATCCAAAATATAATTGGAAATATTATTCTGAACCAGAGCCCCATTTAAATAACAGAAAACTATTTTGTCCTAGGGGAAAAATGATTGGTGGATGTTCTGCTCATAATGGTATGGTTTATGTGAGAGGTAACCCTAATGATTATGAAAGGTGGGCTTCATTTGGACTTAAAGATTGGTCTTACGAAAAGGTTCTTCCTTATTTCAAAAAAATTGAAACTTGGTCTGAAGGAGAAAATGAATATCGGGGTGGCCATGGTTTGCTACCTGTTAATCAATCTAGAAATAAAAATCCATTATTCAAAGCATTTATAGATTCTGCAACTGAAGCTGGTTATGAAATGAACCCTGATATGAACGGTAAAAATCAAGAAGGTTTTGGCATGTATGATGTGACAATTGACAAGGGAGAAAGAGCAAGTGTCTCTAAACATTATTTAAATCCCGCTAAAAATAGAAAAAATTTAACAATTTTCACAGACTCTTTTGTAGAGAAAATCATCTTTGATGGAAAGAAAGCCATTGGTATTAAGGTTAAGATTAAGGATAAAGTCGAAAATATTTTTGTTAATAAAGAGGTAATATTAAGTGGAGGTTCAATTAATTCTCCTCAATTACTCTTACTATCTGGCATTGGACCAGTTGAACATTTAAAAGAAAAAGGAATTGAAGTTACTCACAATCTAAAAGGTGTTGGAAGAAACTTACAAGATCATCTTGAAACTTATATCCAACACGAATGTAAAACGTCTGACACACTGTATTCATATGTTAATAAATTCAATATGCTTAGAATAGGAATTCAATGGTTTTTAAATAAAACTGGACCCTGCTCAACTTCTTTTCTAGAAGCAGGTGGTTTTGCTAAATCGTCGCCTGAAAGAGACTATCCAAATATCCAATTTCATTTTTTTCCAGCTTTTGTAATTGATCATGGCTTAGTTGAGCCTGATAGACATGGGTTTCAATTGCATGCTAGTCCTAATCATCCAAAAAGCAGAGGTTCAGTTACATTGGACACTTCAAACCCTTATGATTATCCAAAAATTTTATTTAATTATCTTGAACATAAGGATGATCTCAAACAAACAGTGGAAGCCATTGAAATGGCTAGGAAAATTCTTGGACAAAATTCAATGAAACCATTTGCTGATAAAGAAATTGGTCCTGGATCAGATATTCAAACTCATGAATTATATGAAGAGTATATTAGATCTAAAGCAGAAACTGCATACCATCCTTCTTGCACCCTTAAAATGGGAATTGATGATATGGCAGTTGTAGATGAAAAACTTAAAGTTTATGGACTTGAAAATTTAAGAGTAGTTGATGCTTCAGTAATGCCAGAAATTACCAGTGGAAACCTAAACGCACCAACATTAATGATAGCTGAAAGAGCATCAGAATTTATTATTAACTCACAATGAGCCCTCAAGATAATAAGAAGAGCATAATTTATATTCTTGCAGGGATGGCTATATTTTCTATTCAAGATGCTTTAATTAAATTTATTTACAATGACTCATCTCTTTATGAGTTATATTTTGGTAGAACCTTTATTGCCTTTACCCTGCTTCTTTTATTTATGTGGTTTAAAAAAGAAAAACTTATTTTAAAAACACACTATCCACTCCTAACTATTTTTAGAGTTATGTTATTCTTTTTTGGATTTAGTTTTTTTTATATATCATTAACTTTTATGAGCTTAGCAATGGCTAACGCATTGTTCTTTTCTAGTCCTTTTTTTATATCTATTTTTGCTAAAATATTTTTAAGGGAAAATATTGGTGTTAGGAGGTGGTCTGCAATTTTTGTTGGTTTTATTGGAGTGTATATTGTTTTAGATCCAGACTTTGAAAATTTTAAACTTATAAATTTAGCACCTGTCGCATGTGCTCTTTGCTATTCTGGTTCTATGATTATTTTAAAAATAACTAATGATAAAGACAATGTTTACACGCAGTTAGCTCATCTTTATATTGGCGCTATAATAATTAGTGTTCTTTTTTATATTTTTATAGGTGATGGAAAATTTAATTCTTTTTCTGATCCTACTATGCAATTTATTTTTAGAGAGTGGTTTACGAACCCAAAAGAAGCTTGGCCAATAATTTTTGTGATGGGATGTTGTGGAGCTTTAGCTTTTGCATTTGTGTTCAATGCATATAATAAAGGCTCACCATCTACAGTTTCATTATTTGAATATTCATTAATCTTATATTCTATAATTATAGGCTATTTAATATTTGATGAAAATCCATCCATAAGAACTTTAATTGGATCTTTAATAATTATTTCAGCAGGAATTTATATTTATTTTAGAGAAAAAGTTAAGGATCAATTAATTGTAACTGATAATCCAATTAGATAATATCTGACTAATCTATACCAAGGTGTTTTTTTCTTTGCCCCACCCAAGTTCGAATTAGATGGTCAAATACCAAGCCTATGAAAGCAACGCAAAGACCTAGTGTTAATCCGATACCCGCACCGTTTTTGTCAGATAAAGCTTTTAAAATATATTGTCCTAAATCTTCTGTTCCAATAAATGCTCCAATAATTACCATGAATAACGCAAATACAATGGTTTGGTTTAGACCAAGCATCATATGGGGAAATGCTAAAGGAAATTCTATTTTCATCAATCTTTGTATTTTTGTTACACCCGACATTGAAGCAGCGTCATGTAAAGAAGCTGGAACACTTCTCAATCCTTCAATAGTGTACCTTGTGGCAGGTATAGTTGCATAAACAACTACCGCAATTAATACTGATGTATCTGTAACTCCAAAAAGCATCATTACAGGAATTAAATATACAAATGAAGGGAATGTTTGAAAAATATCACAAATACCCAACATAAAACTTGTAGTGTGTTTATTCTGAAAACATAATGTTCCAACAGTAAATCCAATTGTACAGGATATAATAACTCCAAATGTTGCCATGTAAGTAGTAACTAAGGCTCTATCCCACCATGGACTTAGGGCTATAAATAATGTTAATGCACCCACCACAAAAGCTGAACGTATTCCTCCAATTATATATCCAGCACCCATGACTAAAACAAATGTTGCAACAATAGGCATTCGTAAATAGGCAGCACGCATGGGCTGTAACACATCTACTATCAACCATGTATTAAAAATTTTTAAAGTTTGAAAGAATGTATCCCAAATCCAATCAACACCTTTATTCCAAAAATCTGCTGTTGATATTCCTTTATTGTGTGGAACCTCATATAAATAATTAAAACCTTCCTTAAAGTAAAAAGATCCAGCGTAGGCAAGAATAATTCCAATTAATACTGCACCTGCAAAAAACAATCCGTTTTTATGTTGCTCAAAAAAAGTCAAGTTACCAAAGTAATCTATTTGTTTATTTGCCCAAGCTAAAGACATTTTATCTAAAAGTATTGCAATTAAACTAATACATAAACCTGCCTCTAAGGCTAATCCAATGTTCAATTGATTTAAAGCTAACAACAAATTAAATCCTAATCCTTTCGCACCTATAAAAGCTGAAATAACTGCCATAGAAAAACACACCATAATAACTTGATTCACTCCAATTAAAATATCTCTTCTTGCAGTTGGAATTAATACTTTGAACATAAGTTGCCAATTATTACACCCACTCATTCTGCCAGCTTCAATGATTTCAGGTGGTATTCCTCTAAGACCTAATAGAGTTAATAATATCATTGGTGGAACAGCTACAACCATAGTTATAATGACTGCTGCATGATCACCAACCCCAAAAAGAACAATTGCAGGAACTAATACAGCATATTGAGGCATAGTTTGCATAACCAAAAGGATTGGGGATAAGGCTTTCTCAACACGTTTACTTTTGAATGCTGCAATACCTAGGCCCAAACCAAAAATAAAGGAAAGTGGTGCAGCAACTAATATAAAGGATAGTGTTTGCATCGAAGGTTTCCATTGACCAAAAATAGAAATATAAATCATGACTATACCAGCGAATAACGCTAGACCTTTACCGCTTAAGTTGTATCCAAGTATTACAGCACCAGCTGCAACAATTGTCCAAGGTAACCCCGGTAGTTCTGCCCATGGATTTGAGTCTATCCAATCCCAACTAGTAAATGAAACAACTGTTTGAACACCACCTAATAAAATTTCTCTAATTAATTCAATGAGAAATGTCATTAATGCAGTGACATTTCTCGTTATTTGCAACACTACAGGTCGGGTTTTGTATGTTTGAGTGCTTTCATTCCAAAATTCCATTGGCATCCACTCATTCATTAAAAAAAATAAGGAATCATTTATCCAAATAGGTAACCATCCAAGTAGAGGAGGCAGTCTCCAAAAAACATCGAATGCATAATATCTTACTTCTGCACCAAACAGTGTGTAAGTGCTTTGATTTGGGTCTTTTATGAATTCAGCCTGACCTCTAATAAATTTGTAGGTTTCAGGAACATCAATAGCAAAGCATAAAGTAAAAAATACAAGCAACAAAAATAACCATTGAAATAATTTTGGATATTTTTTTAATAATTCCATAATTTAATTATTATTTTTTCTTCCTCCAAAAACAGTGTGAATTATTTTTGAAGGGTGAAGAGTGCCAACAATTTTATCATTTTCATCTACTACAACTACTGATTTTTCTTGAATTAAAATTTTTTCAGCAACATTTTCAATTATTTCATTTTTTAAAACTTTTATATCGCCTAAATTTTCACTATTAGGTTTTTCCATGACATCTTCTATTTTTAAAACTTTTTCTCTAGGAACTTCTTCTGTAAATTTTTTTACATATTCTGTCGCTGGATTTAATACAATGTTTGCTGGCGTATCAAGTTGTTCAATTATTCCATCTTTCATAATTGCAATACGATCAGCAAGTTTTAGCGCTTCATCAAAGTCATGCGTGATAAACATAATTGTTTTTTTTAATTTTTCTTGAAGTCTCAAAAATTCATCCTGCATTTCTTTTCTAATTAATGGATCTAGTGCAGAAAAAGGTTCGTCTAAAAACCAAATATCTGGTTCAACAGCTAATGACCGGGCTATACCTACTCTTTGTTGTTGTCCACCAGAAAGTTCTCTTGGAAAATAATTTTCTCTTCCATCAAGACCAACAAGTTTAACCATATCCATAGCTTTATTAATACATTCTTGATCTTCAACTCCTTTAATTTGAAGTGGGAAGGCAATATTTTCCAAGACTGTTTTATGTGGAAGTAGTGCAAAACTTTGAAATACCATTCCCATTTTATTTCTTCTAAGATCTATTAGTTCTTTGTTATTTAATGAAAGTAAGTCTTGACCTTCTATGAAAATTTTTCCACCAGTTGCATCTGTTAATCTAGAAATACACCTTAATAACGTTGATTTTCCTGAGCCTGATAAGCCCATCACAACTAACATTTCTCCTTTTGAAACTTCAAAGGAAGCATTGTTCACACCTACTATACATCCATTGTCTTGGAAAGTTTTTGCATCCACATTTCCATTTGCTTCATGAAGCATCTTCTTAGCGTTTGAGCCAAAAATTTTATATACAGAATCGCATTTAATTACGGTATCAGTCATAATATTTTAATAAGTTATACGAAATAAAAATTAAATACACTTTTTATATTATTTATACTTATTGTTTTCCTTTCTTAAAAATTCTTAATAAAATAAACTCTTGTATCAATTCCAGTACTTAAAAAATTTAAAACCTCTCCACTAACGGTAATTTTTTGATTTTCTCCATCATCAATACTTCCACTTAAAACAAAACCAGCAACACATTTTTTGCTCTCTTTATCCCAATTAACAAATGTTTCAGCAATTTGATTACCATTGGTAGTATAAATTTTTGTTGCTTTAAAATTTATTAGATTAGCTCCCATAACAGCACGTTGAGGTATAATTTTTGTTATTTTGCAGACTGTTTCGTATTGCTCTTTAGACAATTTATAATGATCACTTCCTTCGTAGAAAGTTAAAATACCTGATGGAAGGCTTGAAATTATTTCACTTAGTTTATTAGCTTCTGCAATTCTTGTTTCTTCCTTTTTCATTTTTTCCACCAGTTCTTCACCCTGGCCAAAAAATATATTTAAAATTGCAAAAGATAAAATTATAATAAACATTAAAGAAGCAAGACCACCAAATTGCCTAACTGGTTCGGGTAGTAATTCTCTTAACTTTTTCAAATATTTATCATTCATAATTATTTTAATTATTCTTGTAATTTACCATTATTCCAAATTCCTTTTTTTTCTTTACCATCGGACCAAGTAAACTTTCCTTTTCCATTCATGAAACCATTGGCCCACTCACCTTCATATTTGGAGCTATCTGGAAAAGTTAAAATTCCTTCCCCACTCCACTCACTATTTTTAAATTCCCCATTATAAATGTATCCATTGGGCCATGTTTCAATTCCTTGTCCATGTTTTTGTGTGCCAACCCAATTCCCCTCGTAAGTTGTTTTGTCTGTATAGGTCCATTTACCAAAGCCATTTTCACAGTTTCCTTCACAGCCAGTCTTTCGGGCTGATAATGAGGTTGCAATTAAAAAACTTAAAGTTATGTAAAAAATATATTTTTTCATTTTTTATTTTTTTATTTTAGCTACATGTATAAAAAGAAATATCTTTTTCAAAGTTATCACTTTTTAAATCTTTTGTAATTTCATGAACTAATTCACCTGACTTTCTATTAATTATACCTGATTCTGAGTAATTTTTTTTTTCATCAAAAGCTTTAAATAAAACTATGTCTTTATTTACAACCTTTACATCAAACTTTTTATTTTTTGAAAGAAACATTGATAATCCATTAATCAAAAGTTTTTCTGGTTGTTTTGCTTCAATTTCAAATTGATCTAAATTTTTTTCTTTTAAGTCTTTGGCTAGAAATATTTTATAATTATATTCTGAATTTTTAAGTATTTTTTTTTCTAATTCACATACAAAGCCAATTTTAATATCTTCCTGTATATCTATATTTTTTGCAAAAGATAAATTGAAGGTTAATAAACCAAGCGAGATATATACAAAATACTTAATCATTTAAATAATAAATCTGTAGTTTGAGTTTTTGATAAGATGGTATGCTTAAAAAAATCCCCCCCAGTTTTATTGGGGGAGATTTTAATTTATTAATCTTTACCTTTATTTAGTAAAAGATTCCCAAACACTCTTATTGTCAGCTAACCATTTTTTAGCAGCATCTTCATGAGTCATCTTATCTTCGTCTACTAAAGCAGCCATTGCTCCAATATGACTTGTTGAGAATGACATCTTTTTGAACACTGCTGCTGCAGCTGGATGAGTTGTTGGAAAGTCTGCATTTACAGCTTTTTTCAAATAACCATCTGGAGATCCACATTTTCCATCACCTCCATCTTCTGGTCTACAACCAGCAGAATATGGGGGGAAGTCTATAAATGTAAATCCTTTTCCATCCGTAAAGTTTGGAGTCCAGTTGAATATTATAGTTCCTCTTCCTTCTTTCTCAGCAGCTTTAAGTTCCGCCCAAAGTGCGTCTGCACTTCCAGCAAATTTGACTGTCCAAAGGTCTCCTAGCCCTAGAGCATCAACTCTCTGAGGTATTAAATCTCCGTGCCAAGTTTGTGGACCTTCTAACATTCTTCCTTTTCCACCTGAATCAGGTGTGGCAAAGTTTTTTGCACAATCAGGGTTTTTTAAAGCAGTCCAATCTGGTAGGCCTGGGCATAATCCTTTGTCAGTAACCCAGTTTGGATATCCCATATCCTCAAGAGTTCTTGCTTCGTGATCTCCCCAGTCAACTATGCCACCTTTATCAAGTGCTGTAGTGAATGATTTACCAAAAGCAGATTCCCAAACTTCGTGTGCTAAACTTACATCACCTATACGAATTGATTCATATACAGCTTGTGAGTCAGTATTTACATAGCTTACATTATTTCCTATGCTTTCAAAAATTCCACCAATAACATGGGCCATTACAATCTGGCTTGACCAGTTATGAGTAGCAATTACTATAGGCTGACTACTATCGCCAGCTTTTTTGGCAGTTTTGTCTCCTTCTTGCATAAAGAAAATTGCAGCAACAACAAGTACTACTGCACCGATAATTAACGGTAATTTATTTTTCATATTTCTCTCCCTCAATATTAAGTTAAGTGAGTATGTTCTCACTTATTAAATTTATAGTCAATCCCCTTTGATTATATTAAGCTAATGATAAATTATTAAAATTTACATTGACAATGCTGCATACTAGTAACGATATAAGAAACCCTGGTTTAAGAATTTTGCCACCTGGAGTTGAAAGATATTTTGTAAAAGGTGGTGGTCTCTCTGTAATAGAAGTTTCACCAGAGGATAAAATAGAAATCATCAATGAAGAAGGGAAACAAATTTGTGAAATAATTGTTTTTAATTCAAAAGGTAAATCAGATTTATCCATTTTAAATTTAAAAGAAAATGCAAATGCAGATTTTTCAAAAAGAGCTATTACTAATGATGAAAAAATTTCAAAACTATTTAAAAAAAAAAAATTAGACCTTACCAAAGCTAAATCGTCAATTATCTTTAATGAAGATTGTTTTATGGGTGAAAAAATAACCTTAACTTCAAAAGACAAATGTATTGTAATGATAGCAGCACCTGGTGATATAATGAATGTTCATGAGCAAAATCCACCAACAGATCTAACTATTTTTTTGAATAAAGCTAAATTTGAAAATACAGATGAACAATTTATTTTGCCCGACCCACTTAGCGATCCAATTATAGAGCAACTTGTAAAAAGAAGAACTGCAGAAACTTATGAAGTAAAAGCTGGTGAATACATTCAGATAATTGATCCAGGTGGAAGACAATGTTCTGATTTTTTAGCTTTTGATACACGGAAATTGAATGATGGTATTGAAAGTATCATAGACGATAAAGCAACTAGAACCTTTATGGGTGGTGCTTATCCAGGTCCAGGTTTGTTTTCCAAGTTCTATGATGGAGATCATGAAGGAATGATTGAAGTTGTAAGAGATACGGTTGGAAGACATGACACTTTCAATCTCGCTTGTACCTCAAAGTATTACGAGGATATGGGTTATATGGGTCATATTAATTGCACAGATAATTTTAATAATAAACTAGATAAATACGATATTAATTCTCGAAAAAGTTGGTCTGCAATAAATCTTTTTTTTAATACTGCGATTGACGCTAATAATGCTGCCTCTTTTGATGAGCCTTGGTCTAGACCAGGAGATTACGTTTTATTTAGAGCTCTAAAAGATCTAACATGTATATCCTCAGCCTGTCCCTGTGATGTTGATGGTGCAAATGGCTGGAATCCAACTGATATTTTTGTTAGGACTTATCCAAAGGAAAAAAAATATTCAAAAGCAATAGCATTTAGAATGAAAACTGACTCTGAACCAAAGCTAACTCAAGAAACAGGTTTTCACAAAAAAACTTCGGAACTAACAAGAAACTTTGTTGAGTATAAAGGTTTCTGGCTTGCAAATAATTTTACTAATTCTGGTACTATAAAAGAATACACAGCTTGTAGAGAAAGTGCGATAGCTACTGACTTATCACCTCTTAGAAAATTTGAAATCCTGGGGCCAGATGCAGAAAACTTAATGCAATACACTCTTACAAGAAATGTAAAAAAATTATCTGTAGGACAGGTTGTTTATACAGCGATGTGTTATGAAAATGGATGCATGTTAGATGACGGTACATTATTTAAATTAGGCCAAGATAACTTTAGATGGATTGGTGGAGATGAGTACAGTGGTGAGTGGCTAAAAGAGCAGGCTAAAAATAAAAATTATAAAGTTTGGATAAAATCTGCAACAGATCATATTCATAACATTGCAGTTCAAGGGCCTAATAGCAGAAAAATTTTAGAAAAATTTGTATGGACACCTCCAATACAGCCATCAATCACAGAGCTTGAATGGTTTAGGTTTAATATTGCAAGAATAGATAATGAGACTGGAACTCCAATAGTTATTTCAAGAACAGGTTATACGGGAGAGCTCGGGTATGAAATATGGTGTCACCCAAAAGATGCTTCGGAGATTTGGGATAAAGTTTGGGAAGCTGGAAAGGAATTTGACATTACTCCTTTAGGCTTAGAAGCCCTGGATATGCTTCGTATCGAAGCTGGACTTATTTTTTATGGTTATGAATTTGATGATCAAACAGATCCTTACGAAGCTGGAATTGGGTTTACTGTTCCTCTAAAAACTAAAGAAGATGATTTTATTGGTAAAGAAGAATTGATTAAAAGAAAAGCCAACCCACAAAAAAAATTAGTTGGTTTAGAATTAGTTGGTCATGAGCCAGCAGTAAATGGAGACTGTGTTCATATAGGTCGAGGGCAAATTGGTACAATAACAAGTGGAATGTTGTCGCCTAAACTTGGCAAAAATATTGCACTTTGTAAGATTGATGTAAAATATGCTGAGATAGGAACGGAAGTTGAGGTTGGTAAACTTGATGGTCACCAAAAAAGAATTGGGGCAAAAGTAGTCGTCTTCCCTTTCTATGATCCAACAAAATCAAAAGTTAGAGCTTAATAATGACTGATAACAGCAAGGATTTATTAAATTTTTGGGAAGATCAGATGAAGCAGTCACATACTTCAAGTAACTATTTTTTTAGAAAGTCACCCTCTCACTATCATATGATGTTACTGGTAATGTCCGCATATAAACTAAATGAAAAATTATCTGTTGAAGGGTTAAAAACTAAATTATTTAAAACCTCTAGACCAAAATCTGCTTTAATAATTAATGAAGCCTGTGAAAAAGGATTCTTTCGTCTTGAAAAAACTTCAACTGATCAGCGAATAAAAAACATAATGCCAAGTGAATCATTTATTAATGAATTTAAAAAATATTTAAATACATTAAAAAACATAAGTTATTAGCTACTCATTCAAAGAGACCTTGGAATGTATATTTTATATATATAATTAATAGTTCTAAAAAAAATTGTATTCTTTTTTGTCCAAAAAAATAATATTTCTTTATGTCAACGCTTCCCAAAAAAGCAAAAGTTGTAATTATAGGTGGTGGTATTCATGGCTTAAGTACAGCTTGGAAACTTTCTGAAACTTATAAAAATCCAGGCGACATTGTAATTCTAGAAAAAAAAGATACTGCAGCAGGCGCAAGCGGAATAGCCTGTGGTGTTATAAGAAATAATTATTTTCAACCAGCTATGAGAGAGCTAATGGCCCACTCTGTATCAGTGTGGGAAAGTGATCCCAAAGCGTGGAAATATAATGCTGTAGGATACTTACAAATATCTCCTGAAGTTATGCACGAAGATGTTGCTACAATTTATGAACAACAAAAAGCTATTGGATATGAATCAGAATTTATAGAGGGTGAAAAACAATGTACTAAATATATGAAGGGTATGTTTGATGATTGGCAAGCACAAGGCATAACATCTGTGTTACATGAAAAAAAAGGTGGTTATGCATTCAACAAAGCTTCCATAAAAGCTCTAGAAGAAAAATCTACTACAAACGGTGTTGAGGTTATTAAGGGTGTGACAGTTACGGGCTTCAAAAAAAGTAGTGCTAGTAAAGCTGTTACAGGAGTTGAAACAGACAAAGGAATTATTGAGTGTGAGCAAGTAGTTGTTGGTGCTGGTCCTTGGGTTAGAGATTTTTGGAATATGCTAGAACTTCCAAAAGTTGCAAATATCAAAGGGAAAGATGGAAAATTTCACAAAGAAGATATGTGGAAATATTGGATGCTACAAGAAGGTGTTATTGGTGTTGATAAAGATTTCTTAAGAATGAATGACGGTGGTCAACCTCCTGTGATGCACGTCGACTCTACTGCACCATTATATTCTGACACAACTAAAAAACTAATTACAGATGAACTTTGGGGAATTTATTATAAGCCAGACATTGAAGGTCTTGGTGTTCAGGGTGGAACATCTCCTTACATAGTTGATAAACATTTTGATAAAGTAAATGTTGATCCATACGGGATTGAATCTCCTGAATTTCAAACTACTGAAGCTTTTAATGATATGTGGTGTTCTGCGCTGGCTCACTGTCAAAAAAGATTTGAAGGCAAATCTGATCTTTATAGAAAAGGACCTTCAGGTGGTCTTGGATGTATGACACCAGATAACTTTCCTATCTTTGATAGATTTTTAGAAAATGTTTACATGATAGCAGATGCCAACCATGGATATAAAATGATTGGTGTAGGCGAGCTCGTTGCACAAGAAATTCTTGGAACTGAAAGCGAATTATTAAAACCGTTTAGATTCAACCGTTACGAGAAGGGTGAACTTCATCCAACTTCTAACAGTCCATTCCCTTGGAGTTAAACTTCAAGCCTAGACACTAATAATTTTTTCAGTTACGGTTCGTTAAATAAAAATTCATTAGAGGGAGAGATAATGACAGATCTAGACAAGCATGTTGCACAACCTGGTAGAGATAAGTTAGTAAAGCAAGTTAGAGCTAAAATTAACGAGCTAGGTATTGAATATATTTATTTTCAATTTATTTCTGTAACTGGAAGAGTTGTCGGAAAAGGAATTCCTACTGATCATTGGGAAAGAACTTGTGAAAAGGGTTTTCAATTAGTTTACGGAGCAACAGCAAACTTGTTTGTTGATCGTCATGGAGATTATATTGGGTATGGACCAGAAGCAAAAGAACTAGTTGGTATACCTGATCCTGAAACTTTTTGTCAGCTTCCATGGGATAAAAAGATAGCAAGAGTATATGTTACTTGCTTTAGAAATAGAGAAGAAAGAGACAGTCCTGGCGCTCACCTAACTTCAGATTGTCGTGGAAATTTACGAATACATGCTCAAGAATTTAAAAAGAAACATGGCTACCAATTAAGAGTTGGAACAGAGCCAGAAATGATGTGGTTAACTAAAAATGAAGATGGTTCACCCACTGGTAAGGGTTTTTCTAAACCTTATTGTTATCATATTGATCAATTTGAATCCCTAAGACCAGTTTTCATGCAAGTTTTTAAATACGCTAGGGCAATGGGTTTTGACATGATTCAAGGTGATCATGAAGATGCACCTGGACAATTAGAATTAAACTGGATGTATGATGATGTTTTAAGAAATGCAGATAGACTTTCTACTTACAGACAAATTTGCGCACAAGTTGCTAGAGAGTTTAATCTAATAGCTTGTTTTATGACAAAACCATTTATGGGTGTTTCTGCAAGTGGTTGTCACACTAATATGTCTTTATGGACGGGTGGGAAAGATGTGGTTAATAAACTATCTCACAAATCTCTACCAGGGATGGATGAGGTATTCACTTACGTTGAAGGTGGAACAAATACCTTTATGCCCGATACTGATGATATTCAACTACCAGGTAAAATTGGTCTAAAGGCCATCGGTGGAGTAATGAAACATTTAGGCGCCTTAACCGCAATCGGTTCTTCTACTGTAAACTCATACAGAAGATTGTGGGATACAGGATTTTGGGCTCCTGTTTATGCTGACTGGGGATTTCAAAATAGAACTTGCGGATTAAGAGTATCTGCTCCTGGAAGATTTGAATATAGATCTGTTGATTCAATGCACAATCCCTATTTAATGGGTTCTGGATTATTAAAATGTTTTGATGATGGAATAACAAATAATATTGATCCAGGAAAACCTGAGTCTAGAAGTATGTATGAAGCTCAAGCTGCTGGAAAAATTGTTAAAAAATTACCAATGAGTCTTGGTGAAGCTTTAAATCGTTTAGCAGAAGATGAGGTTATAAAATCAGCTATGCCAGATGAAATGTATAAAGTTTTCCATTGGTATAAAAATGATGAATGGGAAAAATTTTTAGGTGCAACAACTCAGTGGGATCTAGATACGTATCTGGACTGCCTACCATAGTCTTTAATAAAATAGGGGAAATATATGTGTGGAATAGCGGGATTAATTTATAAAGATAAATCAGTAAATATTGGAACTCAATTGCAAGGGATGCTTCAGGCATTAAAGCATAGAGGAGAAGATTCTACTGGTTATGCACTTTATGGAGATACAGATGGTAAAAATTTCATTATGCGTTTTAAGGTTGGAGAAAATGTTGGTGAGGGTAGTTCTTCTGTAAGTGAGGAGACCTCTGTTTATGATGAAAGAATTAAAATAGTTAAGACACATATCTTGGGTATGGGTGCAGCAATTATTAAAGAAGAAAGAATACTTCCCTACTCTTTAAGGTATGAGGTCAGTTATGATGAAAAAGACTTAAGGGAATTTTCTAGAAAAATTGAGAGTGTTCCTGGGGTTGAAATTCTTTCAATGGGAAAATCTTTAGAAGTTATTAAAGATTTGGGTAACGCTAAAGATGTGTGTGATAGATATAATTTAGATAAAATTGTAGGTACTCATGCTATTGGCCATGCAAGAATGGCTACTGAATCTGGAGTAGATATTAAGTCAGCTCACCCTTTTTGGGGATATCCATTTAGCGATGTATCTGTAGTTCACAATGGTCAATTAACAAATTATTGGAATAACAGAAGGCTTTTAGAAAATGAAGGTATGAGATTTATGTCTGAATGTGATTCAGAATTGATCGCAGTATATCTTGCAAAAAAATTAAGAGATGGAGCAACACTTGAAGAAGGTATGAAAGCCTCATTAACTGGTCTTGATGGAGTATTTACTTACTTTGTTGCAACCAAAGATTCATTAGGAATGGCAAAAGACACTATGGCTGCAAAACCATTGGTTCTTTATGAATCTGATAATTTAATAGCAATGGGATCTGAAGAAATTGCAATTAGAGCAATTCTTCCTCAAGAAATTGATACATATGATCCATATGATGGAGAGGTAAAAGTATGGCAAATCTAAAAACAACAGACAAAAAATCAAAATCTCAATCAATGGGTATGCACTCTGAAGTGCTAACAGGAAGAACACAGCAAAAATTTTTTAACCCTTCAGAGGCTGAAAGTTTTTACTATTTTGGTACTTACGATGTTGATTTCAATAAAAGAATAGATCTTGATGTTAAAGAAATGACAGCTGCTGATGCTAATAAAGAAATTGATAATTTAATGAGCCAAGGTTATGGAACAATTGTTATCAAGAACCCTCAAGGTAAACATAGTTTGGGTGTTGGTATTTTAAATAAACTAAACTTAATTTTTGAAGGAAGTTTAGGTTATTTTGGCATGGGCTCTTGTGATGGACCTACGGTTAGAATTAATGGAAGAGTTGGTTGGTCTTGTGCTGAAAACTTAATGGCTGGAAAAGTTGTTATAGAAAAAAATGCTGGATCTTGTTTTGGTGCCGCTATAAGAGGTGGTGATTTAATTTGCAAAGGAAGTGTCGGTGCAAGAACAGGTATCGATATGAAAGGTGGAACTATAATTGTTGGTGGTGATGCTGGAGCATTTACGGGTTTTATGATGCAAAGAGGAAGAATAATTATTCTAGGTGATGTTGGGATAAATTTAGGAGATTCTATGTATGATGGAACAATTTTTATTGGTGGTAAAATTGGCTCTTTTGGAAGTGATGCAGTTCCTGCTGACCTGACTGATAGTGACCAAGACTGGTTGAAGAGAAAATTAAAAGTTGCAGAAATTGGTGAAAAATTTGACGTCAGTAAAATGATAAAAATAGTCTCAGGGAAAAAACTTTGGAATTATGATAACTTGGAACCTCATGAAAAGAAAGGA
>Ga0209383_1001051_pt1 | contig 18013 bp, 16 predicted proteins | sample CoawatmetaG02DNA_FD_187510 | JGI IMG/M metagenome (GOLD analysis project Ga0209383, IMG submission 187510) | Marine microbial communities from the West Antarctic Peninsula - Coastal water metaG029-DNA (SPAdes) (version 2) | ecosystem: Environmental > Aquatic > Marine > Coastal ... | reverse complement strand
GGTTATTTATTAATTATTTTATTATTTTATTAATTATTTTAAATAAATTTGATTATTAAAGACTAAAAATATATAGCATTATAATAATATGCAAAAATTAAAAAATCATTTGACTAATTCTCAAAGAAATTTAAAAGAAAATACTATTTACAAATATACAAAAGATTTTGAAAAAATTACTAAGTATTTTTTAAAAGATAAGCAATTTAAATCATTTAGTTTTTTAAAAGATTCTGATAAAGTTTTCTTCTATCTCGATTCTTTATCTCATTCGCAACGATTCGCTCAGGTTAAAGCTATTTGTATAGTATTAAATATTAATAAAGGTAAAGCTAGAAAAGGCTATCAAAGAGTTCTTAAATTATATCAACAATATTTAACTAATTTAGTTCAAGAATATAATAAGGATAAGGCAACTGGAATTAAAAATGATAAGGAAACTGCTAATTGGCTTGATTGGATTACTATTACAAATCATGTGGATCAATTATATGATCTATTTTATAATAAATATTTTAATAAAGATGGTAAGTGCAAAGTTGATTTAAAAAAATGTGGGGTTCAAGATTTAAAAGAAGTTCACTTATTAATGACATTGGCTTTATATATATATTTACCGCCACGTAGGCTAGAGTACGCATTTTGTAAATATATTACATTTAATGAATTTGAAAATTTATCTGAAGACGACATCGATAATAATATATATTTAGTTCATATTGATATTAATAATAATTTCATTTCATTTGGTAAAAATAAAATTAAAAGTAAAACTATTAAAAATTTACAAATTAAATTTACTGAAAAATTAAATATAATTAATAGTGTTTATATTAATTTAAATTATTTTCAAAGATCTGAGCGATATGGTAATAGCTTATTGTTTAATAATATTTTAACTCAAATGAGTACTGTTACTCTTTCGCAATATCTGAAAAACCATTTTAAGAAGCATTTTAATAAATGTGTTTCAGTTACTATGCTTAGAAAATCATATAGGACTCATAAGTTAGGTCCTATTAAAGATTTAATTAAAAACGCTAAAAAAGACTCTGAAATGATGAATCATTCTTTCCAAACTGCATTTACTCACTATTGTAAGGTTTAAGCGTTAAAATTTAAGAAGTGGTTAAAAAAATCAGCGTTTTGACATAACTGTTATATATTTTTCCTATAGGACTTTTGTCTTTTTACTGTTTTTTTAACTCTTTTATTGTTTTTTAACGCTTTATAGTAAATAGAATATAATAATAGTATATTATAGTATATTAAGATAGTAATTTAGGAGGTCTTAGGACCTCCGTTAGATGGCGGAAGAGGCACCAAGGTTTTCACTTAAACACTGATGCCTACATCTTCATCAGAGCAACTATCATATCCTGTTTACTCTTCAATTTACTTCTACCTTTGTATTTGTTCTGTCGAAGGATTCTATATAATGTACTTGTATGATAATACTTCATATTATTATGACATACGTAGCTTTTTTTCCAACGGACAGGTTTGTTTTGGTATTTAATATACTTTACGGTTTTTGTACATTTGAACATATGGTAACTATCTATAACACGTGTGTCCGTAGGCCGCCGAGGTCGAATGAAGCACCGCGTCATACACTCATATTGTTTCCTGGCTATTTCCTTGTTAATTTCTCTGTAGAGAAAAAAGTATATATGCTTGACAGTATTAGAGGAGGAAAACTTTTTAAATAGATTAATAGACATTTTCCTTTTAATTAATAATAATTAATAATTAAAAGAAATCAAATTTTTTAAATCATATAAAATAATATACTGTACCTTACACCTATTATGGATGGTACACTATGTTCCAACTCTTTACCATTAAATATTATTGGTGTGCAATTTGTATTTATTTCCCAGTCTTCTAAATGCAAATCTCCTGTATAATCACCAATAGAAAAAATTAAAGTATTAGATTTTAAATTATTCCCATCTTTGTGTTTTTTAAATGGTTGATTCTTATTAATTAATATTTGATTAAATTGAAAACCTGGAAAATATTTTAGTTTCATATCCATTATTAAATCATATATTTCTGGTTCTCTTTCGTTTGAAACACACTCTGCATATTCACCTAAAAATGTTTTTTTTAATCCCAAGTGCATAGATCGTAATCTCTTCCCATTATTTAATCTACATCTATTATTAACTGTTTTAAAACTGGTAATTTGTTCTAATAAAAAATATAATATACTTATATCAGCAAACCAATCAGACATTAGTGAATCGTCTATATCAACTATAGTAAATTTCTCATAAAAATGTGTCACGCTTTTTAATGGTTTACCTTTTAATTTGTTCTCATAATTTTTTATTATTTTTTTTCCAACTTTAGATTTAATTGGAACTTTTTGTTCATTCTCTGGATCAAAAATAAAATAATTATCACTATAAACCTTTGTGCAATCAGCATCAATTTTAATTTTAACTTTTTTCATTTAGTATATTACTAGATTTTATTTTAATTGTTTATTTACCAACCATTTTCATAGCCTTTGCGTGGGATTTCGAAAAAGATGCTCCAACTTTCATTTCTTTTATCATAATAGCCAGATGTTTAGAAGAAAAATGTTTAGCGTGTTCTTTTAATTTATCTCTTTCTTTTTGTGTAATTCCTTTTCTGACTTTTAATACTGGTTTCTTCCTAACTGGTTTTTTTTTCTTTTTTTTCTTTTTCTTTTTATCTTTATTATCTGAATGATATGGCATATACTATATTATATTATATTATTTTTTATTATTATTATTGCTACTAATTGTCGACCCAAGATATGTTCCAAGTATTAAACTGATGGTGCTGGAGGCGAACTCAGATTGCTTAGCCCGTGAAAGCTGGAGAAAGCAAAAACTCAGAACACTTAAAGAAACAACTGTTTTAGCTATAAATTCTAAAAAAGGTTTATCTACTAAACAATTACTACCACAACAGGATTTAACTGAGAATTCTTCATCTGGTTCAAATTGATATTTTTTCCCATCTACTACTACGTGATCCTCTTTCTTTTGAACATCTGGTTTAATATTTATTTTATGTTCTTTATCAATATTTATTTTATGTTCTTTATCAATATTTATCTTATGTTCTTTATCAATATTGTTTTTTTTATCTTTGTTCATTATTATATATGCCTAAAATAAATATAGTCAAAAAAAATCCTATAAATGAAGAAACTTTAAAAAAAGATATAAATAAATTACATTTTGCACTGGCTAAATTAAGAGGGGAAATGAATAAACAAATACTACAACAAAAAAGTGACGAAGAAATAAAAACGAAATTTGCTACTTATATTTCTTATAATCCTAAAGATAAAAAAAGATTAAATACCGTTATTAAAGATGTTAATCTAATTAAAAAACAAATTAATTTATCTAAGTTATCTCCTATATTAAAAAAACTCCAAGAATTAGAAGAACGTATAGATAATTTAGAAAATAATAATGAAGAACCATTAGAATAAAAAAAAATATATTTATATATATAAATGACTGATAACGTACATGGTATTGGTGTTAATGATGTGGCTGAGTCTGCCGAGCAGGATACAATTAAAATTAAGACTGATTTAATTACTATTACTTCTTCAATTAATTTAAATACAGTTGGAACTAATCAAACTAATTTTACTAATAAATTATCTGGTGCGAGTTCTTCAGGATTAAAAACTTTAATTACTGGTAATGACACTGATATAGATAATATTAATGATAAATTAGATATGACGACTGGTAGCAATATGAAAACCGCTGTAGGTTTAAATACAGCTAAAACTAGTTTCCCAGGTATAGGAACATCTGGTTCGACTTGTCTTGCTGGAAATACAACGACTATTAGTAGTAGTCAGGCAAGTAAAATAACGGCTAGTGAAAATGCTATAACAGCAATAGAAGAGAAAACAGATAATATAACTTGCGTTCAGGCGGTAAATTTGGACACAATGGAAAGCAATATAGCTACTAATAATAATAAAACTAGTTTCCCAGGTATAGGAACATCTGGTTCGACTTGTCTTGCTGGAAATACAACGACTATTAGTAGTAGTCAGGCAAGTAATATAGCTACTAATAATAATAAAACTAGTTTCCCAGGTATAGGAACATCTGGTTCGACTTGTCTTGCTGGAAATACAACGACTATTAGTAGTAGTCAGGCAAGTAATATAGCTACTAATAATAATAAAACTAGTTTCCCAGGTATAGGAACATCTGGTTCGACTTGTCTTGCTGGAAATACAACAATTATTAGTAGTAGTCAGGCAAGTAAAATAACGGCTAGTGAAAATGCTATAACAGCAATAGAAGGGAAAACAGATAATATTGTTATTTCTTCTTCGGTCAATATTAATACTTTATCATCTCTTGCTTCCGCCAACCAAACATTAATAAACACTATAAAGGCAAGACCTCAATTAATTGCCTTAACTAGTCTTAATCCAGCAACACATAGAACACATCATTTTGGATATGGGAATAATTATAATTATAATGGTTCTTTTGTAGAAAATACATTTTTTTATATACATAGTACTTTCCGTGTTAATTTTAGACCACTTGGTTCAATTGTAAGATATAGAATTAAATGTGTAATTGATGGATATTATTCTAGTCGCAACATTTATTTTGCCGTTGGTTCATCTTTAGCATCAAGTTCAATAATACCATCAACGGTGACATTTTTCAAAGGACGAAATTCAACATGGACAACAAGGAAAGAACAAATAGAATTATATGAAACTTCACTATCAACAACGACAGATTATACGAGATATATTTTCTGTAAAGAAGTTGCTGTCCAAGGAACTAATAATAGAGCAGCCACAGGAGGTAATACAGGGTGGGTAATTTACGGAGGAAGGAATAACAAGAATGTATCAAATCAAACATTATTTTATTATGAATTAGATCCTACTCCTGACAACCCAAATAACACAGATAATTTCGGAGCGCTAGAATGTGAAGTTTGGTCATCTCCAACTGGATTTTCTACATCTTCTTCATCAACAGCAAATTTTCAGTATTTAGAATATTAAAATATTTATAATATATAATGAGTGATAATACCCACGGAATTGGTGTAAATGATTTGTATGAACAAATAGAGCAGGACTCTCTAAAAACGAAACTTGATTTAATAACTGTTGCTTCTTCTGTTAATTTAAACACTATAAGTAATCAAACAATAGTAAATAAAAATAATAATGATGTCCAAGATACTAAATTTACAATGGAAACATCTTCAGGATTAAAAAGTTATGCAGAGGACAGTAGGACTTTACTTACCACTAATACCGCAAATATTAATAATTTAGATACTCCTTTGACAACTGATTCTATAAAATTTAATATCAATGGTGCATATGCAATACTTGCGAATGGACTTAGAACAGGGTCAGCACTTTCAACTACTAATCCATTAAGTTCAACATTAAGACGATATATTTTATTGAGAAGTGATACCTATTCAAGTAATATAACCTTGCTTGATGCGGATACTAAATTTTCTCCAAATCAATCAGGTAGTTATCTATCTATAATAAGTTATGAAATTTATGATAATAGTGCTGATACCAAAACAATAGAACTAGAACTATATGGAGATACAGAAGGTTCTTTGCAAATGGCCAGAAATACAATTACTGGAACAAGCACTAATTATGAATATGAGAGAGTAAATAATACAATGGTTATTAACTTAGTGAGTGGCAGAAATTACTACTATCGTGCTAAATCTAATAATGGAGGAGTAATAAACGCTTTTGCCACTGTAACCAATTTAACTTTGATAAAAATAAATAAATCATTTTAATCTAATAAAAATAGTTTTTATTAAATTGAAATCAGGAGGTTTGAGGAAATTAATTGCTAGTACTCTGGATTATTCTACCACTGTTAGTTTCTATTGAGGTTATCTGGGCGTAATTAGTGATAACTTTTGCGGTGTATCCTTTTCCGGCAACACAGGTGAACTTTATTTCTATATCAATAGTAGAAAGACCTTTAAGAGCTAAGGCGGAACTTAACTGATTAGCATTCTTCATTAATGAGAAAGGAATATAATATATATTGTTTTCTGAGCAACCATTTCTGTCCATTGTGAAATTGACTTCTTGATCGTGTCCAATATTATCGCACCAGTTTGTCATATTACTGGTACAGAATAATAACTGTTTATAGTCTGTGGCTTCAAAAAGCACTCTGCCCGATGAAGATACTTTTAGGGCGGTTACTTGGCAATAATCGTCACCAATTCTACTATTAGCTGTATCAGTTACAGAGTGCTTACCACAATGCTGTAAATTTAATAATTGGGCACAGGTATCATTTACAATTGTTGCCCCACTAGTTCCTGTATGAAAAGCATTACCTGCAATAATTTTATCAAGACCATTTGAAGTTCCAAGGGCAACTGCCTCACCAAGTTCTTGACATTTAGCTTTACTTCTTTCACTATGAACCATTACTGTAAATCCAGTAGCAAGATTTGTATTATAGACTTTTACTTTTGCGGTATGAGATGTTCCACTTACATTTGCCCCCGCTATTCCTTGTTCAGTTAAAACAGTGTTGCCATTGAGCTGTGAGCTGGGTTGATCCATTGAGTACTGAGCCTCGATTAACTGCATATCTGCTGGGTCTGGTATCATATAGTGTGCATAAACTTCGCATTTTGCTATTTTTAAATTTACTAAGCCTTCATTTGTATCTGAACCGCCACAAGCGACATAATAAGCAGGGTTAGTTTCAATTAATAGTCTTGTTGTTTCTAAAAATCTTAGATTAAGATTTGTTTTATTAGGTTCGCTAGATTGTCCTAAACCACCTTCAAAGAAACTGAAAGGTATTTTAGTATAGAAAGTTATGTTGTTGACTGCATTAGTTGCTTGGTTAATTGTTTTTTTTAAAGTTGGTAAATGGGTTGACACTGCTTCGGGAGCGACAGCGACAGGATACAACTGAAGATTTGCGTCCCCTGCTAATAACCATTTCGCTCTTTCACCTTTATCTTCAATAGCACGAGTTTTAAGAAGAATATCATCACCATATACTTGGAAAATTTCACGAGATGAGTTCATTAGAGCAACTCTTTTAACAATTGTGGAGAATAAATTTTTCGCTACAATTATCTGCCCTGCTGTAGCTGCACCATTAGTCCAGGTTACATTCCATTTAATATAAAGTTCTTTTAGAATTCCGAAGCTGGATAACTCCACAGATGCTGATGAGTCAAAGTTGAGCTGGTCGGAGACGATATGCTTCACGTGTCTATCAACATAGACTGAAGGCATTGCTCGAGGGAGATCATATTGAAAACTATCAATATCTTTTCCACCTGCAACTGCTGATTGGTATAAAACTGATTGTTTAAGTGCTTCCGAATATAAATTTGCCATGATTGTTATAATTTAATCAAAGAAAATAATTTTTAATACTTTTTTTTAATTAAATTAAATTTGATTTTAATTAATCGCAATTTAATTAAATTATTTAATGTCAGAAAATTGGAAACCAGTAAATGGATTTGATAATTATTTAATATCTGATATGGGAAGAGTTAAATCTTTAAAAACAAATAGATTTTTAAAACCTGTTGATAGATCAGGATATAATAAGGTAGCTCTTTTTAATAAAGGCAAAAGAAAAGATATTAATATACATAGATTAGTCGCTATACATTTTATTCCAAATATTGATAATAAAAAATGCGTCGATCATATAAATAGGAATAGAAAAGATAACAGATTAAAAAATCTTCGGTGGGCTACATACTCAGAAAATAGTTTAAATACAAAATATCCCAAAGGATGTGTTTCTAAAGATAAAAGATATAATTCATATGTTTGCCAATATTACATAAAACGGAAACAAGTTAAAGGGAAGTGTTTTAAAACTAAAAAAGCAGCAGAAGAATTCAGAAAAGCAATGTTCCTTAAGTTTTCAACAGATTAACCATGATTGTTTAAACTATGCGAACTAAAGAATTTGTTTTTTTTTACCATATTCATTCTAAAATCGTTTCTATAATCTTTTAAATTCGTTGATATCGGATCTTCGTCAACGTAGAAAAACTCGATATTCGAATTTAATTCCTTTAATTTTTTAAATAAGTCTTTTTGCATTTGTGAATTTGATATAATTGGATTAAAAACTTTAATTGGTAAATAATGATAATCTTGTGATAACCGAGTTGCAGTTGCACCGCCTAGTGAATAACCAAGGACTTTAATACTACCCCTTCCTGTATTTGATATTTCGCTTTCTTTATCATTAATAAATTTTCTAGCTGTTAAATATCTTCTCGTGTTCTTTAATTCTTTACTTCCACCGAAGTTTAAGAAATTATCTATAATATCTCCGCTATCTTTGTGATCCGTTCCACGTATTGTTACTATAGCGTTTCCATTATTATCTTCCCACATAGCAACCTTTTCTTTATTTTTTATTAGATTTAAACTTTCTAATCTTCTTTCATCTTTAGGCTTAGACATCTGTTTCAATGCTTCTAGTTCTATATCTTTTCTACCCATCATTGGCATTGACCCTTGGAAATAAACATAACCTAAAACATTAGAATTACTAATTATATTTGCGTCTACTAAATCTCCACTATTAATGGCTTCTGCATACACTAGACCCATTAAACCTAATAAAACATTATCGTTATTTTGTATAGTTAATATAAAATTATCTATTGTCATCATTACACTGTAAACAACGTTAAGCATTCTTGGATTATTTAAATGATCTAATACTCCAGTTAAAGTAGATGAACCATATTCAGTTTTTTTGACAGCAGTAATATAATCTTCTCCAAAATTATTTTTATATTCACTCTTAATAAATTCTATATATTTTTTTATTGCCATTGTTTGATCTGGTGTTATTCCTATAGATTGATTTCTATTATTTAAATACGCTTGTTCTAATTCATTTGGGAAATTTTGTAATAAACGAATTGCATAAGTTATATAAGCAGGTGGTAATTTAAGATATCTTTTTAATACTTGACCTAATGCTACAGCAGTAAAATAATTTAAATCTAAATTAATATTTTTTGTTGTAGAATAAAATCTTATTGCTATTATTATAAATGGATAAAATACAGGATTTTTTAACATTTTATGTTCGTCGCCAGGTTGTCTCAATTTCATACGGTTTTTCTTATTTGTTCTCACACCTGCAGTATCCATATGCGAAATTTGTGAAATTTGCGAAACGACATTGCGAACGGCTCCATTAATTATTTCAGGTAATTGAAAACCTGTTCTTTCCATTACACTCAATGCCATTTCTATATTGGGATCAACCTTCTTAATATATTCTACTAAAGCTATAGATAATCCACTTAATGCACTTTTAAATATTGACTGTTCATCTGGCGGAGTTTTGTCCGTTATATCGTGAATTTTTGTATCAGCATTTGAATCATTATGTGCTTGGGCGTCATCTGGTATTTTATCTGATGGTACTAGAGGCGGAGGTGCTGGTGCTACTGGTGCTGCTGGTGCTGGTGCTGCTGGTGCTGGTGAATATAATTTCTGTTTTTGCAAGTCAGATTCGGAAGTATTTAGAGCACTCTCGCCTTGGCCGAGAGAATTGAGGAGACCGGCGGCGGCGGCGGCGGCGGCTTTTAGAGAAGAACTTACATTATCCGTTGGCACTCCGTACTCTTCTTCTCCAGCAACACCCTCGACTGATCCTATAAAATCCATTTTAGCGGATGCTTTATTTGGATTTGGGTCCCAATTATTTGATATTCCATCACCATCGTCATCTCTTGTAAACCCCTGCTCTCTACCTTGTGATCCTGCTCTTTGCCCAGACCCAAATTTATTCTGTTGTCCTCCTAATTGTCCATCGCCTCCCACTTCCCTTTGAGATAAAGCCTCTCCTACTAGACCAGCTGTACCTGCTCCACTTACAGCCCCCGCCAGTGCATTTCCACCAACAAGACCAGCACCGATTGCTAGCCCAGCTAAAGCACCAGCTCCTGCTCCTCTTCCTAATGTTCGTGCGTCACGACCTTCTTCATTTTCAATAGTTAATTGTGGTTGCGGTTGCCTGCGTCGGCGGCGAGCGAGCCGCTGAGGCGCTTGTCCTATTTTTCTATATGATACTTTTGGAGAACTTTTTTCTCTATCGTCACTGTCATCAAAAAAATCAAAAAAACCTAATCTTCGTCTCCTTGGTCTTGTTTCACTTAATCTTCTACCATTTCCACCATCTGGGTCAGGCTCATTATAATCTGGGTCAGGCTCACCAATTAAAGCCCCAGGCTCATTATAATCTGGTAATTGACTTTTGCTTTCTGGTTGTAAATGTTCTCTGGCTTGGTCAATCATACCAGGTTCTACAAAACGTGCTACTGGTAGAGTGTCCGTGCCGAGAGCCTCGATCTGCGTCTTGCTTTCTTCGTTAGGCATTGTAACTAAGTCTTCCCCTAAATTATTTATTAAGAAGATTATTGTAGGTTCTATATCTTTCAGATGTCGATGGGAGAAAACTCCATCGCCTAGAAAAAAAGCGTGTAGAGCCGTTATTCTGCCATCTCGTGAGCGTCGACCGCTTGCGAACAGATGGCGTTGGATCTGTTCTTCATTATAGAGTACCCCAGGCTCACGCTGAATCGCTTCGAATCCCCTACCTAAATAGCCTCCTTCCTGATCAAGTTCTGCCTGAGTTATAGTATTTACTAATGAAACTAATCCTGAATTTATATAATAAACCTCTCCACCTTCTTCTTGTGCACGGCGAACTGTAAATAAAGGTTGTAAAGTTCTCATTAAATTTCTTTCTGTAATATAATGTCTAAGGGCATTACTTTGCTCACCTATATTTGAAAATTGTCTCTTTATTTTTTTTAAAATTTCTTTAGGTATTACATCAGCTGACTTACTTTCTACTTCTACTTGTGTATTGCCTTGTAATTGTAGTAATGCCTGTTGATACTCTGGGTTCATTGTATCAAATACAGCTGAACCAATTCCTAACTGACCATTAAAGTCAATTGTACTTGACATGACTGATGCTAAAATTTCTAATAATCTTGTATTTTCTCCTGTAAAAGTAGCATATCTATCAAGATTTACAACATTTTCAGCATCAAAATGCATATTAACTATTGGGTCTCTATTATACATCCGTGCTATCCGATTTCCAAAAGTTTGACCAGTTAGTTGATGAATTAAAATTTGTCTTAATCTCAATGACAAACTATAAAACATTTGATCGTTTACTCTAAGAATAGTTGATCCAGCAGAAACTCTTTCAACTTCTTGAAGCTCAGAATAGTTAGAATTATTATTTGGAATATTTTCCCTTGACGCCATTTTTATTAATATAAAAATAGATTTTATTTTTATATAAATATTAAAACAATCCGTGAAAATTATATTGGAAATATAATAATAAATGATCCAGTTGAACAACATTACCAGTTTTTTTAGTTGTCATTGGTACTAAATTATTATCACCATCATATTTTTTAATATTAATTCCAATCACTCTTTCTAGTTTTTTATTTAAATCGAATTCTAATGGAGCTATACCGAAGTGGATTGTATTCCCATTAGAATCACTACTTAATGGTAAAGGGATTCCGTGGGTTTGAATATAGTCGTCGCCTCCATAAGTTTTAGGTGGCGTTGCAATATTTATATTAGAAGATTGTAATCCATCTATTTCAACAACTATGTGATCTGGTATGTCAGGTGTAGTTCCAGAATGAGAAGTATTAGCTGCATATCCCACAAGAGTTAATTTATTTATTGGAACCGATGGAGCAGACATTTTTAATTTTTGAGAAGCGTATTTAGCATCTTCAACTGTCCCTGGGTTTAGATTTCTATAATGGAGAACTAATAAAGGCATTTATTATATATATATATTATATTTTTTTTATTTACAGTTTTAATCTATTTTTCTTCTTTCGGTCTTTCACTTTCATAACAGGTAAATTACCAGATTGTTGCATATTCTGTTGAGTAGGCTGGTGTCTTAAATTAGTATAAAGAAGCTTATCTGGTATTCTACGTTTCCTTATATTTAATATCATTGGTCTATCATTGAATATTTTTTGTTTCTTAGGAGTATTTTTAGGTTTAATCATTTGAGGTTTTGCTACAATATTGTGATCTGTAGGTGGAATTTTACCAGATGCTGAAGTCTTTTTAGTTCTCATTGGTGGTTTAGGTTCTTCTGTAGGGGGCTGTTTATTACCCATTTGTCCTGCACCCATTGCTCCTAAAGTCCCCATTGGTTGCTGGACTATTAATGCTCTCTGCATATTTCCTATATCATTATTATTAGGCATATTGAAATTAATTAAAGCTCTCTTCCAACTATTTTCAAATCTTATATTCTGTATATAAGTATATTTTAATGTAACGATTTCCAAACACTCTTGATAATCATAATCACTATTAATTTTTTCAATTGGGAATAAACTTGAATACTCTGCTATTATTCTATCTACTTGCATTTTTCTAACTTTTTTATCATCTGATGGTCTTAATTCTGTATTTGAAACTAAACTCTTAAAATAAGTAAAGTCTTTATTAAATCTAGTAAATATATTTTGAACAGCCATTGTATGTCCGAAGTTACTAACATCTGGAATAAAATCTCTTTCTAATTGTTCTCTGGCTTCTTCTTCTTCCTGAACATCACCAGCTTTGTCTCTGGCTCTTTCGGCTTCACCTCTCTGCTCTTCTTCAGGTGATGCACCTGAAGCGGGTGGACGAGGAGGTTCAGAAGGTGGTTGAGATGGAGGGGGAGTGGATGTAGGTGTTGGATCAGGTGCGGGTGCTGGAGTAGTTGAAGGTTTCATAGCCTCTAAAAATCTTTTTTTTGCTTCAGATTTCTCAAAGTCCTCGGCTGATGGTTGATTATCAATTGCGTTACCAGTAATTAAATCTTGTTGTTTCCCCGACGTCACATCGAAAATTTTTAAATCGTCTGGTTCGGTTTTCCTTCTTATCTTCCCTGAATCTTCTATTTGTTTTTGTTGTGCTAAATCATCTTTAGTTACTGTATTTAGATTTGTCCGTCGTAAATAGGCGCTCATTCTTGCTATTAGACCATACTCATTATTAAAATCAACTCTATTAAGATTTATTCCTACAAGAGTTGCTTCATCAATTCTAGCGATTTGGTCCCTCTCAAATCTTCTTAAAGTGGTTTTTATTAATTTCATTTTTTTAGGTGCTATTTCATCAGCGATGTCTACAGCTCTTTTAATCACTCCCTCTGGTATTCCCCTTTCCATCATAAAATTATAATATTCATCGTGAGCATCTTTATTACTTTTTTTTGACATTCTTTTAAATAAATTTATTTCTTCTTGATTTCTCTCACCACTGACTAAAGACCAAGTGTTCCCGTGTCTGCTTGTTTTAATATCCTTAAACATAGGATATACACGACCACGGAAATAAATACCAAATTCTGCATTCTTTATTCTATCGACATATAAATTTCTATTAGCAATTAAATCTATACCTCCTGCTGTTGCTCTTTTTGTAGCTATTTTATTTATAGGAGTTATTTCAGCCAATTCATCAAGTTTTTGGTCTAGTTTCTCTACTGCTGGTCCATCTTCAATAGCAAACATTTCATTTTTTACAGGTGTATTACCTTTAAAAACAGTTAATACTTTTTTATTGAATAAATTAAATCCATCTTTTAATTTTTGTTTAATGATTTGAGGTATTTGATATGTGTTAGCTATATCATAAATAGCTTTTACTTCAAAGTCTTTCAGGCCTGTTTCAGTGGCTACCGCCTTAACATATCTTTCTAGTCTTTCTTTAGGATCTTGTATATCAATTAATATATCATAAATTTTATCGAATGTTTCTCTGTTCTTGTTGCTTAAATGAGATCGTAATAATTTTAATGTAGTTGCTGATCTTTTAGTTGAAAACATTGGAAAAACTTGATTCCCTACTACTATACCATTGTTACTCTTTTGAAATGTTTTTAAAGCTAAATTTCTACCTGCGATTTTTACATTAGCTTTTTTACCACCAGCATAATCTTTGAAGGCTTTTTTTACAATTTTGTCAGCCATGGCTTCTCCATTCTCATCTAATATTTCTATTTTAACCATAATATATTATACATATATATTATTTTTAAAAGCCCGATTCTTAAATTATAATCCAGTTGAACTAACTTTATAATTATTATTTGGTATTTGCTGTTTTTGTATTAATGCCTGGATATTTGAAAATTCATCGTCCTCAGCGACCATCTTGTCCGCAGACGTCTGCTTTATCTGCATTCTCTCGTATTCACGCATCATTAACCCACCACTGTAAGCACCAGATCTTCTGCCACCTCCTTGACCACCTCTATTATATTTCTTTTTACCACCGTATTCTCTGATATAGGCAAGACCTTCTGATTTTAATGTGAGTCTTCTACCACGAAGTTCTGCTCCATCAAAATTAATTTCTCGTTTCTCCTGTAATGCTACTTCATCAATATTAATATTATTTGTCTTCTTTTCTTTTACTAGTTTCTGATATCCAGTTACTTTAGATAAATCTTCTTTATCGTGTCTCATTTTACCTTTTGCTCCATTACCAGTAAAAGATTTATTATAATGCATTTTATCTATAGGTAATGGCATATTCCTTTTAGCTCTAAACTCTTTATTTATAAAATTAAATGCAACATTCTCTCTGTTCCATCTTGGTGCGAAATCTACTTTAGTAGGCGGATAATTTACTAGCTTTTGTTCGCTTCTTTGAACGTATGGGATTAGTTTGGGTTTGTAGGTTATTGGCTTTAACTTCATTAACGTTATATATACTAAATATATTATTTTTTTTGTTTGGTTTAATATTAGATATTTTTTTGTTTTTTGGTTTACCATTCCTCTTAACAAATCCAGATTTCCATTTCTTCTGGACAGGTGCTAGAAATTTAAATACAAATTGATTTAATTTTGTTGTACCTTGAATCCAAGAATTTATTACTAAGCATTGATAGGGTGTACCATCGAATACGTGTTCATAAACTTGTATTGCTTCTTTTCTAGTTACCAGTCCTAGATACTCATCCGTAATTTTTTTCCGAACTAAGCTTGATTTAGGTGTCCAGAAGAATGTACAATCAGAATTGTAGCGAATTAAGGGAGTAACCATCACTAGGGATTGGAGTAGGAGAATAACCGTACATCTAAGTTGGTGTCTGCCAAGGGAAAATAACTTCTCTAAATTACCACTATTCTTAATAGATTTACTATTTTTATTATATGTATTCTGTTCTCTTAATCCACTAATATCATTCATAATTATACATATATTTGAACGCTCTTCTATTGGTGTATTACTTTCTAATCTGGTATCTATTATATTTTGTAATGATTCTAAACTATCAAAAATAAAATCATTTGGTACAAACCTTGACATCTGACCCGTAATTTTATCCGTCTGGGACCAAGCGAATATATGACTATATTTATATTTTTTATCTAAGTATTTCATTAAACTATCTAGTAAAAAAGATTTGCCTCCACCGCGTTGGCTTACTAAACATATACTTGGATTATACTTTAGATCATCTAGTACATCATAAGAAAATTCTTTTATATCCATATTTATATATAAACATAAAAAATAAATTACTATATAGTATGAAGAATAAATTAGTTCACGCTTTAGCAGTAGATTACAATAATATTTATACTGTTTGCTGTAATAAATTTTGTCCAGATCATATTCATATATATGGTTCTTCTTCAAATATAGAGGATAGGCTGGAGTATCGTTTTAGTCATTGTCCATGGCAAGAATATAAAGAGATTTGTATTAGAATAGATGAAACGACTAAGAGGTGTAAATTAAATTACTATAAAAAAAATAGAAGTATGACTTTATCTAAAAGAGCTTTTAGACAACAGGAAAAAGCTATGTTGGAAAAAAAAGATATTCTTAAAAAGAAACAATTATATTTTGATCGTAAAAAAGAAATTGTTTTAGATTGTATTTCTAAACAACCATGTAAAGTTTTTTTCGATTAATTTAGTAATGAGAGTTAAAATTATTAAATTTATTTATTTTATTTACCACAGTTATTATCATCAGCATATAAGTCAAAACCTTTGGCCTCTCCCGCCATCTAACGGAGGTCCTAAGACCTCCTAAATTACTATCTTAATATATTCTAATTACTATTATTATATTCTAATTACTAAAAGGTATCTAAATAAAGAGAAGGGTATCTAATAAAACAGTAAAAAGACAAAAGTCATATAAGGGAAAATATATAATAGTTATGTCAAAACGGAATCTAACGGATACCCTTTTCAAAGAACGGATACCTTTCAAAAGTCATTTTGTTTTCTCACAAAGCTATATAAAGTTGATTTACAACATCGCCCGTTAATCTTCTTCTGTTTATAAAAATACTCAGGAAACCATTCATTCATAAGCTTTTTCCATCTATTAGGTAATACCCTCTTCTTATCTTTAGAAGAACAATTCGCATACATCTCACTACATTTAAATTCATTTAGAAGATCCTTTGCTCTCATAAACTCTTTATTAGTAACATCCTCTTCTCTCCCAATATAATAATTATCTACTATCCATTCTTTTATTTCATTAGAAGATAAAAAGTAATTACTATTAGTTTTTTTAACAATATCTGGCTTATCATTAATAATACTTTTATCTTTTAAAAATTTAAAACAATATTTAAGTAGTATATCAAATAATGCAATTTTAACAGATTCCGTCCATTCTTCAGATACATATTTAGAATTTGCTATATAGTATTTCCTTTTACTTTCTTTAAGGAGAAGCCTTTTATCATCTTTAGAAACGAACGATGATAGGAATTCAATAATATTTAACCTTTCAGATAACGCATCTTGACCATTACAATTATCTAATAACGGCAAATTATTGCATTCCATAACAGTAGTATTTTTCTTAGGAACACGACTATCGGTTTTATATAAAGCACGAGCATTTATAATTTTATCATCACTACATATATCCTTCATTAAGTTACTATCCAGCTTCCCTTCGTGATCTGGTTCAGTAGTTAATAAAAATCTTTTAAATTTAATATTATTAATATCTTGTCTATCCTGACTTTTACTTTTAATTAATGTTTTATGATTTAATTTATAATAATAATCACCCATCATAATCCTCACAATTTCATTAAGAGTACCCTTACCATTACGCCCAGCACCTTTAAAAATAATGAACTTTGCAATAGGAATACCAACTAATGACGTAGAAAGTAAAAGTAAAGTAAATTCTCTAATTTCTTTATTAGATAATATAGTGGATAAAACTTCAGTTAATTCAGAACGTTGTTCTTCAGTAGATTCAACATAATCATAACCAGCACATAGCGTAGCATATTTATCTTTTTGCGGTTCATCTTTTTCACCAGTTTTTAAATTAATACAACAATTATTAAAAACAAATTCATAATCATTTTTATTTAAATCAGTTATTTCAACTTGCTTAATAGAATATATAAAGAATTTACCAACACATTTAATATGATTATTATTTTTAACTAATAAAAATACTTTTGATAATTCTTTGAACCCAGTATTATTTGGTTTTTGTAAACATTCATTAATTAATTTTTTATATAATTTAGATAAACATTTATTAATTTTGTGATTTAAAGATTCTTTTGTAATTGGTTTCCAATAAGTATTATTCCAATTATAAATAGAATCATTACCTTCACAATAAATATAATCATCGCCAATAATACTAAGAACAATATCAGCTAAATCAGCGTGTGTACCAGTATATAATATATCATTAATATTAATACTATTATCACTTTTTGTTTCCCATAAACCATCTCTTTTTAACCATTTAATAATAGTACCAAAAGTAACTTGTTTAGAATTTATTTTATTACTATTAGACCAGAAGTGTTCATAAATTCCATCTGGAATATTATTGTATTCTGGCACTTCTCTCGATCTTTTAATAAATAATTCTTTA
>Ga0209383_1001049_pt1 | contig 18024 bp, 17 predicted proteins | sample CoawatmetaG02DNA_FD_187510 | JGI IMG/M metagenome (GOLD analysis project Ga0209383, IMG submission 187510) | Marine microbial communities from the West Antarctic Peninsula - Coastal water metaG029-DNA (SPAdes) (version 2) | ecosystem: Environmental > Aquatic > Marine > Coastal ... | reverse complement strand
TTATATCCCACTTCCTGATGGACCGGTTTTAGATCCTAACAAGACATACAGAATTGGTTTTGTATATCACTGGGGTTTTCATCCTTGGTTAATCAGTCTTGCTGATACAGCTGTTTATGAAGCTAGCCTTCATTCCAATGTTGAAATTGAAGTATTAGACGCTGAAGGTGATGATAATAAGATGGGTCAAATGATTGATGACTTTATTGCTAAAAAAATGGATGCAATAGTCATGTGGCCTGCAAGAGAAGCTCCTATGGGACCTCCAGTAGAAAGAGCAGAAGCAGCTAATATTCCTGTTGTTAGTCTTGATAGAAGAGCAGCAGCTCCAAATATCAGTACTGAGGTGCTAGGAAACTTTTATGCTAACGGTTTACAACAAGGATTATTTCTAAATCATGTTGCTGGCGGAGAAGGTAATATTATTATGAATAGAAAGCCTTTAGGTAGTACTGCAGACGCCATGCGTTCAGGTGCTTTCATGGAAGCTATCGGTGATTACAATTATGTAATTAGTGAATCTATGCACACTAATAGTTCTAGAAAAGCTGCTTTTGAAGCAACTCAAGATGCTCTTCAAGCTCATGATGATGTTTCAGTAATCTTCAACACTGGAGGCGAAGAAGCACTCGGAGCCTTAGATGCTGTTAAAGAAGCTAATAGACTTAATACAGCTCCTGGAGGAAAAAAAATCATTATTCTAGTTAATGATGACTCTAAGGAAACTGTTAATGAAGTGAGAAAAGGCAATATGGATGTTGTAGTACCTTATACTCCTCTTTTAGGAGGAATTGGTGTAAGAGCTGCTTTATTACATATTGGCGCTAAGGAAGGTTTAAATGCAAAACCACCTAAGCAAATAATTACTCCTAACTTGCCAATGATAACTAAAGAGAAAATGATTATATCAGGTATAACAACTATTACTCCAGATGAATGGCCATACGCTTACGGCCCAGAAGCTGAATAATTAATTGTCATATAGTTATTAATTAATTTAAACTTTCCCCTAAGATATAAACTTAGGGGAACGTTTCATCTATGCTCAAAAATATAAAAAATCTTGGAAGTAATACTAATTTATTAATCTTATTTTTTATTTTATGTACCTTCGCAGTTTTTATTAGTCCTGCTTTTTTAGATTTTAATAATATTCAAAATATTATCAGAACTGTAATGGTTCTGGGTATCATTGCTTTTGGTCTTACTATGGTAATGATTGTTGGTGAAATAGACCTATCTGTAGGGTCTATAGCAGCTTTTTCTTGTGCTTTTGGAGGAATGTTTGTTGATAGTAATTCTTCTTTTTTAGTAATAATGCTAACATTATTTGCCGGAACTTTTTGCGGTTTTCTAAACGGCTTGGGAGTTACTTTCTTTAAAGTACCGTCTCTAGTAATGACATTAGGAACGATGGCAATAATACGTAACGCTGGATATATTATGACTAATGGACAAGCAGCATATCCAACAAAATTAAATATATATATGGCATCTGCCAAAGGCTATATTGGTAATATTCCAATACCCGTAATAATATTTATTTTACTATCAATTATTTTCACAATCATAGTGAGGTATTCTACTGTAGGTAAAAGTTTATACGTGGTAGGAGCAAACAATGTTGCGAGTTTGTTATCAGGAATACAAAATAATTCTGCAAAGATAATTGCTTTTACCTTATGCGGACTGTGCTGCTCTATAGCTGGTTTAATTCAAAGTGCTAGATTGGGTCAAATTGATCCTCATATGGGAATTGGGTGGGAACTTACTGTGATAGCCATTGCTGTACTTGGTGGAGCTTCTTTATATGGAGGTAAAGGTTCAATAGAAGGCACTATAATTGCTACATTAATTATTGGAGTCATTAATAATTTATTAAATTTACTTGGAATGAGCAATCATTCACAAGAAGTTGTTATAGCTTTTATTATTATTGCTATGGTTTTATTGCATAATTTTGGAAAAGACGCTAAGCGATAATGTTTAAATTAATAAATAATTTTTTTTCAAATCATTTTTTATTATTTATTTTTTTTGTGATTTGCTTGATTGGCACTTTTACTAGTGAATATTTTTTTACTGTTACTAATTTACAGAATATGATTAGAAATATGGCAGTGCCAGGCTTATTAGCTTTAGGTGTTTCATTTGTTTTTCTCGTTTCTAGAATCGATTTATCTGTTGGTTCTCTAACGATATTTGGACCAATACTGGCTGTCTCTTCGCTAGCTTTTCTAGGAGATATTTTTGATTTCAAAGTATTAATAAAAGGTAATCAATACGCGAATAGTGCTATGTATCTAGTTATAGTTTCTTTGATTACAGGAATAGTAGTTGGTGTTCTCAATGGTGTTGGAGTTATGTATGGAAAAATTACTTCATTCATAATGACTCTAGCTATGATGAAAGCCTTATGGGGATTAAATTATGTTTTAACTCATGGTCACGCCTATTATTTACAAATCCCAACATTTACTTGGATGGGTACATTAAATATATTCCACATACCATTTATGACTTGGGTCTATGTGATTATGACAATTATTGCCGCCTTCATAATGAGGTATACTATAGTTGGAAGAAGAATTTATGCTATAGGTGGAGATGAAAAAACCGCACGCCTTGCCGGAATAAATGTAACTTTTTGGATTATATCTGCTTTTGTTATGAGTAGTTTTTGTGCTTCTGTTGCAGGACTTTTATTTTCCTCAAGATTACAAACTGTTGATGCTCCATTAGCTGTAGGATTTGAACTTACTGCTATTGCATTTGCAGTTGTTGGTGGAGTAAGTTTGACAGGGGGTAGGGGCTCACCTTATAGAGCTTTTTTAGGTACAATAGTAATGGGTGCTTTATTTAGCCTATTTTCTATGTGGGGATTAAATACTTGGCATAGAAATATTGTGGTGGGCATAATAATTATTTTAGTTGTTATGTTAGACCAAAGAAAAAATAGATTTGGGAGGATCTAATCATGACAGAAAAATATACTTTAGGAATAGACATCGGAACTACAGGGGTAAAAGCATCAGTCTTAGATATTGAAAACAGTAAAGTAGTTGCTCATTCATTAATAGAGCATCCTCTTTTTCATCCAAAGCCGGGTTATGCTGAACAAGAAGGTGATAATTACTGGAAGGCTGTTGTCGAGGCAATCAAGGATTGTTTCAGTCAAGGTTCCTATGGAAATAAGATAGCAGGTGTATCTATATCGGGTTTAGTTGGCGTTATGTTACCTATTGATAAAGAAGGCAAACCAGTTAGACCTGCAATGATTTGGATGGATTCTAGATCTGAAGAAGAGTGCACTGATATAAGAAATTCAATTGGTGAAGAAAAAATAAATCAAATTAATGGCAATAGAGTTGCTCCCTGGTTTGTTGAGCCAAAAGCTTTATGGATGAAGAAGCATGAACCTGAAAATTTCGATAAAACCTTTAAACTACTTTCTCCATCAGGGTATTGTACTTATAAAATGAGTGGCGAGTTTTCTATGAATCATGGAGATGCTCAATTGTTTTATCCTTATGAATATAAAAAAGGTATTTGGAATAAAGAAATCTCAGACGGACTAGGTATCCCTTTAGAAAAATATCCACCTATTTATAATTCTCATGAAGTTATTGGTAAAGTAACAAAAGAAGCTTCCGAAGAAACAGGTATTAAAGAAGGTGCAGTAGTTGTTGCTGGTGGTACTGATATTAGTTGTGCAGCACTTGGCTGTGGAGTAACTGAAGTTGGGCAAGCATTTTATTCAATGGGTACAGGAGCAAATATTGGTGTCATGATTCCTACATCTCAAGATATTAATGAATTTAGAATTCTAAAGTGGACTTCTGTCTTACCTGGTATCACTATGTTTGATGGGCCTATGGCTTTTGTTGGAGCCTCATTAAATTGGTTTAAAAATATTTTTGGAGAACTTGAAATTAAAGAAGCTCAAGAAAATAATTTAAATGTATTTGATCTTTTAACTGAGCAAGCTAAAAAAATTAAACCTGGATCGGATGGCTTAATGTACTTTCCTTATTTAGGAAGTACTCTAGCTCCTAATTGGAATTCAGCTGCTACTGGTATGTTTTTTGGAATGACACCGACTACAACTAAAGCTCATTTCATCAGGGCGGTGATAGAAGGCATTGCCTACGATTGTAATTCTAATCTAGAGGTTGCAAGACAGGCTGGTGCAAAAATTGATAAACTTACTTTAAATGGAGGTCCTACAAAAAGTAAATTATGGAATCAGATTACTTCTGACATTACCGGATTACATTTAGATCTACCTGATGTTGGTAAATCGGATGAATCGGGATTCCCTCCAGAAGCAGCCCCTCTTGGTGATGCAATTCTTGCTGCTGTAGGTGCGGGTTTTTATGACAATCCTCTTGAAAAACTTAAGGATATTGTCAAAGTTAAGGAAACATTTGAACCTGATATGAAAAACCACGAAATGTATAGTGAGTTTTACAGAGTTTGGAGAAGTATTTATCATAACCTTATTGCTGATATGAAAGATCATCATGATTTAAAGAAAAAATATGATTTTTCCTAAAACTAAATAGATAAAATATGAATAGAGATAACTTATCAATGAAAAATATTTCAAAAACCTATCCAGGGGTCAAAGCCCTGGATGGAGTTTCTTTTGAAGTTCTGTCAGGACAGGTACATTCTCTTATTGGGCAAAATGGTGCAGGAAAATCAACTCTGATGGGTATTTTAAATGGAATTACAAAGCCAGATAAAGGTGAAATTTTAATAAATGATAGAGCAGTTAAAATTGATGACCCTAAAGATGCATTTAACTTAAATCTTTCGATTGTTCATCAAGAGTTTGCTCTTTGTAATAACTTAACAGTTGCAGAAAATATATTCTTAGGTGTTGAACCTTATAATATTTATGGAATTGTAGACTATAAAAAAATTCACTTTGATGCTAAAGAAATGCTAGATAGCATTAATGTAGATTTAGATACTTATGAAATAGTTGGAAATCTTAATACTTCTCAATGGCAAATTATAGAAATATGTAAGGCTTTAGCAAAAAAACCAAAGTTTTTAGTAATGGATGAGCCGACGGCATCATTGGATGAGAGTCAGATTGACAATTTATTCGAAATAATTAATACATTAAAAAAAAATGGAATAGGAATTATTTATATATCTCATAAGCTAAAAGAAATAATTAAAATTTCTGACCTCATTACAGTATTGAAAGATGGTAAAATACGTAAAACCTTTGAAAAAAATATTGTAAATGAAGAGATCTTAATTGAAGCTATGGTTGGAGAAAATTTACTTATAAAGCAAAAAGAATTAAAAGAATTTAAAAATAGTAATTGTATCCTTTCTTTAAAAAATTTTTCCTATCAAAATAAATTTGATAAAATTAATTTGAATTTAGCCCAAGGTGAAGTGTTAGGTTTGAGCGGTCTATTGGGATCAGGTTCTAATGAATTGCTTAGATGTATATTTGGAATTGATAAAACAGAAGAAGGAGAAATATCTCTATCAAATATAAGTATTAAAATTAATAGTATTAAAGATGCTATAAATTATGGTATTGGATATATTCCTTCTGATAGAAAAAATGAAGGTTTAATTCAGAATAATTCTATAAAAGATAATGCTGTATTAACAATATTTGAAAAGTTAACTAATTTTGGTTTTTTTAATAATAGGGAAGCTGTTTTAACTACAAATAGCTATATCGAAAAATTAGATATAAAAGTATCTGATATTAATAATTTTGTAATGAATCTATCAGGTGGAAATCAACAAAAAGTCGTTATTGCTAAATGGCTAGCTAAAAAATGTAAAATTTTACTTTTTGATGAGCCTACAAGAGGTATAGACGTTGCAGCTAAAGCGCAAATTTGGAAATTAATATCTGAATTTACTAAAGAAGGTGGATCGGTGATAGTTGCTTCTAATGAGATACCTGAATTAATTAATAATTGTGATAGGATTTTAACTTTACAGAAAGGTGTTATAAATAATACTTTTAACCACCAAGAATTTAATGAACACAAAATCTCATTAAGTATATCTTCAAATTAGTCGTCTTTAACAAAGATATAATTATCTTCAATTTTTACTTCATATGCCTGTATCTTTTCAGTAGGAGGGCTTTCTAGTACTTCTCCTGTTGAGATTTTAAAGACACCTTGATGGAGTGGGCACTCAATTGAATCTCCGTTAATAAAACCATCGCATAAAGAAACCTTTTCGTGAGAACAATATAGGTCTGTTGCAAAAAACTTATCATTAAGATTAAAAATAGCAATTTCCTTGCCATTAGGTAGTTTAAATTCCTTAACATCTTCATTATTAATTTCATTTTTTTGCATAGTTTTAAACCAGTTATTTTCCATAATTAACGAAGACTCTTTAAATCAAGATTATTAGTATCTATATTATTAAAATCAATTTTTTTATCATCTTTAATCATTTGTTTAGCCATAGAAATATCTCTTCCATTATTAACAGTGAATATTCCTTTTAATTTATGATCTTTAAAAAATACTTGAGTTATTTTTTTACTATCATAAATTTTTTGTGCATAATTATCATAATTCATTATATCTCCTAATATTTGAATGTTATTATCGTATTGATTAGTCCAAAACCATGGAATTTCATTATAAGATTTTTTTATTCCAAGAAGATTTTGTGCCAATACATAAGATTGTTTTTCCGCATTATTCCAAGATTCTTCCCTTACATAATCTTTAAAATACTTACTATTAAAATATGTAATATCTCCAATTGCGTATATATCTTTGATTTTTGTTTCACAATGTTCATTAATCAATATTCCACTCTCATTAAATATACTTGTTTCTTGTATGATCTCTATATTTGGTTTGACACCAATTCCTACAATTAATAAATCGCATGTTAACTCGGTGCTATTATTTAAAACCAAGGATTCTATTTTTTTGAGACCATTGATAATTTCAATCTTTGAGTTTAATATCAAATTAACATTGTTTTCAATATGCATATTTTTAATATAATTTCTTAAATTATCATTAGCATTCCTACTAAGTATGTTTTCCGACGACTCTATGATGGTAATATTTTTAGATGGATATTTTTTTCTTATTGTAGAAGCTACTTCCAAGCCAATATAACCAGCCCCTGCAATGACAATGTTTTTTGAATTTAATAATTTATCTTTAATAATTATGCTATCTTTTATGGTTCTCAGATAACAAATACCTTCTCTTTCTCTAAAATTTATTTTTCTTGGACTGGTGCCATTAGCAAATACAATTTTATCAAATTCATATTTAGTGTTATTTTTATCAACTATAGTTTTGTTTTCTAAGTTAATATTTTCTATTCTTGAATTCAAAAATAATTGAATTTCTTTTTCAAAATTTATTTTTAATTCAAGATCTTTAATTGATTTTGTACCTTCTAAATATTCTTTTGAAAGTGGAGGTCTCTCGTACGGTGGAGAATCCTCTTCGCTAAATATTTTTATATTGCCCTTAAAATTACCATTTATTAAATGCTGTGTGAGTTTCCCACTTGAGTGACCACCGCCTATAATACAAATATTTGACACTGTATTTCTAAGAACTTAAGACTGTACTCTTTTTATCATTTTTTTTATTTTTCCATATTTGTTTTAATATACTTATATGCACACTTACTATGGATGGTTCCATTTCTTCAGTATGAGGCTTAACTAATTTATGAAATTTAGGTAAATGATAAAAGGGAACATTAGAATATAAGTGATGTTCAATATGAAAAGGCATGTTCCAGTATAAAAATCTTAAGAAAAGGCTAGGAAAAGAAGTTCTTGTATTATGTATCATGTCAGCTGTTTCTTCTCTACCTGTGTGTTCAACCATTCTCACAAACCTGATAAAAGGCTCTCCTAAGACTCTTGGAATTACCCAATAGATTAGAAAAAAAGTTGTACTAAAGTACACTGATAACAGAGTAATTAATAAATAACCTATCATCATTATTCTTGATTCCCTGATTAGTGCTTTGACATCAGATTCAGGTATATATCCTTTTTCAGACTCGTTGAGTTTACCAATAGAGTGTCTAATTAAATTTTCTATTATTCTTATCCATATTGCGAAGCCTGTAACTTGCTTTATGTAATCGCTGAACTTCTCAGGAAAATCCACCTTATCTGGATCCTTTTCGGGATGCTGGGTAAAAGTATGATGTGCTATGTGTCTATACCTGCCATTTAGAAATGAACGAAAAATTATAAAACCTATAGCATATCCAACAACTTCATTTAGTTTCCTACTAATAAATGCAGTTTTATGTATGCATTCATGTAAACCTGCGTAAAGGAAAGAAATAAAAGTTCCGTGAGCAATCATGGCTAATATTTTTATGTAAATATTGGGGCTAAAAAATATAATTAAACCTGATAAAGAAATTAGTGATAAATGTAAAAAAAGATGAATAACTCCGTTTATATTATTTCTCTTTAAGAATGGCTTTAATTCCTCTTTATGGATTAGTTTTGAGCCGCGATATGGCCAACTATTATCTGTTTCACTACTAATATTTTGATTCATAACTAATAATTAATATTTTTTCTAATTTTATCAAATATCTTATATGCATATAAATTATACTAATTATCTATGTTTTTTTTTATAACTATATTGGTATACAATTAGTAAGTGAAAAAAATATATACATGGGGCGGAAAATTCGCTGAAAGAAATCTTACTGTTTATGACTTAATTCGTAATAAAGGTAAAAGAAAATATATACAAACCACTGCAATTAATAGTGAAGAAGCAGCCGCAGCAAAGCAAGCTGGTTTTGACATGTTGCTCTGTAAATCACCAAATATTAAAGATGTCAGAGCAGGAGCTCGAGAAATATTTTTAACAGCCACAATTGACTTAGCTTTATTCCCCTTAGAGGAAGATGTCTTAAAAGAAGCTTTTAATGCCATGAAAGATGGTGCAGATCAAATTTATACAGCCAGAGGTCCTCATATAGTTGAGATGCTTTCAAAAGAAGAAATTCCTGTGATGTGCCATTTAGGTCTTGTTCCAAGAAAATCGTCATGGAGAGGAGGCCTTAGGGCTGTTGGACGAACAGCGGAAGAGGCATATGACTTATTTAATAGGTTCAAAACAATGGAAAATGCGGGTGCTATTTCAGCAGAATGTGAAGTCATTAATCAAGAGATTATGACAGAAATTTATAGTAAAACATCAATGATTATTAGTTCTTTAGGATCCGGTACTAGTGGGGATATTATATACTTATTTCAAGACGATATCTGTGGGGAGCAAGAAAGCATACCTAGGCATGCCAGATCCTTCGGAAAGTTATTTGAACTAAAAAGACAGATATATGATGAAAGAGTGAAAGCTCTATCAAGCTATAAAGAAGCTGTATTTAATAAATCTTTTCCTGATGAAAGTGAATTAGTAAAAATTGATAAAGCTGAATTAGATAAATTTAAAAAATTAATCTCTTAAATTACCCTAAAATTAATATATAACTAATAGCTATGGTTATTAACTTAAATTATAAAAAAGCTATATGAAATATATTAATTTTAGTCAGCTTAGGTCTTTCCATGCTGTTGCAAAAACAGGTAGTATTACTCAAGCTTCAAAGCTTTTAAGCGTTAGTCAACCCACTATAACTAAACAACTGCAATTACTGGAAAGTTTTTATCAAATTAATTTGATTAATAGACATGCCAGAGGAATATCACTTACAGAATTAGGTAAAAAACTTTATGAAATTACATTAAATATCTTTGAACTTGAAGAGGAAGCGATACAACTTTTTTCATCTAATTTAAATATTAACAAAGGCACATTAGTAACAGGTACTTCTGGATCTTATTATATTATTAGACTTGTGAAAGAATTCAAAAAACTCCATCCTGGAATTAAATTAAAGATTATTTCAAGCAATTCCAATTCTATTTTAGATGATATTATTGATTATAAAATTGATGTAGGAGTAATTGGTAAGCCATTTTCTAAAAACACAAAGTCAACAATTTATTCTATTCCCTACATAAAGCAAAAAATTGTTATTATTGCTGGCAGAGGACATAAATTTTATAATAAAAAAACAATTTCAATCAAGGAACTAAATGATTTAGATTTTATTAATAGAGAAAGAGGATCGGAGACTAGGAGTGTCTTTGAGGCGGCTTTAGTAAAATCAGATACAAAAATTAATTCTATTATGGAAGTGGAAAGAATTACTATGGTCCAAGCAGTAAAAGATAATATGGGCTTAGGCTTAATATCTGAACCAGAATTTGATAATTACAAAGATATAAATAAGATTCATATAATTGATTATGATTTATTCACTCAAGCGTATTTAGTTTGCCTTAAAAAAAAACTTAGCGATAATTTGATTAAGGCTTTCATAGATACGGCAAAAAAAAATTTTATTGAAGTTGATATTTAACATTATATAAAATTTTAGTACTTAATATAAACTATTCATAATTTTATAAAAATAATGTATTAAATACTCTGATGACTAAAGTTTTAATCAAAAAACCTTGCAGAACTAATATGCAATCTGGTCTTAATAAAACTAAGAATTGGGTTATAGAATTCCCCTTTGATCCATCTATAACGAAGGATGTCCTTATGGGTTGGAATAGTTCTAAAGACACATCCAAGCAATTATCCCTTAATTTCTCTTCTTTAGAGGATGCTAAAAAATGGTGTATTAAAAATAAGCATGATTTTTCAGTTATTGATGAAACCAAGCGTAATATTAAACCTAAAAGTTATGCTAGCAATTTCGCTAATAATAGAAGAACTTCCTGGACTCACTAAAATATTTTATTTTATAAGTCTTTTTATTTGTATTTTTTCCATTTATACCTTTAATTTACAATTATATTACAAAAGAGGAGATTTTTATGAAAAATAATAGAACTATGACTATTGGTGCTGTTGTAATTATTGCACTAGTAGCAATTTTTTACTTCACAACACAACAAAAAAAAGTTGCTGAAGATATTAAGGTTGGAATTCTTTTAGGTTTTACAGGACCTATTGAATCATTAACTCCAGATATGGCTTCAGGAGCTGAGCTTGCATTTAATGAAGCTTCAAATTCAGGAGAATTACTTGGTGGTTCTCAAATTACTATTTTAAGAGCTGATTCAACTTGTGTTGATTCTGCTGCTGCAACAACTGCTGCAGAAGATTTACTAAGTCAGGGAATGGTAGCTTTAATGGGTGCTGATTGTTCTGGTGTAACAGGCGCGGTTGCAACTAATGTTGCTGTTCCAAATGGCTTTGCCATGATTTCACCATCAGCAACTTCACCTGGTCTTTCTACATTGGAGGATAAAGGTTTATTTTTTAGAACTGCACCATCTGATGCTAGAGGCGGTCAAGTCCTTGCAGATATAACAAATGATAAGGGCATCAAAAGTGTTGCTATAACTTATGTGAATAGTGATTACGGGCTTGGTTTGGCTGATGTTTACAAGGCTGCTTTAGAAGCTTACGGAATTACAGTAACTACAATGGCATCTCATGAATCTGATAAAGCTGATTATAGTGCAGATGTTGGTGTTCTATCTTCTGCTGGTGGAGAAGCCTTAGCAGTACTTGGCTATCTTGATAACGCTGGAGGTCATCTAATTGAAGGCTCTCTTGACTCTGGTGCTTTCGATACATTTGTTTTATCTGACGGTATGATTGGTGACTCTTTAACTGATCGTTTTGGTTCAGATTTAAATAATTCTTTTGGTTCTATGCCTGGTTCAATAGGTGAGGGTGCTCAAATATTTAAATCAGTTGCTGAAGCTGGTGGAGTTAATGCTTCAGTCTATGTTGGTGAGTCTTATGATGCCGCAGCTTTAATAGTTTTAGCTATGCAGGCTGGTGAATCATCTGATAAAGGATCAATTGCTGAGAATATAATGTCTGTAGCTAATGCTCCTGGTGAGAAAATTATGGCCGGTGAAATTGCTAAAGGATTAAAGTTATTAGCTAGTGGTAAAGAAATTGATTACCAAGGTGCAACCGATGTTACCTTTACTGAAGTTGGTGAAGCTGAAGGTGCTTTTATTGAAAAAGGCATATCCGGCGGTAAATTTACCGACGTAGCACAAAGATAAATAATATAATTTAAGCTTCAGCAGTTAATCTGCTGAAGCTCTTAATAAAAACTAAATTTTCTGTAATTTAATTTTTTCTGGCAATAATCCTTTTGGTCTATATCTCATAATAAATAAAAGCCCTATACCCATAATAATATACCTAAAGTAGGGAACGCTATTGACTAAATGTCTTTTTAATTCATGGGTGTTATCTAAGTGGGATGTTAATAAATTTATGAGAAAGAGTGATATTGGAGCTGCCTCAATCCATAAAAACCAAACAATAAATCCTCCCAAAATTGAACCATAATTATTTCCAGTGCCACCAACTATAACCATTATCCATATTAAAAATGTATATCTAAGAGGCTGGTAGCTAACAGGAGTAAAAAGACCATTATAAGTGACTAGCATTGCACCAGCCATTCCAATAATTGCAGAACCAATAATAAAAATGTTTAAATGCTGCTTAACAACATTTTTTCCCATTGCTTTAGCTGCTTCCTCGTTATCTCTGATCGCCCTCATCATTCTTCCCCAGGGCGAATAAAGTGCTTTTTGTGCTAATATTAATAAAATAATCACAACAACCGAAAACAATCCTGCAAAACATAATTTTACAAAAATAGTTGAGGCATCCATGACAAGTTGATTTAAAGCTTTTTCTTTTTTTAAAATATCATTAATTAAATCTAATTTACCGCTATTTAAAAAAGCTACCATATTTATAAACCACTCTGTTTGCTGCAAATCTATTTCATAGGGGGCAGGCCTCTTCATTCCAATAACGTTTTTTACACCTCTTGATAACCAGTCTTCATGTTTTACAATTGAAACGATAATTCCAGATATTAACAGTGTCGCAATTGCTAAATAATCAGACCTTAAACCTAATGCAATTTTACCAATTACAAATGCAACTAATGCAGCAAAAACACCACCAATAACCCATGAAAACATTATAGGTAGACCTAAGCCTCCTAAAAATCCTTGCGTAGCGGGATTTACAGACTCTATAGCTTCAATTGAAGGACTAATTATTTTCCGAATTAAAATAATAAATAGAAATATGACTATTCCTATTAAGATATTTCTTTTTTTTGATTGTGTTATTTTTTTTAAGATAATTTTAATTAAAAAAACTAATACTACTATTAGTCCAATGGAGGCCAATATTCCCATTCCTCCTACGCTCCATGCCTCTTCAATTGGATTAACAGACACTAAAACAGCAGCTAAGCCTCCTAAAGCAGTAAAACCCATAACTCCAAAATTTATTAATCCGGCATAACCCCATTGAATGTTTACTCCAATACTCATTACAGCAGAAATTAAACATAAATTTAATATTGAAAGAGCAACTCCCCAAGATTGAGCTACTCCCACAAATATTAGTAAAGTAGCCATAATAGCAAATGATAAAATTACATTCTCATTTTCTCTCATAAAACTTTTCCTCTAAAAATTCCATTAGGTCTAAATAATAAGACTATTACAAGAATAGAAAATGAAACTGCAAATTTATAATCTGTTGATAATAATTGCATTAAACTTGTAGGTTCTAAGTTCTCAGGTAATAAATAAATCAAAACTTTCTTATAAGCATAAGTAATCATAATTTCTGAAAAAGCTACGAGGAAACCACCAAAAAATGCCCCTATAGGATTTCCAATTCCGCCAACAATAGCAGCTGCAAATATAGGTAATAAATTATTAAAGTAGGTGAAAGGTTTAAAACTTTTATCTAGCCCATATAAAGTTCCTGCAACTGTTGCTAATATGGAAGCTATTATCCAAGTAATCATCACCACTCTATTAGGGTCTATACCTGAGAGTAATGCTAAATCTTCATTATTTGAGTAAGCTCTCATACTCTTACCTGTTTTTGTCTTATCTAAAAACCAGAATAATAATAATGCAACAAAAATAGTTGTGACTAATGTTATTAATTGTGTTGATTTAATTGCGAGACCTTCATTTAAACCTGTTAATTCTTTAAATTCATTTGCCTTAATTAAAAATTTCTGACCATCAAAAAATTGTCTATCACCAGTCCCTATAACAACCCTAACAATACCATTTAATACAAACATTAATCCTAAACTAACTACAATTAATGTTACCCCAGGGCTTTTTTTTATTCGGTAATACTCAAATATAACTTTATCAAAAAAAAGACTAACAAGAATGGTTGCAATTATTGCAAATGGCAAAGCCAATAAAGCAGTAGGGAGGAACCCAAAGGAAATTCCCATAGACTGAAACTTCCAAGTAATCAAAATACTTATCATAGTTCCAAAAGCCATTAAATCTCCGTAGGCAAAATTAGCAAATCTCAAAACTCCGTATATTAAAGTTACTCCTATTGCTCCCAATGCTAATTGAGATCCATAAGTTAAAGCTGGTACGATAACAAAATTGGCCATAAGAACTATTGCATTTAGAAAATCCATTTAACCTCCAAGAAAAGACTTCCTGACCTCAGGGTCATTTAACAGCTCTTTTCCGCTCCCAGAGTACTTATTTTCTCCCATAACCAATACATAGCCTCTATCCGAAACATTTAAAGCTTGTCTGGCATTTTGCTCCACCATGAGTATCGCAACATTTTTTTCTTTAATTTTTAAAATATGCTCAAATAGTTCATCCATAACTATAGGTGAAACTCCAGCTGTCGGTTCATCTAACATGAGCACTGAAGGTTTTATCATTAAAGCTCTTCCAATTGCCACTTGTTGTCTTTGACCTCCTGATAATTCTCCGACAATTTGATTTTTTTTTTCGTCTAGAATAGGAAACAGATCATATATTTCTTCAATAGTTTCTCTGTATGTGGCATCTCTTAAGAAACCTCCCATTTCTAAATTTTCTTGTACGGTCATTTCAGTAAAAACATTTTTTGTTTGCGGTACGAAAGACACCCCAAGTTTTACTCGCTTTTGAGTATTCAACTTAGATATATCTTTCCCTTCGACTGTAACTTCACCTGAAGATAACTCGAGCATACCTAGCATTGCTTTCATAGCTGTAGATTTACCTGCACCGTTAGGTCCAAGAATAGAAACAATTTCACCTCTATTAACTTCAAAAGAACATGAGTGAATTATGTCAATACCTCCATAACCACCTGTTAAATTTTTAGCTGAGAAATACATTTAATTCACACCTTTACCCAAATAAGATTCAATAACTTTTTCATTTTTTTTTACTTCATCTGATGATCCTTCGAATAGAACAGATCCTTCAGCTAAAACAATTACAGGATCACATAACCTACTAATAAAATCCATATCATGTTCAATCATACAAAAAGTATAACCTCTATCCTGATTTAATTTTAAAATAGATGAACCTATGTCTTTTAATAATGTTCTATTTACACCAGCTCCAACCTCATCTAAAAAAACTATTTTTGCATCAACCATCATTGTTCTTCCAAGCTCAAGAAGTTTTTTTTGGCCACCAGATAAATTTCCAGCTATTTCATTAGTAAGATGATTAAGATTTAAAAAATCTAAAACATCAAGCGCCTTATCTTTAATTATTTTATCTTCTTCTTTAACTAATCTAGGATTAAACCAAGTATAAATTAATTTTTCACCTTTTTGATTTCCAGGAACCATCATTAGATTTTCAAGAACAGTTAAATTTGTAAATTCATGAGCAATTTGAAATGTTCTTAAAATTCCCATAGAGAAAAGATCATAAGAGGGGATACCGGTTATATTTTGATTATTATAGTAAATAGTTCCATTAGTAGGGGGTAGATTTCCTGTAATGACATTAAATAAGGTACTCTTACCAGATCCATTAGGGCCGATTATTCCAGTGATTGAACCCTCTGTAATCGAAACTGAACAATTATTTAAAGCCTTTAAACCACCAAAACTTTTACTTAAATTTTTTACTTCTAATATTTTATTGCTCATTTTAATTAAACTTCAATTGAATTTAGGAACATTAAAGCAGAAATTTAACATTTGTAATTCAAAAATTATTAATTTAGAGGTATATAAGTATAATATAACCTATAAATAATCATCAATGGACATATTCAAAGACATAATAGACCAAATTCAACTTGTATTTTCTAAAGGAGTACTTGGTATTGGTCTTATAGATTTAGGTTTAATAGTTTTAGCTACTATTTTTGCTATTATTATAAGAAGTCTTTTTGCTAAAATTGTAGTTAAAAAAATTAAAGCAGTAGTATTTAAAACGGGTAACAGTATGGATGATGCTCTTTTTGATGCTTTAATTCCACCTTTAAAGCTCGTTCCTATTGTTTTAGTTTTCTTGTTTATAACTTTATTTACTGAAATTGACTCCACCTTAGGTATCTATCTTCAAAAAATAAACAATACTCTCTCTACCATATTTATCTTTTGGTTAATTCATCAAGCGCTTTTTCCTCTTTCTAGTTTATTTAAAAGTTTAGAAAAAGTTTTCTCTAAGGCGCAAGTGCAATGGCTGACTAAATCAATTAAATATTTAGTTATTTTTTTAGGTCTTGTTGCAGTACTTGAAGTTTGGGGAATTAAGATTGGTCCTGTAATTGCCGGTCTTGGTTTATTTGGTGTAGCCGTAGCATTAGGAGCTCAAGATTTATTTAAAAATTTAATATCTGGAATTATGATCTTACTAGAAAAGCGTTTCGAAATAGGGGATGTTATCGATGTGACAGGTCATACGGAAGGTACAGTTGAACATATTGGTTTTAGATCAACACTCATTAGAAAATTTGACAGTACTCCAATATCAATTCCAAACCACATTTTTGCTGAAGTGCCTGTTATAAATCTTACTGATAGAAAATATAGAAGAATTAACTGGATCATAGGTCTTGAATATTCTTCAACCTCTAAACAGCTAAAAGAAATTACAAGCTTAATTAGATCTTTTATTGAATCTAGTCCAGATTTTGTTGTCAATGAAGATTATACTTTAATGGTCAGAGTGGATAAATTCAATGATAGCTCAATTGATATTATCATTTACGGATTTACAAATACAAATAATTGGAAAGAATTTTTAAAAATTAAGGAAGATCTTGCTATAAAAATCAAAGAAATTGTTGAAGGTAATGACTGTAACTTTGCCTTCCCATCAAGAACAATTTATTCAGATAAATAATAAAAACCGAATTTTACATATACTTTACATAGACCTAATAAAAATGTAAAAATTCACTAATCTAATGCGCTCTTAGCTCAGCTGGATAGAGCACCTGCCTTCTAAGCAGGGGGTCGGAGGTTCGAATCCTCCAGAGCGCGCCAATTGTGCTTGGGTTTAAACCCAAGTAAACGTTTTGCCTTTTCATTAGAGTAAAAGCTTTGAGGAATTTCATCAGATTTTATGGGAACATTTTTATAATAACGGTCAATTAATTCTTTTGATGACAAGCCAACTGAATGGTTGTCATTCGATACGTTGAAAATTTGAAAGCCAAGTCCGTTATATCAATACCACTTCGCCTTTGAAAACTTTTTGCAGTTGCTTCATTAACAACTTTGGACATTGCATAACTATCTTCTGGAATAGTTGGATGCTCTAATTGGACTTGATCTAAATTCAAAAGTGAATGACCATGTTCAAGTAAATAGTTTATAGTATGTTTTCCAGCCTTACCTGACCCGCCAGTAAATAATATTCTCATTATCAAATCCTTAACTTTATTGCTTTAAATAATATTTGATATCATGTAAATCAAAACTTAAACACTGCAAAAGCAGTTTTTTTTAATGGTCTTTACTTTGATTAAAGGATTTCCGGTTTCTTCTTTTTAAATATTTTGACAAATCCCTCACATACAATAGGTATCATGGCAAATTAATATGACTAATACTTATCTTTGATAAATATAGACTAATTGTATATTTGCAATGTAAAATTCCTATAACAATTAAGGGGGAAAAATG
>Ga0209383_1001046_pt1 | contig 18051 bp, 14 predicted proteins | sample CoawatmetaG02DNA_FD_187510 | JGI IMG/M metagenome (GOLD analysis project Ga0209383, IMG submission 187510) | Marine microbial communities from the West Antarctic Peninsula - Coastal water metaG029-DNA (SPAdes) (version 2) | ecosystem: Environmental > Aquatic > Marine > Coastal ... | reverse complement strand
ACGATGTCATAAGCTAAACCCATCTTTAAATCCTCTATTATCTCAGCACCAGTTAATATCACTAAACCTTCATCAAGTCTATAGCTAAGACCACCCCATAGCTTATCGTTGTAAATTATGTTTGTATTAATATCTAATTGAGATGTGGTACCATCAGATTTAAGATAAATTGATGGATTAAGCGATAGGTTACTATTAAGCTCATGATAAAGACCAGTTATTAAAAAGTAATGCTGAGCAAGATCATAAGAAGTGTTGTCAGAGCGATCAATGCTAGGATTATTAACATGAGTTGTAGATAAACCAAAGTAAACATCTTGGGTATTATAATAAACTCCAAAACCTAAATCCATAGCGCTTCCGGTAATACTTTCATTAGGAATTGCATTATCGCCTCCAGATGCAGGATTTAATAAAGTACCATCTAAGCCACTTTGAATAAGGCCTAAATTAACACCAAGGCCTATTTGACCGGCACCTAATTGAGTTCTATAAGCATAGCTAAAAGAAACAGATGTATTTTCGAACTGAGCAATTTCATCAGAAATAATACTTAATCCTAATCCTCCATTTAATCCAGAAACAGGAAGATGAGCACTAATATTTGTAGTTTTTGGCGCTCCTTCAAATCCAGTCCATTGAGACCTAAAAAGTCCAGTAACTGATATTGCTTGATTACTTCCAGCAAAACCAGGGTTATTAGCTAGTTTATTAAACATGTTCTGACTGAACTGAGCATCTTGTTGAGCAGACACAAAAGCAGTAGATGAACATAGTAATAAAAGAATAAATATTTTTTTCATATAGTTTTAAATGTTAACTAAACTAGGAATTTTTTGCGCTAAATTAAACATTTTTTAGCAAATTTACGAATACAAAGACCACTAAATTGGTAAAAACACCTGCCAAAACCGAAGATTTTTTAAAGAATTATTTGTTAGTAAATTGAATTTCTAACTTAGTTTATTAAAAGTTTTAATCCACTTTTCGGGAACCTCTCCTTTATTAGCAATCTCATAATCTAAATAAGAACAGGCGACATAATAACAATCTAATTGATTTTTAATATCCGATTTAAAAGGCACTCCCATCCACCATCTTCCACTAAGGTTACTTTTATAGAAAACTATTTCATTCTTTCCATCTTCAAAAGAAACAGTGTATTTAATACAATTTTTAACGTTCGGGTTAAGCTCATTTTTTCTGGACCTATAGCCAAGTAAAAAATACCAAATCATTTGAGAAATTAGTTTTGCTGTTTGATTATGAATATCTAAATCTTGATCATATTCAGATATAGCTAAACAACTTAATTTATCACTAATTCCAGCATATCTCATAATCTGACAAGCTTCCTCTCCATTAAAACCATTGGGAGAACCGTACCTATTAGCTGGAGCGAAAATATTTTGAATTGAAGAAAGATCAAAACTTAAAAAATCAGTATTTCTTAAAATAGGCTCTACAGATGAAATTGAAGCCTTAACATCACCCAGCCTAATAGCATCAAAAGAAAGAGAATCTAACATCTCCAAAGCTATATTAGACACATAAAAAGACTGATAACCAATGTTAGAGTAATTAAATAAAGTATTTGGTTTTGTACTTAAAATTTTACCAAAAAAAGATTTATTGGATAACATATCTTTTTCATGACCAATATCAAAACAATTATCAACGACAGAAATAGAGAGATTTTTTTTTAAACCTGAATATGACTTATAAACAGCATAAGAAATATCTTGCCCACCTTTTATAATGACGGGAATTATTCCATTGAAAATTAATTCTTTACACACATTTTCGATAATCTTAAAAGACTCCTTTCGATTATCTGCAAGCTTTAAATTTCCTAAATCACAAATTCTAGGGCTATTATCAATATGCAATTCATATAACTCTTTTCTGATTTTACATGGCTTATTAGATAGAGAGTTATCTGAACCTTCGTATTCATTGATACTTAAAAAAGCAACTTCGGCAAATTTAAAATCAGGAAATTTTTCAGTTGAATGAAAATCAATATTAGATCCAATCTGAGTGGTAAACCAATCACTCTTTTCAAACAAATCATTTTCAATAGGATAAAAACATGATTTTAAATCAAACATAAGTTAGTTTTTTCTATTTTTTTGGCTTGTTATCCATCAAATTTAAACAATCTTCTCGAGTTAACAATTTAGGATCTTGATCTTTTGGTATTTTTACATTAATCTTTTTTCCTTTTGCGGGAGTAATTTGTATGAAGACACCATACCTTCCATTTAAAACCTGAACTAAAGGCTCTCCTTCAAAATTTGCAACTAACCTATCTTTATCAGCCTGAATTTTTAATTCAATTAATTCAATAGCTCTTTCAAGAGTAATTGTTAAAGGATCTTCATTATCATCTTTTTTAATAGATGTAAATTTCCCGTCAAATCTCAAATATGGACCAAATCTTCCAATGGCAGCAACAATTTCTTGCTCTTTAAAAGTACCTACAGTTCTTGGCAGATCATAAAGCTTCATTGCTTCTTCAAAAGTTATTGTTTGAATAGTTTGTCCTTTTAAAAGTGAAGCAAATTTTGGCTTTGGCGCATTTTCATCTTCACTTCTTTCTCCAAGCTGAACCATTGGACCAAAAGGACCAATTCTTGCATATAAGTTTTTCCCTGACTTCTCTTCAACACCTAGTATTCTTTCACCTAATGCTTTTCCAGATGATTCGGTTACAATATTAACTTGATCATGAAATTTATTATAAAAGCTAGCAATCATTTCATTCCAAACCTTTTTACCCTCAGCTATTTGATCAAACTCATTTTCAACGCTTGCAGTAAAACTGTATTGCATAACATCATTAAAATTATCAACTAGAAAATCTGTAACCACAACACCAACGTCTGTTGGAAATAATTTATTTTTTTCTGCTCCTGTAATAGAAGAAACTTCTTTTTCTTCTATTACATTATTTTTAAGCTCAATTGTTTTTGAAACTCTTTCATACCCATCTCTTGTATCTTTCTCTACATATCCTCTTTTTTGGACAGTTGTAATAGTTGCCGCATATGTGGAGGGTCTTCCAATTCCTAACTCTTCCATTTTCTTCACAAGACTAGCTTCAGTATATCTTGCAGGATGCCTTGTAAACTGTTCCGATGCAATTCCTTCATTCAAATCTAAAACTTCACCAATCTCCATAATAGGCAAAACACCTTTTTCAGACTGGCTTTCATCATCTTTTCCTTCTAAATACACTTTCATAAATCCTTCAAAAGTTATAACCTCTCCTCTTGCAATAAGCTTATCATCTGAATTAGACATACCAACTGTAACTACAGTTCTATCAATTTTAGCATCAGACATTTGAGAAGAAATAGTTCTTTTCCATATCAAGCTATATAGCTTTTGTAGAGAAGAATCTCCGTCAATTGTTTTGTTCTCCATATAAGAAGGCCTTATAGCCTCATGAGCCTCTTGCGCCCCTTTTGCTTTGCTTGAAAATGTTCTTCTATGAGCAAACTCTTTTCCATATAGCTTAACGATTTCATTTTCAGCAGCTTCAAGCGCATCTTGAGAAAGATTTACGCTATCTGTTCTCATATAAGTAATCTTACCAGATTCATATAATTTTTGAGCAACTGTCATTGTTTGATTTACAGAAAAACCTAATTTTCTTGAAGCCTCTTGCTGCAAAGTAGATGTTGTAAATGGTGCTGTAGGAGATTTTTTAGCTGCTTTTTTTTCTAGATTTTCAATTTTATAATTTGCCTGCTGACATTTTTTTATAAACTCATGCGCATGATCGTATTCTTTAAATCTTTTTGACAATTCAGTTTTAATAATCTCCCCTTGAGAATTAAGCATGTAAATAATGACTTTAAAATCAGAATTTGATTTAAAATTCATTATTTCTTTTTCTCTCTCAACAATTAATCTAACGGCAACAGACTGAACACGTCCCGCAGAAAGACCTTGCTTAACTTTTTTCCACAAAACAGGAGATAATTCAAAACCAACTAATCTATCTAAAACACGTCTTGCTTGCTGAGCATTAACAAGATTTATATCTAGAGTTCTTGGGTTCTCTACTGCCTTTAGAATAGCTTTTTTAGTTATTTCATGAAAAACAATTCTCTTAGTTTTTTTGGCGTCTAATTTTAATGCCTCAGTCAGGTGCCAAGCTATAGCCTCACCCTCTCTGTCCTCATCAGTTGCAAGCCATACAGTATCTACTTTTTTCACTGCATTTTTCAATACATTAACAACCTTCTTTTTATCCTCAGAAACAACATAATTAGGAGCAAATCCATTTTGTATATCAATAGACATCCCTCCTTTTTTTGGCAAATCTCTTATATGCCCAATGCTTGATTCAACAATAAAATCCTTTCCTAAAAAACCCTGAATAATTTTCTTTTTGGCTGGTGACTCAACAATAACTAAATTCTTAGACATATAAATTATTTTTATGCAAATTAAAGAAACATTTTTTAATTTTTAATAAAAAACTTGCATGTCAATTTAATTATATTATTATATAATATAGATATTTTATTTATGACATATTGTCAGTTTTTGTTACTTTTACCACAAATATATCATATATGAATATTGAAACTTTACTAACAAAAAAGATTGAAGAAGATAAACAGGGTAATGTTTTAGAAATACCAAATGATAAAATTGGATCAAAAAAACTTTATATAGAAAGTTACGGCTGTCAAATGAATTTTGCTGATAGTGAAATTGTTGCATCGATTCTCTCAAAAGAAAACTTTTCTACTACTAAAAACATCCATGAAGCTGACCTTGTATTTGTCAACACATGCTCAATAAGAGATAAGGCGGAACAAACAGTTAGAAAAAGACTTCAGTTGTACAATTCAGTGAAAAAAACAACTAACCCAAAAATGGTTGTAGGTGTTTTAGGATGTATGGCTGAAAGATTAAAAGAAAAATTCTTAGAAGAGGAGAAATTAGTTGATCTTGTTGTGGGTCCGGATGCTTACAGAGATCTACCTAATCTAATAAAGCAAGTTGATGATGGCAAAAGAGCAGTTAATGTTATATTATCAAAAGAAGAAACATATGCCGATATAAGCCCATTAAGGCTAGGTAGCAATGGGGTAACTGCTTTTGTTTCAATAACCAGAGGTTGTGATAACACGTGTACCTTTTGTGTTGTTCCTTACACAAGAGGAAGGGAAAGAAGTAGAAATCCTGAAAGTATTATTGAGGAATGTAAACAATTATATAAAGATGGCTACAGAGAAGTGACACTTTTAGGACAAAATGTTGATTCATATTTATGGTATGGAGGAGGACCCAAAAAAAGTTTTAAAAAAGCTAGTGAAGATCAAAAGAATAATGCAATAAATTTTTCTCAACTTCTTGAAAAAGTCGCTTTAGTGAATATAAAATTAAGAATAAGGTTTTCAACTTCTAACCCACAAGATATGAGTGATGGAGTGATAGAGGCAATGGCAAAACATAAAAATATTTGTGACTCTATTCATCTCCCTGTTCAGTCAGGAAGTAGTAGAGTATTAGATCTTATGAATAGAGGATATAATAGACAAGAATACTTGACACTTATTGATAAGATAAAAAAAAGGATACCTAATTGTACAATTTCAATGGATATCATTGCTGGTTTTTGCGGTGAAACAGAACAAGACCACAGAGAAACTCTTAGCCTCATGGATTATGTAAAGTATGATTATGGATATATGTTTAAATACTCGGAGCGACCAAATACAGCAGCTTCAAGAAAATTTAAAGACGATATCCCTGAAGAAATTAAGCAAAGAAGATTAGTTGAGATTATTGCAAAACAACAAGCACAGTCACTTGAAAATAATAGAGAAAAAATAAACAATAGTTACGAAGTTTTAATTGAAGGTACATCTAAAAAATCTACTTTACATTTTTATGGAAGAACAACCCACAACTGTGTTGTGGTATTTAAGAAAAATGACTTAAAAGTTGGTCAATATGTAAATGTAAAAATCATTGCATGTACAGCTGGAACTTTAAAAGGAGAGGCACTTTAAAATGGAACTTAAGCAAGCAAAACAACGATTCGGAATTATTGGAAACGATAATCAACTTGAAAGAGCAATTCAAGTTGCTCTACAAGTTGCTCAGACAGATATTTCTGTATTAATTTATGGAGAAAGTGGAACGGGAAAAGAATCTATTCCTCAAATTATTCATCATAACAGTAGAAGAAAACACAATAATTTTATTGCTGTAAATTGTGGCGCAATTCCTGAGGGAACTATAGATAGCGAACTTTTTGGTCATGAAAAAGGATCATTTACAGGGGCCAATGAAGTTAGAAAAGGTTATTTTGAATCTGCAAATAATGGAACAATATTTCTTGATGAAATAGCTGAGCTGCCACTTGCCTCTCAAGCTCGATTACTACGAGTTTTAGAAAATGGTGAATTTATTAAAGTAGGATCATCAAAAACACAAAAAACAGATGTTAGAATTATCGCTGCAACAAATGTAAATATGCAGGAGCATATAAAAAAAGGCAAATTTAGAGAAGATTTATATTATCGACTAAACACAATTAGCATACAACTTCCGCCATTAAGAAAACGACAAGAAGATATACACCTTTTATTTAGAAAATTTGCGAATGATTTTGCTGAAAAATATAATACACCACCAATTCAATTAAAAGAAAAGGCAGTGGAACTTTTAAAAAAATATCGTTGGCCTGGAAATATAAGGCAACTAAAAAATTTTGTTGCTCAAATTTCAGTTATGGAAAAAGAAAGAACTATCTCAAGTGATTCACTAGAATTATATCTTCCAAATAGCATGAGCAATACTCCAATGCTTTATAATGATAAAGAAAAGGCAGATCTCTCAGAAAGAGAAATTTTATATAAGGTACTTTTTGACATGAAAAAAGATTTAACCGATCTCAAAAAAATAACTTATAATTTAATAAATAAAAGCAATAGTTCTGGAGTAGATCCAGAAGAATCTAAAAATATATTTAAAGATGTAAGTAATCTAGAAAAAGAATCTAAAGAAATAAAAGAATCAGATGGTAATATTATTGAGATTGAAGAAAATTTATCGCTTATGCAACAAGAAAAGAAATTAATAATAAAAGCACTGAATAAGCACAAAGACAGAAGAAAAGATGCAGCTTCTGAGTTAGGGATTTCTGAACGAACTCTTTACAGGAAAATTAAAGAATTTGAAATTTAATGATGATCAAAGTTAATTATACTTATTTTGTAATATTCCTAATCTTATCATCGTGTGGAATATATACTTTTAGCGGATCGTCAATTCCTAAAGATGCGCAAACAATTACAATTAAATCTCTAAAAAATATTGCGCTTAATAAGCAGCCAACATTAAGTCAAGTAATGACTGAAAAATTAAAAGATTTTTTTGTACAAAGAACAAATCTTACTTTTGTAGAGGAAGATGGTGATTTGTTTTTTAGCGGGAATATTACTAAGTATGAAATAAAGCCAATGGCAATTAATTCTAATCAAACTGCAGGACAAAACAGATTAAAAATTGAAGTAAAAATTGTTTTTAAGAATAAATTTCAAGCATCAAATAACTTTGAACAAAATTTTATAAGATATCAAGACTTCTCAAGCGAAACAAACTTGATAGATATTGAAGATGATCTAATAGAAGAAATTAGTAAACAACTTGTTGAGGACATATTTAATAAATCTGTGGTAAATTGGTAAATTCAAAAATAATAGAGAAAGCGGTAAAAAACCCGAATCTTATTGAGGATAATTTGGTGTCAGATTTAAGTCAGTTAGTGAAAAAATACCCGTATTTTCAGACAGCACACATTCTATTGAGCAAGGGATTGAATAACATTAATAGTGTGCGCTTTAATTCAAAAATTAAAAAAGCTGCAGCTTATTCCTCTAATAGAAAAATTCTATTTAAGATTATATCAGATAAAAGTAATTTACAAAATAATCAGGAAAAGAAAAAAAACTATGCTAATAAACAAAGCTTAGAATTCTCACAAAATGAAATGCATTCATTTAATGAATGGTTAACAATAACAAAGGCATCTAAAATTAATAGGCTTACAAGTGAAGATGATAAATTGATTAAAAACTTCATTAGTCTAAAACCATCAGTGAAAATAAAAAAAGATAAAAAGTTTTTTAAATCTGTAGATATTGCTAAAAGTAGTTTAAAAGAAAATACTGATCTTATTACAGAAACATTAGCAAGAGTATATCTAGAACAAGAACATTTTAATAAGGCAATTAATGCATATGAAAAATTAAAATTGAAATTTCCACAAAAAAGTACTTTATTTGCAGAACAAATTAAATTAATCATAGAATTAAAAAATAAATAAAATGTATACAATTTTTGCAATACTTATTATAATAACATCTATCCTATTAGTGCTAGTAGTTTTAGTACAAAACCCTAAAGGAGGAGGACTTTCTTCATCTTTTGGTGGAAGTGGAAATCAAATTATGGGAGCAAAAAAAACTACAGATTTTCTTGAAAAAGCAACATGGACGTTAGCTATTGCATTAATTTCTCTTAGCTTGCTTTCTAATTTTGCTATTCCAAGAAACAACCTAGATGATGTTCAAGAAATTAAAGCTCAAGAACAAATTGATGAAGTAGTTATTCCAAACTTACCTAGTAATCCAGTAGAGTAGTTTTTCTTAAAATTTTACATTTAAAAAGCATTCACATTTTTCAATGTTTAAATACTTAATAATTAAATTAAATCATGAAAAAAATTAACATTCAACCTTTAGCAGATAGAGTAATTATTCAGCAAGCTGAGGCTGAGACAAAAACAGCATCAGGAATTATCATTCCGGACACAGCTCAGGAAAAACCTCAAAAAGGCAATGTGTTAGCCGTAGGAAAAGGAACTAAAGAAAACCCAATGACAGTTCAAGTAGGAGATAGTGTGTTATATGGAAAATATGCAGGAACAGAACTGAAATATGAAAATCAAAATTATTTAATTGTAAAAGAGTCTGATATTCTTGCAATCATTAATTAATTATAAATAAAAGAAAATGGCAAAAAAAATAACATTTGATACAGAAGCTAGAGATGCACTTAAAAAAGGTGTTGATGCTCTAGCTAATGCTGTAAAAGTAACATTAGGCCCAAAAGGTAGGAATGTAGTAATTGACAAACAATTTGGTGGACCATCAATAACAAAAGATGGCGTAACGGTAGCTAAAGAAATTGAATTAGAAGACCCAATAGAAAATATGGGCGCGCAAATGGTTAAAGAGGTTGCCTCAAAAACTAATGACATAGCCGGAGACGGAACAACTTCTGCTACTGTGTTAGCTCAAGCAATAATTTCAAATGGATTGAAAAATGTAGCAGCTGGAGCTAACCCAATGGATTTAAAAAGAGGTATAGATAAAGCTGTAAGTGCAATTATTAAAGATATTACAAAACAAGCTCAACAGGTTGGTGATAGTTATGAGAAAATTGAGCAAATAGCATCAATTTCTGCTAACAATGATAATGTAATAGGATCATTAATTGCTGAAGCAATGAAAAAAGTAAAAACTGAAGGTGTAATTACTGTTGAGGAAGCTAAAGGTACAGATACATATGTAGAGGTTGTTGAAGGAATGCAATTTGACAGAGGTTATTTATCCCCTTACTTTATTACTGATGCTGACAAAATGGAAGTTGAGCTTGAAAACCCATATATTCTAATTTATGACAAGAAAATTTCAGCTATGAAAGATTTGCTCCCTATTCTTGAGCAAACTGCTAAAACAGGTAAACCTTTAATGATAATCGCTGAAGATGTTGATAGTGAAGCATTATCAACTCTTGTAGTAAATAAAATTAGAGGAGCTTTAAAAGTTGCTGCAGTTAAAGCACCTGGATTTGGAGATAGAAGAAAAGCAATGCTTGAAGATATTGCTATATTAACTAATGGAACTGTAATTTCTGAAGAAAGAGGATTTAAACTTGAATCAGCTACACTAGAAATGCTTGGAAACACTGAAAAAATTGTTATTGATAAAGACAATACAACATTAGTGAATGGTGCAGGTGAAAAAAACAATATTTCAGCAAGAGTAAATCAAATTAAAACACAGATAGAGACAACTACATCTGATTATGATAAAGAAAAATTACAAGAAAGGCTAGCAAAGCTAGCAGGAGGCGTTGCAGTTCTATATGTTGGAGCAGCAACTGAAGTAGAAATGAAAGAAAAGAAAGATAGAGTTGATGATGCTCTTGCAGCTACTAGGGCGGCAATAGAAGAAGGAATTGTTCCTGGAGGTGGAGTTTCTATCGTTAGGGCTACGCATACATTAGGGAAAATAAAAACTGAAAACGATGATGAACAAACCGGTATTAATATTATTAATAGAGCTGTTGAGGAACCACTAAGACAAATTGTTGAAAATGCTGGAATGGAAGGCTCTGTAGTGGTTGCTAAAGTCAAAGACGGTAGAGATGATTTTGGGTTTAATGCCAAAACAGAAAAATATGAGAGTCTTTATAAAGCAGGGGTAATTGATCCTGCAAAAGTTGTGAGAGTTGCTTTAGAAAACGCAGCCTCTGTCGCTGGAATGCTTTTAACTACTGAATGCGTGATATCAAATATAAAAGAAGATAATCCTCCAGCAATGCCTCCAATGGGAGGTGGTGGAATGCCTGGAATGATGTAAGTTTATTTGTGTAAAAATGAAAAAACCGGCTTGGAGGCCGGTTTTTTTTTAAAAATAATAACCTCAAAATCTTAGTCAACATTGTCATGTAAAAATGAGTTATTATTTAAACTATTAAGATTATCATTACTATTAATAGACATCCTAGAAATCTCATCACTCGAAGAATGAATAGAATCATCTAAAGTAATGTTGTTTCTTTTGTAGGCAGGTTCATTTTCTAATTTAGTTAAACCAGAGGGAGTTCTTAACTTAATAGAAATCTCACGTAACCTACTCTCTCTTTCTCTAGCTTCAACAATCATAGAAGAGTCAGACTTTACTTTTTCAATATCAGAATTTAATACTAAATTATTATCTTCTTGGACTAAATTCAGATTTTCATCTCTCAAAATATTTGAAATCAAATCACCTGGCCTCTCATCGGAGTCTTGTTTTAAATCTAAAACAATTTCTTCTTCAACTTCTTGTTCTAAATCTAAAACAATTTCTTCTTCCACTTCTTGCCCTAAATCTAAAACAATTTCTTCTTCCACTTCTTGCCCTAAATCTAAAACAATTTCTTCTTCCACTTCTTGGCCTAAATCTAAAACAATCTTTTCTTCTTCCACTTCTTGCCCTAAATCTAAAATAATTTTTTCTTCAACTAATACATTATTATCAGCTAAGGGGGTGTTTAAATTTAAACTACTATTTTTACTCGAATCAGTAAAGCCTCTGTCATCATCATCAAGGTATAATGTTTGTTGCGTATTAGAATTCTTATTTATTCTATCATTAGATGAGCTATTAAAATCATTAGAATCTAAACTAAATGTTTTAGGCTCATTAACTGTTTTAGTTTCAAAGCCAGTAGCTATTACTGTAACGTTAACAGCACTACCTAAATCCGGGTCAATACCAATACCTTCAATAATATTAACATCTCTTCCAGCGGCTTGCTGAATTTTATTTTTAATTTTACCTAATTCTGACATTTTAATTTCATCATCTCCTGATCCAGTAACTATTCTTAAAAGAACCTGCTGTGCTCCTACAATTTCATTATCATTTAACAAAGGAGAATCAAGAGCTTCGGATACTGCATCAATAGCTCTATTCTCTCCAGTAGCTTGAGCTTGACCCATAACTGCTGTACCACTATTTTCTAATACTTTTCTAGCATCATTTAAATCAATGTTTACTAATAAATGTTGAGAAATAATCTCAGCTATTCCTTTAGTTGCTGTATTAAGTACTTCATTAGCTTTTCCAAATGCTTGAGTAAGTGTTAAATCACCGTAAACTTCAATAAGCTTATCATTATTGATTATTAAAAGTGTATCGACTTGTTTTTTCAATTCATTTAACCCTTCTTTTGCGTATTGTTTCCTATAGCCACCTTCATTTGTAAAAGGATGAGTTACAACAGCAACTGTTAAAATACCTTTTTCTCTAGCTATCTCGGCTATAACTGGAGCTGCACCAGTACCGGTACCACCTCCCATTCCAGCAGTAATAAATAACATTTTTGTATTTGCGTCTAAGAGCTCACATATTCTATCTGAACTTTCTTGAGCAGCTTTCATTCCGACATCTGGATTTGATCCAGCTCCAAGACCTTCCGTAAGATTTTTACCAAGTTGGATTTTTGTAGGAATTGGACTAGCTTCTAAAGCTTGTAAATCAGTATTGCAAATAACAAAATCAACTCCTTTAATTCCATGTTCATACATATAATTAACTGCATTACTTCCACCACCACCTACTCCTATAACTTTAATCTGTGAAGATTGATTTTTTGGTAATTGAAATTCAAAATCTGTATCTAGTGTACTCATATTTTATTTATTTAAATGTTAATTAATATCTTCATCAAAAAAATTCTTCATTGTTTCAAGAAAGCCTCCTTTTGATTGATTTTCTTTGTTACCCTCATCCGAATCATCTACTGAAACAGCTATAGAATTATCTTCTTTATAATATTTTTCAAAACCTTTTAGTACTAACCCAACTCCAGTTGAAAACATTGGACTTGTCACCTTATCCTTTGAATCATTAGCTAGGTGCTCATTAGGATAACCAATTCTAGTTTCTTTAGCAGTAATAAAAGAAACTAATTGAGGCAAATTCTTAATCTGAGCACCACCACCAGTTAAAACAATACCAGTCATTATTTTATCTTCGAAACCTGAAACTTTTATCTCATGGTATACCAAGTCAATTATCTCTTCCATTCTAGCTTTAATAATTTCAGATAAATTCTTAAGTGCAATCTCCTTTGGATCACGACCTCTTAATCCTGGAATTGAAATCATTACATTTTCTTGATCTTCCGTATACATAGCTGATCCAAATTTAACTTTCAATAATTCTGCTTGTTTTTCTAAAATTGACAAACCTGTTTTAATATCTTGAGTAATTATATTACCCCCGAATGGAATAACCGCTGTGTGTCTAATTATTTTATCAAGAAATATAGCAACATCAGTAGTTCCTCCACCAATATCTATTAAAACTACTCCTTCTCTCAATTCATCACTATCTAAAGTTGCAACAGCAGAAGCAAATGGCTCTAATATTAATTCTTTAGGTGTTAATCCAGCTTTCTCAACACATCTCATAATATTCCTAACAGCACCCACCTGAGCAGTTATAACATGAAAATTAGCTTCTAATTTAACACCAGCCATTCCTTTAGGATCCTGAATACCATCAACACCATCGACAGTATACTCTTGTGGAATTACATGAATAACTTCTTCGCCAGGAATAGTAATAAGCTTAAACATATTTTCTTTTAATTTATCAATATCAGCTTGACCAATTTCAATCTCAATATTTTCTCGAACGATCTCACCCCTATGCTGTAAACTTTTAATATGCTGACCCGCAATACCGACAATTACATCATTAATTGTGAAATCAATTTTTGATTGAGCCTGCTCTAAAGATAATTTAATAGACTCTACTGTTTTGTCAATATTAGCAACTATTCCTCTAGAAACTCCATTAGAAGGAGCCTTACCTGTTGATAAAATCTCTATTTTATTAAACTTATTTTTTACGCCAACAATAATTGAGACCTTTGTTGTTCCAATATCTAAACCTACAATTATCTGTTTATTATTTAATTCATTATTATCCATTCATTTAATTTTTAGTACAAACTATTTGATTGTTAAACTTAAGGTTTACAATATTGTAATAAGACCATCCTTTAAATCTTACAATATCCTTATAAAATAATTTCAATTTGTTAAATTTTAGTTCCAAATAACTTGCGTTACCAAAAATAATTTTCTGGCCACCTACCCTTGGAATTAAAATAATATCTGCATTTTTCTCAATAAATACTTGAGAAATTTGAGCACTCCATAAACTATCTGACTTAATATAAACAGCCAGACTACACAATTCTTGAACATCTACTAAGTCAACATCTCCATTAATAATTAAACTTCGTTTAGTAAAGTTACTAGAGCAAGGTATTTCTCTACTGTTTTTATCTAAATAATAGCTTTTACTTTTATTAAAAACTCTTGCAACAGGATCAACAGCTTGTATCTCTATATTTACCCCATTATTATAATCAACAAAAACGGTAGCATTGTCAACATATGGATTCTGTTTGAGAGTTAATTCGATCAATTGAAAATTATTTAAAGATGAGTCAATATCTAAAAGAGACTTATTGTTTATATAATTAAAAATTATTGAGTCACTCAAAAATTTATCTTTATTACTTTCAATATTAATATGATTAACATAGAGTTTATCAAGAATGCTCTTCTTAGAAGCAAATGAAACTAATAGAGTAAATACAATTAATACAATTAGCCATTTTAATATATTAAGAATAATATTCATCTAATTTAGCATATGTTTAATTGGCTGTATAAGTTTACTTATATCTCCTGCTCCAAGTGTAATTAAAACATCTATTTGTTTACTTTTCAAAGTATTAATTAAATTAGAACTAGAGCATATTTGTTTTTTTGAATTAGAACATAATTCTAATATTAAATTTGATGTAACTCCATTAATTGGCTGTTCTCTAGCTGGGAAAATTTCTGTGATAATTAACTCCTCAGCTAGTTGAAGTGCATCTGCAAATTCCTGAGCAAAATCTTTTGTTCTTGAAAATAAATGAGGTTGAAAAACAACTGTCATTTTTCGATTTGGATATAATTCTTTGGTGGTTTTTAAGGTCAACAAAACCTCTTTAGGATGATGTGCATAATCATCAATAAAAACATGCTCTAGTGTATCTAGATGAATATCAAACCTTCTTTTAATTCCTTGAAAAAGTTTTAAACTATTAATAATATTATGATAATCTATGTTAATGATTAAACATGCAGTAATGGCTGCTAAAGAATTAGATAAATTATGCATGCCTGGCATTGGAAGCTCAACATTAGCGATTTTATTACTTTTTAATAAAAAAGCATCTTTGGTTAATTGATTAATACTTACATCAAAGCTTATTTTCGCTCCATTTAAAGAAATATTTTCTGAAACAATATCTGCATCTTGTATGCATGAATATGAATAAGTTTTAATATCACTGTTCAAACTAAAAAGCTCTTCAATATTCTTTTCTAAAATTAAACTACCTCCTTTTTTAATCTGCTTAGAAAACTGAATAAATACTGAAACAATCTCATTGTAATTTTCATAAACATCTAAATGATCTTCGTCTATAGATGTTATTATTGCAATATCAGGATTTAAATAAAGAAAAGATCTATCAAACTCATCAGCCTCAACTACTAATATTTTCTCTTCATTTGAAAACATAAAATTTGAATCATAATTTCTACTTATCCCTCCAATAAAACTAGTTAGATTTATGCCTGACTCTTTTAATAAACAAGATAACATTGCAGATGTTGTTGTTTTTCCATGAGTACCTGCAATAGCAATCGTGAAGTAATCTTGACTTATAATACCAAGAACTTCTGAGCGTTTTTTTAATAAATTTCCGCTTTTTAGAAAAAAAGCAAACAAAGAATTTGATGTATCAATAGCAGCGCTATAAATAATTAAGTTATTAAAACTATTATTTGAGAAGATTTTGGGAATATCATTACTGTTTTCAGAATAGAAAATAGTAGCACCCTCTTTTTCTAACTTGGAAGTTAGTTCTGTTTTAACTTTATCATATCCATAAACATTTTTATTCTTAGAAATAAAGAATCTTGCTAATGCACTAACTCCAATACCTCCTATTCCAATGAGATAAATATTATCAAATGAATTAATATTAGTCATTTAGCAGTTTTAAAGCAATATTTGCTATTGTATTTGCAGAATTTTTTACTTCCATTTTTTTAATATTTTCTCCTAAAGTAGATTGCAACACCTTGTTATTGTAAAGATTAATTATACTCTCTACAAGTTTATCATTTGCATCCTTATCATTTACTACAAGAGCAGCCTTTTTATTAACCAATGATTGTGCATTTTTATATTGATGATTTTCCGCAACATTTGGAGATGGAACTAGAATAGTCGGTTTACCAATACAGCATATTTCAGAGATTGCAATTGCTCCGGCTCTGGAAATAATTATGTCACATAATTGATAAGCAATATGCATATCCTTAACGAATACATGATTTTTAATTCCATAAACACTGAGCTCGCTTATAGCATTTTGAGCCATGGGTCCAAAGCTTTCACCTGTCTGCCAAATAAGATTTAAATTATTTTCTTTGAAAAGATGTAATTTACTTTTAATTGCAGTATTAATTGATTTTGCTCCAAGACTGCCTCCAATCACCAATACAGTTAATTTATTCTTATCAATCTCAAATTCTTTTGATACACTTACATCAACTAAATTTGAAGTAATAATATTATCACGGATTGGGTTTCCGGTTAATATAATTTTTTCTGCAGGGAAAAAATTTTGCATATCATCATAAGCAACACAAACTTTATTGACATAACTAGATAGAATTCTGTTAGTAATACCCGCATAAGAGTTTTGCTCTTGAATTAGAGTAGGTATCTTTTTTTTTGCGGCTACATAAAGAATTGGCCCGCTTGCAAACCCTCCAGTACCAATCACTAAATCAGGATTAAACTTATTTATGATAAAATAGGAAGAAATAAGACTATAAATAAGTTTAACTGGAAATAATAGATTGCTAAATGTTAGCCTTCTATGAAAACCACTTATCCATAAACCTATAATTTCATATCCTGCATTAGGAATTTTCTCCATCTCCATCTTATTATTAGCACCAACAAAAAGAAACTCAATATTTGATACTTTTGACTCCAATGACTTAGCAATCGCAAGCGCAGGAAAGATATGACCTCCTGAGCCACCTCCACTAATTAAAACTTTAAGCTTTTTCATAATTTCGATCTGTTGAGTCTCTACTAACACTTAAGATTATTCCGATAGTTATACAAGTAAAAAGAATTGATGTACCCCCCATACTAATTAAAGGAAGAGTTTGACCTGTAACAGGGAAAACTCCAACAGCCACAAGCATATTAATGAAAGCTTGAAGAACTAAACTAAACATTAAACCAATAGATATTAAGCCACCAAAAACACTTTCTGTCTTTGAAGCAATTACTATGGATCGTTGCAATAAAATAAGGTAAAGTAAAATAGGAAAAATACCACCAATTAATAATCCATATTCCTCAACCATAATTGCATAAATAAAATCTGATGAAGAATATGGGAGAATATTTCTTTGTGTACTTTTCCCAGGACCTAGCCCAGAAATACCTCCGTTATAAATTGCTACCATAGCCTGTTTTTGCTGATAATCTTTATTCAAGTCATTATCTTCAGATGTAAACAAGTATGCATCTACACGACTAACCCAAGTAGCTGATCTTGGCATTACTTTGCTTGTAAATTCAGGATTTAATTTAGCTCCCAAATAAACAATAGAAACAAAAATAAGCCCGACTCCTACAATAGATAATATATATTTAATTTTTACTCTTGAGATAATCATTAACATAAGACCATTAGCAAAAACAAGAGCAGATGTTGAAAAATTATTTGGCAAAATCAAGGCACAAATAATAAATAGAGGAAGTAAAATATAGAAGAAAAGCCATTTAAATTGTTTAATTTCAACTCTATACTTACTTAATTGTCTAGCCATAAAAAGCAGAACAGCTAGCTTAGCAATATCTGAAGGTTGAAATTGCAAGCCAGCAAAAGACAACCATCTTGAAGCACCATTAACATTGACTCCAATAATAAACACTAGAACTAAAAGAATTATACTAGCCAGATACGTGATGACACCAATTTTAGCAAAATATTTAAATTTTATATGGTGGATATGATACAAACAAAAAAGCCCTAGGCTCATTTTAAAAAGATGACCAAAAAAATAATTAGCAC
>Ga0209383_1001044_pt1 | contig 18063 bp, 34 predicted proteins | sample CoawatmetaG02DNA_FD_187510 | JGI IMG/M metagenome (GOLD analysis project Ga0209383, IMG submission 187510) | Marine microbial communities from the West Antarctic Peninsula - Coastal water metaG029-DNA (SPAdes) (version 2) | ecosystem: Environmental > Aquatic > Marine > Coastal ... | reverse complement strand
AATTAAAGATGGATTACGGAAGTGTATATACTGTAACGTGGTGGGGTGCTGTAAATGAATTAAATAACTGGGGTATAGTTTATCCTTTTAATGCAGATGATTCTAATTTTAGATGCGATACAACTTTGGTAACTTCAGATGAAACGATTTATACAGCAGATCAAACAAAATTTTAAAATATAAACAAAATATATAACTAACTGACAATCAACAGATTATGTGTGCAAAACAAGTAATTAATATTGGGACTACCGCAAACGATGGCACAGGTGACCCTTTAAGAAGTGCCTTTGACAAGGTAAACGATAACTTTACAGAACTATATACAGATGATGCAGGTGATGTAAATTCAATAACAGCAACAGCACCTATTGTAAGAGATTCAGCAACAGGAGCAGTTACAATATCTTTAGCAAACGCAGGGGTAACATTTGCCAAAGTGCAAAATGTAGCAGCAAATTCTCTTTTGGTTCGTGATGCTAACAGTAGTGGAGTATTAACCGAAAAGGCTTTAGCGACTACACAAGTTCTAATAGGGGACGGTACTGGAATGACTGCTGCTGCTTTAAGTGGTGATGTTACAATGACAAACGCAGGTGTAGTTTCAATTGCAGATGATGCAGTTACTACAGACAAACTTGCAAACTCAATTAATAGTGCGATCACCGCCAATACAGCTAAAACAACAAATGCAAACCATACAGGTGACGTAACAGGATCGGGTCAATTAACAATAGGAAACGATAAAGTAACCTTTGCAACATTAGAAAACAGATATACAGCACTTTCTGCTTTAGGTAGCGGATCTTCATTTGCTTTAAATTTTATTACAGCAACAACTTTTACAGCAACCGCAACTGGTGCAGCTACTTTTACATTTTCAAACGCTGTACAGGGTCAAGTAATAGATTTAATAGTTACAGGTGATTATGCATTAACATTTGCAGAATCTGGTTCAACTTTTAATAAGGTAGGTTCTACTTCGTATGCAGGAGCATCAACTAATTTAATACAGATTGTTTGTACAAAAGACACAAGCGGATCAAGAATTTATCACTATTCAATAGCAACTTTTGCAGCTGCACAACCTCAATAAGATATGAAAGCAATACAAATAGACGGATCAATAAAAAGATACACTACAATTCCAAAAGAATGGGGTAACACAATTGGCGGATTTCACACGCTTTCTTCTACTGAATGGGAAGCAGCAGGATTTTATGATGTTGTATCACCAGTCTACAATTCAGATACTCAACATCTAGGTGATCTAGAATGGAGCGCAGACAATAGCAACTTTACTTATCCTATAATAAATAAAACGTGGACGCAAACTTTAGCACAATTAAAGACTCAAAAAATAAATAATTTAAAATCTATTTATGGAAGGGAATTAGCTAAAACGGACTGGATAATTATTAGAGACCAAGAACTAGGAAATAGTACAGCTTCTGCAACACTTACTGCAAGAGCAAATTTAAGAAGTGAATGTTCAACTAAAGAAGCAGAGATTAACTCAAAAGCAACAAAAAGTTTAGTAGTTTCTTATTCTTTACCAAGTTTTATATAAATGGGAATAAATAAAAGATTAATAAATACAGGAGGAGCAGCAATTGCACCGTTTGACCCTTTGGCAAACTTTGAAACTGTAACTTATACAGGGAACGGAGGCACTCAAGCTATCAACGGTTATATCCGTAAAGGAGCAGCGTTTAATGGGAGTAGTAGCGTTATTAGCATTCCACTAAGCATAGTGAGTGTTGGATCTGCTTATTCTGTTTCCTTATGGTTTAACGCTGTTAATGTAGGAATAAACACAGGAATTTTTACTAATCAAGGAAGTTCAGCAATATCTGGACAAATAGCAATAAATTTAATAAGTTCTACCCAAATAAATGTAGCTAGTATTGTTAATAATGGCTCTAATACTGTTGATGCTATTGCAGCCACAGTTCCAACTATGTCAGCTAACGATTGGAATCATTTAGTTGTTATAGGGGATAGAAGTTTAAGTAATAAAGTTAAACTATATTTAAATGGAACAGAAGCATCTAATTATAGTTTTAATGCAGGAGCAGGAAGTAATGCTTTATATAGTACTGCCCAAATTGGTCGATCAGATAACCGATTTTTTAATGGCAAGTTAGATCAAATTAGATTTTTTAATTCGTCTATTACTCAAGCAAATGTAAATACTCTTAAAGATGAAACTTATGCAAGTGCTACAAAATCCACTACTGATATATTCGGAAACGGTTCTGGAGTTGCTTTGTATGAATTAGATGATAATTCTTTAAGTAGCAACTTTGGACAGGCAGCGGTTTTTAATGGTAGTAGTAGTAGAATAAATACAGGATTTTTACAAAATGGACAAGTATATGGTATATCATTTTGGGCAAAAAATTTAAATGGGGATAGTATTTTTAGAGATACTCCAAGCACTGGAGGTGGCGATACTAGAATGGATGTTACAGTATCAGCAACTAAAGGGGTGGCTCTGGGAGGTGGCATAAATCTTATTCCGTCTTTTACTCCGAGTACAAACACTTGGAATCATTACGCTGTATCATTGAATGGTTCTACTGCAAAGATTTACGCTAATGGAACTGAAGTAGGTTCTAAATCATATACCCCTAGAACTGGTGCAGCAGGTAGCATTACTCCTGGTTCTGGAAACCATCCCGTTTGTATGATGTCAAACGGTTTATTTGCTGCTGGATTTGGTAGCGGAAGTTTAGACCAAGTAAGAGTATATTCTTCAGCTTTAAGTACTGCGGATATAACAAAACTTTACCAAGAATCTAGCCAAATACCTACAACAAATTTAGTTTCTCATTATACACTAAACGGAAACGCTTTAGATTCAAAAGGTAGTAACAATGGAACTGAAACAAGTATCACCTATGCAAGTGGTGTTTATGGCGGTACAGATATAGCAATTAACTATCTTGGAATGGCGTTTTCCCCTTCGTTAATTTGGATAAAGGAAAGGGGCGGAAATGACAGGCATATTTTAATAGATTCAATTAGGGGAACAAACAGTCAAATTTCATCAAACAATGCTGAAGATGAAACAACTTTCTCAAGTAACTTGACTTCTTTTGATTCTAACGGTTTTACATTAGGTTCTGCAAGTGAATCTAATGGTACTAATGACACGTATGTTTCTTGGTGCTGGCGTGCCGCAGATTCAACCACAATAGTGTCAGCAAATGGTAATAAAATTGCAAGTAAAGTAAGGGCAAATGTAGAGGCAGGATTTTCTATAACTGAATACACAAGTACTAGCGTAGGTACTAACACCATAGTTGAATGCGGAATAGATACGCCCGAATTAATTATAATAAAATGTACGTCTACAAATTCAACTAATTGGATAGTCGCTGCACCTACAATATTAGGGGGTACAAATTGGTATTTGTCTTTAAATGATAATCAATCTAAAGTAGACGCTGGCTCAGATTGGTTGACTATAAGTAATACAACTTTTGCTTTGCCACAAACTTTTGGAAATGCAAATGCAAATGGAAGAACTTACATAGCGTATTCTTTTAAATCAATATCGGGCTATCAGAAGGTCGGGAGTTATACTGGTGGAGGTGCAAGTAATGTTACTGTTTCTTTAGGCTTTGAACCACGATGGATTATGGTAAAAGGAATTGCAAATGGTTATAATTGGGTTATTTGGGATCAAGTCAGAAAAGCAGGAACAGTTCCTTATGATAATGATTTTGTTCTTTTTGCAAATACTTCTGTAGCCGAAAAAACCGATAGTACAGCAAGGGGAATACAATTTACATCAACTGGTTTTGTATTAAATCAAAATAATATATTAAGCAATGATAGCGGTGTAACCTACATTTTTTTAGCAATAGCATAATGGAAGAACTAAAGATTGCAAGTTTTAATTTTTTTGCTTTAGCTTTAAATTTAAGTAAAGCAAATCCTACCTTACAAACAATTAGTTTAGTTTTAGCTATAACATACACAGGTATATCAATTTATAATAAGCTGAAAAAATGAATCTACCAAAGAATGGAGTGGCAAAAGATATTCGACATTACAGCGGAGCATTATTAATTTTTTTCTTTATAGTTGCTTTAGTAGTAGTACTTATTCAATACCCTGTTTTAGATTCTAACAAAGAAGTTGTTATGATGTTAATTGGAACATTAAGCGCAAGTTTAGCAATGGTCATAAGCACAATTACAGGAAGTAAACCAGACGATGTAAATGCACTTAAAAGCAAACTAGATAGTAAAGAACAAACAATAGATTCTTTAATTAAATCTAAAGATGAATATGAAGCTATGATTATTAAACTACAAAAAGATATAATTAAAAATCAGGACGATATGTTTGATAAGTTTATTTTAAAATCAGCTATGGATTTTGACGATAAAAATAAAAAATAAATTATGATTAAATTAATTGGTATATTAGTATTAATATCCGCAGGTGTAGTTGTGTTAACTTACAACGGTCTTTTTAAAGATGAAGATAAAGATGGTATTCCTGATGTTATTGAAGATAAAGCTAAAAAAGTAAAAGAAAAAATTAAGAAGAAAATAAAGAAAAGATGAAAGAACCTAAAACTTGCCAATGTGGAAACACAGCAAATCTTAACGGATATTGTGACGGTACACACTTAAAATAAAATATGTTACATTTTGATATACAAGAATTTGATGACCCAACACTTAAAAATAGTGGCATTAATATGGATAATGCTTTTTTGCAAATGCTCGATGATGCACGTGGAATTGCAGGGATTCCGTTTACCATTAATTCAGGCTACAGAAGCCAAACTCATAATCAAAAAGTTGGGGGTGTATCAAACTCCAGTCATCTTGTTGGAAAAGCCGCAGATATTAAAGTGGGAAGTGGCAAAGAAAGATACATTATTATTGATTCCCTTATCAAAGCAGGGTTTAAAAGATTGGGCGTGGCTCAGTCCTTCGTGCATTGCGACAATGACGAAAGCAAACCTAACTCAGTCTGGACATACTAACACCGTAGGAAACACACTATGGATAAGAAAAAATTTAAAGATACAGCGGTAGGTAAATTTCTTTTAAATAAGATACCTGATGTCGTAGGTGCTATTGCAGGAAATACTCCAGTAGGATCAGTAATACAGGCTATTATAGGTGGTTCTGATATGTCTGATAGTGATAAACAATTAGCTCTTAAAAAACTTGACTTAGAGCGCGCTGAAATTGACGGTACAACTAGACGATGGGTAGCAGACGCACGTAGTGGTTCTTGGTTATCTTCAAATGTAAGACCTTTAACTTTAGTGTTTTTAACAGTAAGCTATGTAATAGGTTGGTATTTAGGATATCCTTTAGACTCAATTACTGGTTTACTTAGTATTGTCATAGGTGGATATTTTGGATCACGAGGCATTGAGAAAGTATTTGGAAACTCAAAGCATCAATAAATGGTAAAGCAAAAAGTTATTAACTATAAAAAAGTTAAAGTCAAACGAAAGGGAATACATAGTAAGAGTAAGCAATCAGCTTTAAAATCTTCAAATAATTACTTTAAAAAATACAAGGGACAAGGACGCTAGTGTTTATAATTTTGTAGTCTATAAGTTTACATTATTTAAAAAAAAATTGTAATTTTGGTGGGTAGTGGTTAAATAACTACTTAATTATTTAATATATAATGGAAATCGAAGAAAAAATAAGAAAAATACAAGCATATAAAACTTGGTCTTTAAAAAAAAAGGTAGATACTCTCTTAGAAATCGACGCAAATATGTATACTAATCTTGGAATAGAATCAAGCAAGACTGAAAAGAAAGAAGTAAAAGCAATTAGTAGAAAAATCTATAAGGCAATATCTTTAATTAGCCCTTTAGATGGTTATATATTAGAATCACACATGAATGAAAAGGATTTGCGAAATCTAATAGATGCCTAAAAAACCAACAAGAAGTAAGTTAGTAAAAAAACTTGATACGGTATTTAGTCAATGGACAAGGTTAAGCAATGCGGACAACAATAAAAATTGTATTTGTGTTACTTGCTCTAAGACGTTCTTTTGGAAAGAGATCCAAGCGGGCCATTTTATGAGTAGAAAACATTATTCTATTCGTTGGGATGAAAGAAATGTTAAACCACAATGTGCAGCTTGTAATGTTTTTAGATATGGTGAACAATATAAATATAGTTTATATCTTGGTAATAAGTTATCTAAAAAGCTACTTGAAGAAAGTCGTAAAATTGTTAAATTTACAAATGTAGAATTGGAAGAAATGATACAAAAATATAGCCAAAGGCTTAAAAAGTTTACTTGATTTTCTCTTGTAAAATTGTTCTTTGTTTGAAAGGGTAGGATTAATTTCTTACCCTTTTTTTGTTTTGTATTAATTTTTTTTATAGATTTACATTATGACACAATATAACAAAGAAGCAGAATTGTACGGGAGAGTCCAAGAACTGCAATACGGTTTTGAACAACTCCGTAAAGAAAACGAACAATTAAAAAATCAATTAATTTTAAACACAAAGAAAGATGGCTAAAGAATCAAATATTAATGAGAAATTATTTGAATTACAACAAGAGATAGGTACTATTAGTAAAGACACTAGAAATCCATTTTACAAGTCAAAGTATTTTGATATTAATTCACTTATTAAACAACTACAACCATTACTAAAAAAACATAGATTACTTTTATTACAACCTATTGAAGAAGATATGGTATATAGTAAACTAATATGTGTTGACGGAAGCGGAGGCGTTATAAGTGCTTTAAAGTTACCACAGATAAATGATCCACAAAAATTAGGATCAGCTATAACTTACTACCGTAGATATACGTTAGGTAGTTTACTTGGTCTTCAGGCTGTAGATGATGATGCAAATATTGCTAGTGGAATAACTCTTAATAATAAAAAACCTTCTAAACCTTTTTTAAATTTAAATACACCTGAGTTTGAAAAGGCCAAAAAATTTATAAAAGAAGGCGGAAGTGTTGAAAATATAAGTACTAAATATGCTTTAGGACAAGCCGTTAAAGATGAGTTATCAAAATTGTAAAATCAAAAAAGTATATTACACAACTAAATTTAATAATAAAATTATAAAAATAACTATTTATGGAAATTACAGGAAACATCAAATTAATTGGGGAAACGGTAACGGGAACTTCAAAAAAAACAGGAAATGTATGGCAAAAACGCCAATTAGTAATAACAACAACTGAACAATATCCACAAGACATTGCGATAGATTTTATGGGAGATAAAGTAGCTGAAATAAAAACCTTTCAAATAGGTAACCCGGTTAGCGTTTCAATTAACATTCGCGGTAATGAATACAACGGAAAGTATTATAATAGTATAAACGGTTGGAAAATTGCAAATCATATTGGAAATATAGATAATGTAGACCAACAACCAGCACGTGAAGTAGTTAAAGAAGATTTACCATTTTAATTTAACGGGGGTTTTCCTGCCCCCTTTTTTATACCTTAATGCGAAAACTAAAAAAAGATGAAGCCTTTCCTGATGACTTTTGGAATTACTACGTAAACCATATCACAGGTTATTATATAAAACCTAATAGAAACGAACAAAACAAAGAAACAATTAAAAAATATGCTAAACCCCCAACAGGATTATGATAGCACAATCAAAGACAATACAGAAAAGAATATTAGATATAAAGTATGGAAGAGTAAAAGAAGGATTAAAAATTGATATACCTGAGATTGACGAGTTTATGCGCTTTAAACATGGTAACTTTAATTTAATAATTGGCCACGCCAATGTAGGTAAAACTACGGTAATTATATATTTATTTGTTTTATGGGCAATTAAACATAATTTAAGATTTTTAATTTGGTCTAGTGAAAACACGCCTCAATCGATAGTAAGAAAGATTATAGAATTTAAAATGGGAATGCCTATACAAAAGGCTTCAGATTTACTTATTAGTAAAGCAGTTGAATGGTGTGATAATCATTTTAAGATAATAGATGTTGATGATCTTTACACATATAAAGATTTACTTAAAGAAGCAGTATTAATTAAAAATGCCTGGAATTATGATGCTTTATTAATAGATCCTTATAATAGTTTAAGTAAAGATCCTTCGCTACAAAAGTTGCTTGGTAATTCACATGAGTATGATTATCAAGTTGCTAGTGAATTTAGATTGCTTGCTAAAAAGAAAAACTTAACAGTATTTTTAAATGCTCATGGAGTAACAAGCGCTTTACGAACAGTTCATCAGGGTGGCCATGAATATCAAGGACTATCTAAACCACTTTCTATAGCTGATGTAGAAGGAGGAGGTAAATGGGGAAACCGCGCAGATGATATTATTTGCATACATAGGTATACAAGTCATGCAACTGATTGGATGTATAGTAATTTATCAATTCTTAAAGTAAAAGAAAATGAAACAGGAGGCAGACCAACAACACATGAAAATCCAATAAAATTAAAAATGAAAATTAATAATGTTGGTTTTGAATTTTTTGGTAAAGATTTGATACATAATGTAAAACAAATTGAAGAGTTTAAACTATGATAGTATTAGGTATTTTATTATTTATGGCATTTATTATTATAATGGTAGGTCATTTTAAGGATGGTGAAATAATTATAAGTCCTATTAAAGGAATAATGTTTGGTTTTTTATATCACAAAGAACAATACGAAGACGAAGACGAATACACATTGCAATGTTTGTTGTGTGTAATTAGTATAAACGTGATATGGATAAGAAAAGCGAATGGTTAGCTATTGTAGCTAAAAGGCATAACGAGTGGATTAAGATAGTAAATAGTTTTAGCGAATATGATTTTGCTGAAGATTTAGTACAAGAAATGTATTTAACTATATACAAATATGCTGATGAAGAAAAAATTATTAAAAATGGTGTCGTTAGTAGGGGATATATTTTTTTTACTTTGCGTTCTATATACTTTCAATATTATAATAGCAAAAGAAAAATTATTAAAGTATACCTCGACAATGAAAAAACTACCACAGAAATACAGAACATTGATGAAATGGATGAGCAAATAGCTTACAATAAGATATGCACATTAATGGATGAACATATTAATAACTGGCGTTGGTATGAAAAAAAGCTATTTTTATTGTATAGGGATTCAGGATTGAGCATACGTGGTATAGCTGCTGAAACTGGAATAAGTTGGGTAAGTATATACCATACATTAAAAGCTGCAAAGCAAGAACTAAAAGAAGAATTTGGTGAAAGTTATGATGATTTTAAAAATGATGACTACGAATTAATTTAAAAACTATGGAAGAATTTAAAGGTGATAAAAGAAGCAAATCTTACAAGGCTTGGAAAAAGAACCACGAAGCAAAAAGCAAAGGTATAGGCGATACAGTAGAAAAAGTATTTAAAAAGGTTGGAATAAAAAGAGCTGTTAAATTTATGGCAGGTGAAGATTGTGGTTGTGAAGAACGTGCTAAGATTCTAAATGATTTGTTTCCATATCAAAAACCATTATGTTTAATGGAAGATGAATACAATTATCTAACAGATCGTATAGGAAAGATTAACAAAATAACATCAGAAGAACAAAAAGAATTACTATCTATCTACAATAGAATATTTAAAGACAAAAAAGAATTAACTTCTTGTAGCAGTTGTTTTTTAAATGGTGTATGGAATAAACTAGAAAAAGTATATAAAGAATATGAATAAGAAACTCAACAATATTAAAGAAGCTGAATACTATACTAACTTTAATTTAATAGGTGAACACATAATTAAATCAAGAAAACTAAAACCTAAAAACAATGCATTAAATGAAATGTACTTTGGATGGCAGGAGGTAGGATTCTATGTACATAGCTTAATAGGCAATGAAAGACTGTATGATCAATCGTTAAGTGAATACAGACTGGATAAGATACGTGCAGTAGAACGTGCAAGGGCAGCAGAAGATAAAGTTAAAGGATTAGAAGAAGAAATACAAAGACTTAAAACAAGAATAGATGTTGGTATTTAAAATATTATTAGGATACGGATTATTAAGACTTTTAGAAGCAATGATAGTTAAAGAAATAAGAGAAAAATAAAATAAGTTAATAAAATGTTTGTATGTTTAAATTATTTGTTTATATTTGAGTATAACAAAAAACAAACAAAATGACAAACAAAGCAAACATCAACGATTTTTTAAACTTAAAAGTATTAATTATTAAATCATTAAAAAAGCAAGAACATAAAGAAAACTGGATGTATCCAACTTTAAAAAACTTGAATATACACGAAATACATTTTAATAGTTAAAAAATAATTAAACAACAGGGGGCGAAAGCCCCTTTTTAAACAAAGAACAATGGACATAGAAAAACGTACACAAAACGCATTTAAGATTGGTCAGGCTTTAGGTAAAGCAAAACAAATACATTACTATAGCACCGGCGACATTAACAAACAACAATTAGAAGAATTAATTCAAATATTAGATAACATAGAACTATGAATATATTAGAGAAAGCAAATGATATAATAAACAATCGTACAGAAGAAAAAGAAAGAATGTATGGACCTTTTTCATCTGGTATGGAAAGAGCAGCTAAAATCGCTTCATCATGTACAGGAAAAAATATTACTGCTAAGGATATGTATATGTGTATGGTAGCTTTAAAATTATCAAGGGAATCATATAATCACAAAGAAGATAATTTACTTGACGCTATTGCTTATTTAGCTGCATTAAACAACCACGAGGATGGTAAATAGAGCTATAGTTGGTTTAGTTAGTAACCCGGTCAAGAGTCTTAATAGTCACAACGGAGGTTGGACTTTACTAATTAAAAATATGTTAGATGCTGATATATTAACTGACAAAGATGATTGGGATAAGTACGATGAATTAATATTGTCTGAAGGTATAAACTATAAGGAAGGTGTATTTAATTTCTTTGGAGGTGTACAAGATTCTTTTTATATTAAATTAAACAAGTTAAATAAATATAAAGGTAAAGTTTATTGTATTAATGAAATGATAGATTATAACGTAGTATGTAATAAACGAAAAGAATTATCAGGATTATCTTGTAATAAAATACCTGAGATTATTAATTTAAAAGATTTATCAGATAAATTAATATTAGGTGATAGCCATTCCGTATCCGTCTTTAAACCAGGATACACTATAGATAGAAATGATGGTAAAACTTTAAATGGTTTTTTAAAAATAGGATTAAAAAAGTATATAACAGATAATATTAATGACTTAATTTTTTATGCTGGTAACATAGATATAAGATTTCACATACATAGATTTAAAGGAAGAGATACTGTTGTTGATTTAATTAGAGAGTTATTTAAACAATTAAAAGATTTAAATATAGATAATATTACTTTGGTTTCTTTGTTACCTATAGAAGATGAATCTAGAAAATTACCTGGCACAGGGTTATATAAAGACAAAGCTTTCTTTGGATCTAAAGAAGATAGGACTAGTTATGTTAAAGAATTTAATAGACTCTTAAAAAGAGGATGTAATCATTATGGTTACAATTTAATAGAATGGGATTTTAATTATGATGATGGATTATCTTTTGATGATATGGAATCAAGGCAATCGGTTCACTTAAGGCCAAAGTCTTATAAATATATAAATCAATTATGTTAGATCAATTTAAAGATTATTACTATAAAGCTAAGATGAATCAACAAAGATTGTATCAAGGTTATAAGTGGACTAGGCAAGATATTAATGATGATTTAATATGGCATGTACCAATATATGATGTTGTTAATAGAAGATATGCTGCTTTTAGTAGTTTATTAGAAGCTATAATAAAAGGCAAAGATGATCCAAAAGGTAACGGTAAATATTTTAAAGATCATAAGATAGATACAGATAATTTCATTTATTTATCTTATTTATTTAGATTATGTGGATCTGGTATTAATTATAAACCAAAAGACATAATACCTTACGGAAGCCATGGTTTTGGTAATTTTTGGATAGTACAAGAATTAGTATTAAAAAGGTATGATATTGTTGATTGGGTAAATAATATACCTGATAAAGGTTTTTGCGATGTAAAAGGTTATTTATTACCTATGATAAAAAAAGGATTAAAGAATTTTATAGTAGAAGACTCTTTAAATTTAGTTGATGAGATAATGAATGAAGTACAACAAGGTGGCTATTCTATAACTATGGTAGTTGATTTAGGAAATCATTGGTTAAGATCAAGAGGTTTTAAGAGACAAAATTTTGTTTTAACTGCTTTTGCAATGGATTTAGCTGAGTATTATCCTGATCTTGTAGACCAAGATAGTGATGTATATGTAGGCTCTAACGCATCTAAATGTTTAAAGATGATATTACCTAAGATGAAAAAAAATGAAGCTTTACGTTATCTATGTCAAACAACTGGAAATTATTCTAAGCCTTATGATATGGAAGATGTTGCTTGTGATTTTATTAGATATATAAATAATTTTCAAAGTGATCATCATATAAGAAAAAATAATAATATTAAATATTTTAATAATGTTCTTGAACAAACAGAGTACACAAGTTAATAATGATTTAAAAGATTATAGTCTTGATGATTATTTAGAACAGACTAAAAAATTTAAGTCATCTTTTGGTGATTTTAATGTAAAACAAATAGATGGTTTTAATGTGATAGATGAATCAGTATCTTGCGAGGTTGGATATAAAGCTAGAAGTGGTGAGTACTTTATACAACAACTTGTTAGTCAAGGAGTTAAGAAGATAGTATACGTACAACCAAGAAGAGGATTTGCTGGAATATCTTTATCATGGTTATGTAAGAAATACAATCTTGATTTAATATTAGTAATGCCTGCATCAAAAGAAGTAAGTGATCATCAAGCTTTGTGTATTGAGTTAGGTGCTAAACCTATTTTTGCTAGAATAGCTGCAATGCCTAATGCTAATATATTGGCAAAAAAATATGCTGTAGCTAATGGATATTGTTTTGTACCATTGGGTTTAAATCATCCTATGGTTATAGCCGGAGGTGTTAGATGTATATATGACTACTTTAAAGATAAGGTTAAACCAAAAACCATGTGGTCTGTTATATCAACTGGAGTACTTACTAGATCACTTCAGATTGCTTTACCTAATACAAAGTTTAAGGCAGTTGCTGTTGCTAGAAACATACAACAAGGTGAATTAGGTATTGCTGATTTTTATTCTTATCATAAACCCTTTAACAGTAGATCGGAATTGATACCTACTAAATTTAATTGTGAAGACTCTTACGATTCTAAAGGTTGGGACTACATGAATAGATATGGTGATCACGGTGATTGGTTTTTTAATGTAGCTGGCAATGCAAAACAACCTACAATTAAAAAAAATTTAATACATTCGTATAGAGATTGGAACGATTTAAGAGATTTTAAATAAAATATACATGACATTTAATAATGCACAAGAGGCTTTTGAAAGTTATTATGATTTAATATCTGAACAAGGTAATGATTTTGATAACACTAAAGCTTTATTTAATCAAGGTTTTACTATATTAAATCCTTTAGATCATAAGATAGATACTAATTTTAGGAAATGGTCTAATAAATATGCTGAAAGGGAATGGGATTGGTATTTGTCAGGTGATCCCAATGCTAAAGAAATATCTATACATGCTCCAATATGGAAAATGATGATGGATGAAGATGGTAATGTTAGGTCAAACTATGGATGGCAATGGCAACGAAACAAACAATTAGATAATGTGGTAAATATACTAAAGAATAATAGTAATACTAGACACGCTGCAATATCTATATATGATGGTAAAGAGATAAACACTTATAGTAAAGACACTCCATGTACTTATGCTGTACAATTTACAGTATATGAAAACAGATTAAATATGGCTGTACTAATGAGGTCTAATGATTTATGGTATGGATTTTGCAATGATCAATATTGTTTTAGTAAGTTACAAGAGTTAGTAGCTTTAAGATTACGTATTGATATTGGAGAGTATTATCATTTTGCACACAACTTACATTTATATAATAACTTTTTAAACAAGAAAAAATGATGTTAAACAATGAGTTTGAACCAATTAGAGAATGGGCACGAGAAAAGGGTATACTTGAAAAAGGTGATCCTAAGACACAATACTTAAAACTTTTAGAAGAGGTTGGTGAATTATCACAAGGAATACTTAAAAAAGATAGATTAGAGATTGAAGATGCAATAGGTGATTGTGTTGTTGTATTAACTAACTTAGCTGCTTTGTGTAATTTAAGTATAGAAGGTTGTATAGAACAAGCATATAGTCAAATAAAAGACCGTAAGGGTAAAATGGAAAATGGTACATTTGTAAAAAACAAATAATGATAACAGTATTAAAACAACCAAACTGGAAACATATAACTTTTAAAACACCTAAGATCCATTTTGTTAATTGGGCTTTAGAATCTGGTGGAGTAAAGATAATAATAGATGACAATGGATATGATTTTACTAGTCAAAGCGAATTAGAAGCATTAAGATTAAACCTAGTGCCATCAATGAAAGGACCTGATACTTGTTTTGTACCAGTTGCAGACATGAGATCTATATACACTAAGAGTAAAGAAAGGGTAAATAAGATAGAATTATTAAACGGATCTGTATGGGATAAAGAAAAGTTGCTATCAAAGATGTATGATGATTCTTTTTATTATGGTGAGTTAGGAAAATATGCACTAAGTAGTTCTGCTATTAAGAATTTAATTGATTCACCTAAAAGCTATGCAAGATCTTTAAACTTTAAATCTGATTCAGGAGCTTTCAAGATAGGCAGACTTATACACTTAGCTGCATTAGAACCAGATAAACTTGATACTTTATGCCATGTTGTTGAAGTACAATCAGCAGTAACTAAAAAGTATAAAGAGAAAGTAGCTGAAGTTGGTAGTGCTCAATTTGTATTTACAAGAAAAGAATATGACAAAGCAATGTATACAGCTGATGCTTTATTACAAAATGATATATGGCAAGACTTAACTAGAGGAGCAAAGTTTGAAGTACCAGCGTTTGAAGTATTAGATGGATTTCCATTTAGAGCTAAAGCAGATGTATTAGGCTTTGACTATATTGCTGATCTAAAAACAACTAGTGATTTAAAAGGATTTCCTTGGGCAGCTAAAAAATATGGTTACGATGTACAAGTATATATATATTGTAATTTATTTAATATAAGTTACAAGGATTTTAAGTTTTTTGCAATAGATAAATCATCTGGAGATTTAGGGATTTATGATGTTAAAGAAAGCTTTTACAATTCAGGTAAAGATAAAGTAGAATATGGATTAAGAATTTTCCAAAAGTTTTTTGTTGATCAATCACAAGAGATTAATGAATACGTTATAAAAGGTACTCTTGAATAAAGAAATAATACAAGAATTTTACTTGCTTGCTTTAGTAGATATAACAAATGGTAAAGACATTGAAATACTCGAAGAGGCAATAGACCTTTATGAAGAGGCAGAAGAATATGAAGCATGTGCTGGAATACTAAAAGCAATACACGAATCCGGATATATGACAATAAAAGATATAATATTAAAATTAGACGATGAACAAAGAAACGATTAAAGAAATAGTAGAAAGATACTTTGAAATAAACATAAGTAGAAACACAAGAAAAAGACAATACGTAGAAGCACGTGCTATATACTTTAAACTATGTAGAGAATTTACACAATTAAGTTTAGGACAAATAGGTGAATCAGTAAACCGAGACCACGCATCTGTATTACACGGAGTAAGAAGTATTAACAATTGGGTACAAGTTGACAAAAGAATGAATAATAGTATGCGTATTCTTAAAAACAAAATAATAAACTACCAAGTAGAAAAAGATGAAACGGTAGAACTAAATGAATCAATAGTACTTAAATACCTTGAGTTAAAAGATCAAGTAAAAAACCAACAAGAAATAATAGATAAGCTTAGTAGTGATTTAAAAGAAATAACAGATAAGCATACTAAAAGAGAAAAGTTTTATGAGAAGTATGGGTTTGTTGGATAACAGATTGAAACAAAACCTATTGTATAATTGAATAATCAAATTATTTCAAGATGGCACATGGAGGAAAAAGAGATGGTGCAGGTAGAAAAACTAAAGCAGATGAGCTTCAGTTAATAGAGAAACTCACACCATTAGAACCATTAGCGTATGCTGCATTAATGAAAGGTTTAGAAGAAGCTGACTTTAAATATGTTCAGTTGTTTTATAACTATTATGCAGGTAAACCAAGAGAAACTAAAGACATTAGTATCAACGAAGATTTACCAATATTTTTATAGATGCAGGTCGCAAGAACCAAAGCACTAGATAAGTTATTACAATTAGATAAAAGAATACGAGTAGTAAAAGGTGGAACATCAGCTGGAAAGACTATTTGTATTCTACTTATTCTAATAGATTATGCTATTAAAAACAAAGGCAAAGAGATCAGTGTAGTATCTGAATCTGTACCACACCTTCGTAGAGGTGCTTTTAAGGACTTCTGTCAACTTCTAAAAGGTTTAGGTAGATATAATGATAGCCAATTAAATAAAAGCGTTCTAAAGTACACATTTACAAATGGTAGTTACATAGAATTTTTTAGCACAGATCAAAGTGATAAATTACGTGGAGCAAGACGTACTGACTTATATATAAACGAATGTAATAATGTACCATTTGATGCTTACAATCAATTAGCGGTTAGAACAAGTGGAACTGTATGGTTAGATTATAATCCCTCTAGTTTATTCTGGGTAGACAAAGAAATAATAGGTCAAGAAGATGCAAACTATATAACATTAACATATAAAGATAACGAAGTACTTGAACAATCTATTGTAAAAGAAATAGAGAAAGCAAGAGAGAAAGGTAAAACCTCAACCTATTGGGCAAACTGGTGGCGAGTATATGGACTTGGTGAAACAGGTTCTTTAGAGGGTGTGTGTATTCCTGACTGGAAAGAAATAGATAACATACCACAAGAATCAAGGCTATTAGCTTATGGAATGGACTTTGGTTATAGTGTAGACCCTACAACCTTAATAGCTTTATACAAATGGAATGATGCATATATATATGATGAGGTTCTATATAAGAAAGGAATGCTAAATAGAGATATAAGCAGGTTCTTATCACAAGCTGATATAAGACAAAACATTGTGGCAGATAGTGCAGAGCCAAAATCAATTGCAGAATTGCAAGGATATGGTCATAATATACACGGAGTAACTAAAGGTAGAGATTCAGTAGTATATGGTTTAAACCTTATGAACCAAAATGAAATATACGTAACAGCAAGAAGTAAGAACTTAAAACGTGAGTTAGGTGGTTATATATGGGCAAAGGATAAAGAAGGGAACCAATTACAAAAACCATCAGGGTTACATCCTGACTGTATAGATGCTGCACGTTACGTATTAACAGACCAATTAGAAAACCCTAACAAAGGGCAATACTATATTTATTAAAATAAGTTAATAAAATGTTTGTATGTTTAAAAAGTTTTATATATTAGCTGTATAATTAAAAACAATTACAATGAAATATATATGTTATTTAGAAAGAGTAGAAATAGAAATGAATGAACGTAGCCTTTGGTGTAATGATAATGTTAGTCTTAAAGGAACAAAAGAATGGAATGATAATCTTGAAGAATTAGTAGCTCTTCACGAAACACTTAACGATTTATAAAAACAATTACAATGAGTAAAAGAAAACTTCAAAACGAATTATCTAAATCTACAACAGGTGTAAAATATTCTAAGTTAAATGAATATCAACAAGATTGTATAGATGATGATATTAAGGGATTAAAAGAATTAATGAATAAAATTTATTAAATCAAACAAAGGGCAGCAATGCCCTTTTTTATTAACCAATAATTATATTATGAAAACAAAGAATAGAATTGAAACCAGAATATTAAAAGCAATGTTTAGCTATAAAAATATAATAGTAGCTTCAGCTTGGGGATTAACAGCTTACGCATCTATGTATGCTTGGATGTATTTAATAATGTTTATATTTGAATTATAAGATGAGACAAGCG
>Ga0209383_1001040_pt1 | contig 18142 bp, 15 predicted proteins | sample CoawatmetaG02DNA_FD_187510 | JGI IMG/M metagenome (GOLD analysis project Ga0209383, IMG submission 187510) | Marine microbial communities from the West Antarctic Peninsula - Coastal water metaG029-DNA (SPAdes) (version 2) | ecosystem: Environmental > Aquatic > Marine > Coastal ... | reverse complement strand
ATATTGCATGCACCAGTAATAAGATTATTACGAAATAATTTTTCAATTTCATTTACATATATTTTTGTTGGGGTTAGAAGTTTTTGATAAATTTTTTTATTCTTATTTAGGTATTTTACCTTTTTTTCTTTTAAAATTTTTCTAATTAAAGAAAAGCCATTAGAGTGAACACCGGACGAAGGTATTGCCATAATAACATCTCCCATTTTTATATTGTTACTAGCTAAAATTTTTTTTTTATCAATCACGCCAACTGAAAATCCAGCCAAATCAAAACCGTCTCTTCCATAAATTCCAGGCATTTCTGCAGTTTCCCCACCGGCTAGGTAGCAATTTGAAATCTGGCAACCCTTTGCAATTCCTTTTAAAATATTCTTGTATTTTTTTTGGATAACTTTCCCGACTGCCACATAATCTAAAAAAAATAATGGTTTTGCGCCTTGTACGATTAGATCATTTACACACATTGCAACTAGGTCAATTCCAATAGTGTTGTATTTATTCATTGTGTTTGCAATTTCAAGTTTAGTTCCCACACCATCCGTTGCAGAAACAAGAACTGGATTCTTAATTTTATATTTAGAAAGATCAAATAAAGAGCCAAATCCACCAATATTTTTAAAAGAACCAAGCTCACTACCTTTGATTTTTGTTTTATTTGATAAATTTGAGATATATTTTACAAGTCTATTTGTAGTATTTATATCAACTCCACTTTGTTTATAAGTAAATTTTTTTTTGGGCATCTAAAATATGGTTAATTTTTATTTTATTAAAGGCATAGTTAAAAAAAGTAAGACAATTTTTATTTTCATAATTTTCTCATTAGTTTCTAACGTATCTTATAGTGATGTTTATAGAGTTGAAAATGTATTTATACAAGAAAGGATAAATAGTTCAAAAAATTTTAGACAAAATTTAATAAACAAAGGAATTGTCTCTTCATTTGAAATTTTAGCAAAAAGAATTCTTGCAGAATCTGAGTATTGGAAAATAAAAAATATCGAATCATCCTTAATTAAAGAAATGGTCTCTCAGGTCAGTATCATGAGTGAGCAAAAAATTATTAATAACTATAAAATAACATTATCAATATTATTTGACAGTCACAAAGTTAAAAATTCATTTACTAAAAGAAATATAACTTATAGCGATTCTATTAGTCAGCCAATTCTAGTTTTTCCTATCATCAAGGAAAACAACCAACACACAATATGGGAGAATAATTTTTTTTCTAAGAATTGGGAATTGTCAACTTACAAGAACTATCTTAGTGTTTTTTTGCATCCTGAGGGTGATCTCTGGGATAGAGAAAATTTTAATTTAAAATATTTTAATCTGAAAGAAAATAATGAAAGCATTATTTTAAAAAAATATGGATTAAATAATTCGCTTGTTTTATTTGTTGATTTTGACTCGAGTGATGTAAAATATAAGCTAAGTTTATCTGGATCTGAATATTATAAAAGTATGAATAAAAAAATTCCAAAAACTAATAGAGAAATTTTTTTTTTAGAAGTTATAAATGAGATTAAGCGGACAGTAGAAAATAGGTGGAAATATAAAAATGTAATTTCTTCAGGGTCTATATTATCAATTGAATTTATTACAAAGCTTAAAGACTTAAATAGCTTAAGTAATTTAAGAAAAAACCTTAGACTCATTGATTCGATTAAAAACCTAAAAAACTTAGAAGTTTCCTCATCTAGATTTAAAGGAAAAATATATTTTGTTGGCTCAATCGAAGATTTAAAAATAAAAATGGCAGACAATGATATTATTTTAAAAGAAGATTTGGAATCATGGAAAATAACAGTCAATGAATGAGCAGCAAACATTCGATTTGGTAGTAGAGGATTATATATTTGAAGATGATTTTTGCATTTCTGATAGTAATCAAAAAGTTTATAACTATTTTTCAAATTGGCCCAGTTGGGATTGTAGAATTTTAAATGTCTTTGGTCCTAGAATGTCAGGAAAGACATTCCTTTTAACTTTTTTTGCAAACAAGAATTCCTTTTTAAAGATTGAGTCTAAAAATTTAAACCAAGAAATTTTAGACAAGGCTCTTTTGGCTGATGCCTTAATATTAGAAGATGTTAATATTAATATTAACGAAGAGTTTCTTTTTTTAATATTTAATGAGTTTAAAAATAATAATAAATTTTTAGTTTTTTCTTCAGATGTAGATACCTCCCATATTCAATTTAATCTTCCAGATCTTTCATCAAGAATGAAGTCTATACTTAATTTAGAAATACTTAATCCATCTGACAATCTTCTTTATTCCATTCTGCTAAAGGAACTCTCTTCTAGACAAATTTCTATCAAGCCAGAGCTGCTGTCGTACATTATTAAGCGCATAGAAAGAACTTATAGTTCTGTTAATATATTTGTTAATAATATTGATAAAGCCAGTTTGCAAAAAAAAAAAAGAATTGATCTACAGTTAATTAATCAGGTGCTTTCAAATATTTAAAGAATCAATTATTATGATTATTTTATGAAGTTATTTTCTGCATATTTTTTTTTATTCTCAGCTGTTTTGCTTGGCAGTACAGCAAATAGTCTGCTTAAATTGACTCTAGGTTTTACTAAGCCTTTTATTTCTATTTTTTGTTCAATATTTATCATTTTAACTATTTATTGCCTATCTAAAGCAATGAGTGTCATTCCAGCTGGTTTTACCTATGCTACTTATGGAGGGCTCACAATTACATCCGTAACTATATTTGGATTTTTTAAATATAATCAGGTTCCCAATATTTACGGAGTTATTGGAATTGTATTTATTATTATAGGTGTAATTTTAGTAAATTATTTTGGAAGAACAAATTTTTAAATATCTAAATTTAAAATTTTACCAGCATTCTCAGATATAAATTGAAGCCTCAAATCAGCATCTTTTCCCATTAAGTCATTTATCAATTTGCTAGTCACTTTATATTTAATTTTGTTGGTTGGTACGGATATTTTGATTAAATTTCTTGTTTCTTTGTTCATGGTAGTTTCTTTTAATTGTGCTGGCATCATTTCACCCAAACCCTTAAATCTACCAATTTCAATTTTCGCGTTTTTCTTAAAACTTTTTATAATTTTATCTTTTGCCTTATCGTCCCTTACATAAAAAGTTTGAGAACCTGAGCTAATTTTGTACAAAGGGGGAACTGCCATGAAAAGCCTTCCATCCTTAATTAACTCTGGCATTTCTATAAAAAAGAAAGTTAATAAAAGAGTAGATATATGATCACCATCAACATCAGCATCAGTCATGATAATAACTTTTTCATACCGTAGATCTTTTCGAACATACTTGTTACCTCTTTGGCAGCCCAGTGCCTGTAGTAGATTGCCGATTTCATTATTTGCAAGAATTTTTGCAGTATTGGAATTTTTTACATTTAGAATTTTCCCCCTCAGTGGTAGTATTGCCTGAGTATAGCGGTCCCTAGCTTGCTTTGCAGAACCTCCAGCAGAATCACCCTCAACTATGAACAATTCAGTTCCTTCAGTTTTGTCACTTGCACAATCTGCAAGTTTTCCAGGCAAGCGAATTTTTCTAAAAGATGTTTGCCTTTCTACATTGTTATTTAATTCATACAAATTTCTTTCTCTTATTTTTTCTTCAACAAAAGTTAAGATAGATTTTGCAGCTTTTGAATTCCTATTTAACCAATCTTCAAATAGGATAGAAATTGACTGATCGCAGTATTTTAAAACAAAAGAAGAAGACAATTTATTTTTGGTCTGCCCTTCAAACTCTGGATTTCCTATAAAAACAGAAATAATGTAGCTAGCATTGCTAAAGATATCCTCCTGGGAGGCTTTAATGACCGTTTTGTTATTTTTTAATTTGGCAAATTTCCTTATTGCTTTTGCAACCCCAGCTCTAAAGCCACTCTCATGCGTCCCTCCATTTGCGGTTGGAACAGTGTTGGCAAAAGATTTTGTAAAACTATTTTTATTATCATGCCACTGGATAACTAATTCCACTTTGCCTTTTTTGTCTTGAAAATCTCCTTTAAGAGAACAAATTTTTTCATGAACTTTTTTAGCATTTGTTAATTCAGATTTTAGGTATTGTTCTAATCCTTCTGGATAAAACAATGTATCTTTGATTGGCAAATCTTCTTTTCTACTTAATAGGCCCTTGTCACATTCCCAATGAATTTTAACACCCTTAAATAAGAAAGCTTTATTTCTGCATGTTTCATAAATTTTCATTGGAATAAATTTTAAATCTTTACCAAAAATTTTTTCATCAGGCAAAAAGGTAACTCTGGTTCCGTGCAAAGAAGGAAAAGTTCCTTTTTGAGTTAGTTTGTTTAAAGGCTTGCCTCTAGAATAATCTTGAAAATAAATCTTTTTCTTTTTAAAAACTTCTACTTTTATTTTAGAAGAGAGTGCATTTACTACGGAAAGACCTACGCCATGCAGTCCTGCAGAAGTTGTATATGCGCCATCTTCTTTAAATTTCCCCCCAGAATGAAGTGTAGTCATTACCACCTCCAAGGCGCTTTTATTTTTTTTAGGATGCTTGTCGATTGGTATCCCTCTTCCATTGTCCATCACAGCCAAAGATCCATTTTTGTTTAAAATTACAGTTATTTCAGAAGCTTCACCAGCAACAACTTCATCCATACAGTTGTCTATAATTTCGTTTGCAAGATGATGGTAGGCAGCTTCGTCAGTACCACCTATATACATTCCAGGTCTTTTTCTTACCGGTGCAAGACCCTCTAAAACTTCTATGTCTTTAGCTGAATAATTTTTTTTAATTTGCATGTCTCAACCAATAGATTAATTTTCAAAAAGGTACAGGTCAATTTTGCTATTTATAAAATCAAAAATTATTAATATGATTGAATAAATGTATTAACTTTAATACATTCAAAAAATGAGTATTAAAAATTCAATAGATTATGCCTGGAAGGACGATTCTTATGAAACACCTGCTATTTGCAAAGATCTAAATAAAATTTTAAAAAAATGTAAAAATTTAGATCAGCTAAGTTATCTGGATGTTGGTTGTGGTAATGGCTCAATTACAAAAAAAATATCTCACTTCTTTAAAAAATCTACAGGGATAGACCTTTCTTCAGATGGTATTAAGTATGCTAAAAAAAACAATAATCAAGAAGTTGACTTTTTGCATTTAAATCTCGAAGATATTATTGAAAAAAATAAAAAATTTAATTTTGTTTCTGCGATTGAAGTTATTGAGCATCAATATGATCCTTATCTTTTTATAAGTCAGCTTTATAGCGTTACGGAAGATGAGGGCTATGTTTTAATTTCAACTCCTTACCACGGGTATCTTAAAAATCTTTTAATAAGCTTTATGGGAAAAATGGATAGGCACTTTACAGCTTTATGGAGACATGGTCATGTAAAGTTTTTTTCTATAAAAACACTAAGGCAGCTTATCTTGGGTGAATCTACAATTTATGAAGATCACAATGTAAAGTATAGTTTTGAGATAGAAAACATATTCTTTAGTGGTAGATTTTTTCCATTAAGCCATTCTATGATTTTTTTATTAAGAAAAAAAAAAATTAGGATTTAAAAATTTGTTTAAATTATTTTTTGAGCAAACCCCGCTCGCAGGATCTGTGAGCGGGGTTTTTGAAGTAAATTTTTACTAATAGCTTAGCAGCTATAGTACATTTGGTACTCTACTGGATGAGGAGCGTGTTCTAGATTGTAAACCTCTTCCATTTTAAGATCAATATATGCTGATATTTGATCGTCTGAAAAGACGTTGCCTGCTGTTAAAAATGATCTATCATTATCAAGACTTTCCAAGGCTTCTCTTAGTGAACCACAAACTTGCGGAACACCTTCAAGTTCTTCGGCACTTAAAGAGTATAAATCTTTGTCAAAAGGCTTACCAGGGTCAATTTTATTTTTGATCCCATCAAGTCCAGCCATCAGCATAGAAGCAAAAGTTAAATAAGGATTTCCAGCGGCATCTGGAAATCTTACTTCAACTCTTTTTCCTTTAGGACTAGAGCTAAATGGTATTCTACAACCTGCAGATCTATTTCTTGCAGAGTATGCAAGAATAACCGGAGCTTCAAATCCAGGAATTAATCTTTTGTAACTATTCGTGGTGGCATTGGTAAATGCATTAAGAGCTTTAGCATGCTTGATGATTCCACCAATGTAATAAAGACACTCTTGTGATAGACCTGCATACTTGTCTCCAGCAAATGTTGGCTTACCATCTTTCCAAATAGATTGGTGACAGTGCATTCCCGAGCCATTATCTCCCTTAATTGGTTTTGGCATAAACGTTGCGGTCTTTCCGAAAGAATGCGCAACCATATGAGCTGCGTATTTATAAATTTGCATATTGTCTGCATTAGTAACCATTGTATCAAACATGGTTCCCAGTTCATGCTGAGAAGGAGCAACTTCATGATGATGTTTTTCTACTTTCACACCCATATCTTTCATTGCTTTTAATGTTTCTGCTCTTAGATCTTGGCAGCTATCAACCGGTGGTACTGGAAAATATCCACCTTTTACTCCCGGTCTGTGGCCCATGTTGCCATTTTCATATTTTTTATCTGAATTGTAAGGACCTTCAGAACTATCAATTTCAAAAGAAACTTTATTCATTGAATTAGAAATTTTTACATCATCAAAAACAAAATATTCAGGCTCAGGTCCAAAATAAATTGTGTCACCAATACCTGTTGTTTTCAAATAAGCCTCTGCTTTTTTTGCAATCGATCTTGGATCTCTTTCATAGTAATCTTTTTTAATGGGATCCATAATATCGCAAAAAATAACCAAGGTACTATGAGAAGTAAACGGATCAACAAAAGATCTCGTTAAATCTGGTTTTAAAATCATGTCAGAATCGTTAATAGCTTTCCATCCAGCAATAGATGAGCCATCAAAAAAAGTTCCATCGTTTAAAAATTCAGCATCAACGGTGCTGACATCTTGAGTTAAGTGTTGAAGTTTCCCTCTAGGGTCCGTAAACCTCAAGTCTACAAATTCAATCTCTTTATCTTTAATTGTTTTTAAAATATTCTCTGCAGTCATTTTTATTAGCTCCTCTTATTTCTTAAGTTATAAATGAACAATTAATACTATTTAAGAATATTTTTGAATGCTTTTATACCATGCCTGATATGCATATTGTTGATAATTAAGGCTCATGTAAACAAGCAACTTTTGATTGAATATACTTAAGAAATGCAAATATCTGCATAAAAGCATATAAATAAACCATAATGAAAAAAACGATTCTGGTTACTGGTGGCACAGGAGTTATAGGGCTTTCTATCATTGAGCTTTTTTACAAAAAGGGATTCAACGTTATTGCCGCTGGAATAGCTAAAGCCAATATTACAAAAATATTTAAAAAAAAATTTAGTTCAAAAAGATCTTTGACTATCAATACAGAGCTCACAAGCTCTAAAAACGTTAAAAAAGTAATAGCTAGCTCTCTTAAGAAATTTAAAAAAATTGATGTGCTGATCAATTGTGCTGGAATTCAATTTGTGATGCCTATTGAAAAGTATCCAGAAAAGGTTTGGAGAAAGATGATGGATATTAATCTTACAACTCCTTTTTTGTTCACAAAGGAACTCTTGCCCATTATGAGAAAAAATAAATGGGGCAGAATTGTTAATATAGCTTCTACCCACGGCCTAATTGGTTCAGTAAATAAATCTGCTTACACAGCTTCTAAGCATGGGTTGGTTGGATTGACAAAAGTAACAGCCTTAGAAACAGCAGAAGATCCAATTACATGCAACTCTCTATGTCCAGGCTTTGTCCTTACGGAACTAATCCAAGATCAAATTAAAGCAGTTGCAAAAAATAAAAACATTCCATTTCTTGATGCTAAGGTAGAAATGTTAAGAGATAAGCAACCTTCATTAAAATTCGTTAGAAAAGAGGATATAGCATCAATGATATTTTTTTTATGTTCTCAGGAAGCCGATCAAGTTACGGGGTCAAATATTTCGGTAGACGGGGCATGGACAGCACAATGAAGAAAAAGCATATAAAATGAAAAAGTTTATTAGACTAATTGTTAGACACCCAATAAAATTTGTAATTTTATTCGTTATTTCAGTACTATTGGTTGCATTTGTTTTTTCCTGATTTTAAAAAAAAGTATTAGATTCAAATTTATCTTCAATTGATTAATATTTAAAAAGCACTATAAATAGCGAGAAATTAATCGCGGAAGTGGCGGAATGGTAGACGCGCTGGTCTTAGAAACCAGTGAGGCAACTCGTGAAGGTTCAAGTCCTTTCTTCCGCACCAAATAAGGAATTATGAAAGTAACTGTAACATCGTCCAAAAATCTTCAATCAACTTTAAAGATCGTAGTAGAGAAAAAAGAGATAGATGCCAAAATAGAAGTGAGATTGTCTGAATTAAAAAACACAATTAATTTAAAAGGGTTTCGACCAGGTAAAGCTCCCATGGAGTTGTTAAAAAAACAATTTGGCTCTTCAGTTTATGGAGAAGTGGCAGAAAAATTACTTCAAGAATCTACCTTCCAAGCACTTAAAGAAAAAAACATCACACCAGCTAGTCAGCCTAAAATTGACGTGCAATCTTCAGGCGAAGATAAAAATTTAGAATTTACGATCTCAGTTGAGCAGGTACCAGAAATAAAAAAAATAGAATTTGAAAAAATTACTCTTAATAAATATGAGGTAAAATCTGACAAGAAGGAAATTGAGCAAAGACTAAAAGGCATTGCAGAAAGCAATAAAAAATACGTTGATAAAAAAGACAAAGCAGTAAATGACGATATGGTGATCTTTAATTTTGAAGCTACAGTCGAGGGAAAGCCATTTGAAGGCAACAAAGGTGAAAAACTTCAGATTGTTTTGGGCAAAGATCTTTTTATTCCAGGTTTTGATAAGCAAATGGTTGGTTCCAAGCAGGGAGATGAAAAAGTTGCAAAAGTTAAGTTGCCAGAAAACTATCCTAATAAAGAATTGGCAGGTAAGCCAGCAGAGTTTAAGTGCAAGATTGTAGAAGTTAAAAAAGCAGAAGACCAGAAAATTGACGATGCTTTTGCTAAAAATTTTGGCGCCAAAGATCTCAAGGATTTGGAGAGTATGATTGGTAATCAAATTTCTAAAGAATACGAGAGTGTAACAGATCAACTTTTAAAAAAAGAAATTTTAGATGATTTAGATAAAAAATTTACTTTTGATTTGCCCAAAGGGTTGTTGGAGGATGAAGTGCAAAATGTTGAACATACTTTAGTCCATGAAAAAATGAACGAATTAAAAGCTAAAGGAGAAAAATTTAAACACGAACACGATCATGATAAAATCAAACTATCGGATAGCGATAAACAAACTGCTTTAAAGATTGCAAAAAGAAGAGTGAAACTTGCTTTGTTGTTAAATAAAACTGGTGAAGAAAATAATATCAAAGTTACTCCAGAAGAACTAAAGATGGAATTAGAAAAACAACTGAGAAATTATCCGGGACAAGAAAAAAACATTAGAGACTTTTACCAAAAAAACCCCGCTGAATTAACCAAGCTAAAAGGACCCATTTTTGAAGACAAGGTTGTTGAGCTTATTAAAAGCAAAGGTAAAATAGTGACCAAGGTTATGTCCAAAGAAGAATTGTTGAATCTGTTTAATAGTATTGGTGAGGAGGGTGAGAAAAAAAAGACTTCCGCTAGTAAAACAAAGGAAAAAGTAGTAACTAGTAAAAATAAAAAAAAAACCATTTCTAAAAAAACTAGCAAAAAATAGTTAAACAGAGTAAATTCTGATTCGTATGAAAGACCCATTTAATATCTATATGAATACATTGGTTCCCATGGTGGTGGAACAAACTCCTAGAGGAGAAAGAGCCTATGATATTTATTCTAGACTTTTAAAAGAAAGAATTATTTTTTTAGTTGGTCCAATTAATTCTCAAGTTTCTAGTTTAATTTCAGCGCAACTTCTTTTTTTAGAATCGGAAAATAATTCAAAAGAAATTTTTATGTATATTAATAGTCCTGGAGGTATTGTTACTGATGGCCTCGCTATTTATGATACTATGCAATATATAAAGCCGGCTGTCGCAACACTTTGTATCGGACAAGCATGTTCCATGGGTTCTTTTCTTTTAGCTGCTGGTGAAAAGGGGCAGCGTATGTCATTGCCCAACTCAAGAGTTATGGTGCACCAACCTTCTGCTGGTTTTCAAGGTCAAGCAACAGATATTGAAATTCATGCTAATGAAATTATGCAAACTAAAAAAAAATTAAATGAGATTTACTCCAAGCACACGGATCAGAGTGTGGAGAAGATCAAAGAAGCTTTGGAGAGGGACAAGTTCATGAGCGCAGAAGAAGCAAAGTCTTTCGGTTTAATAGATAAAGTTGTTGAAAAAAGACCTTCTTAATCTCCTAAAAAACTAATTTTTTTAATAATTACATCCACAGATACAACTAATGCTTGATAAAAGTATGCTCACCATATTATTGTCTATTTATTGATTCGATTATGACAAAAGAAAGTAAAAATACACTGTACTGCTCTTTCTGCGGAAAGAGTCAACACGAAGTCAGAAAGCTGATTGCTGGTCCAACAGTTTTTATTTGCGATGAGTGTGTTGAGCTTTGTATGGACATTATTAAGGAAGAGAGCAAAAGCAATTTTTCTAAAAATGAAGAAGGAGTTCCTTCTCCGAAAGAAATTTTTTCAACACTTGATGAATATGTGATTGGTCAGAAGACTGCGAAACAGATTTTATCGGTAGCAGTTCACAATCATTATAAACGATTAAACTACGAAGCAAAAAATAATAAAAGCGATGTAGAACTTTCAAAATCAAATATTTTATTAATGGGCCCAACCGGTTGTGGAAAAACTTTGTTGGCTCAAACCTTGGCGAGAATATTGGATGTTCCATTTACTATGGCCGATGCTACAACTTTAACCGAGGCGGGGTATGTTGGTGAGGATGTCGAAAATATTATTTTAAAACTTCTTCAAGCTGCGGATTACAATGTAGAAAAAGCACAACGTGGAATAGTCTATATTGATGAAGTTGATAAAATTAGTAGAAAAACAGAAAATCCATCGATAACTAGAGATGTATCTGGAGAAGGAGTTCAGCAAGCTTTATTAAAAATTATGGAAGGAACTGTTGCAAGTGTTCCTCCTCAAGGAGGAAGAAAACATCCCCAACAAGAATTTTTGCAAGTAGATACTACCAATATACTTTTTATTTGCGGAGGAGCCTTTGCTGGCATTGATAAAATTATCTCATCAAGAGACAAGGGGTCTTCAATTGGATTTGGTTCTAAGCTAAACACTAAGAAAGAAAAAAAAGTTGGCGAACTATTAAAAAGTATTGAGCCTGAAGATTTATTAAAATTTGGTTTGATCCCAGAGTTTATTGGAAGACTACCAATAATTTCCACATTAGAAGATTTGGACGAAACTTCTTTAGTTAAAATTTTAGAAGAGCCTAAAAATTCCTTAACTAAGCAATATGCTAAGCTCTTTGAAATTGAAGGCGTTAAGTTAAATTTTTCAAAAGATGCTCTCAAAGCTATTGCTGAAAAAGCTATTTTGAGAAAAACTGGCGCAAGGGGATTAAGATCAATTATAGAAGAAGTGTTATTAGAAACCATGTTTGACCTTCCCTCTATAGAAAACGTAGAAGAAGTGATTGTTAATAAGGAGGTTATCTTAGGTAAATCTAAACCATTGTTAATTTATTCAAAAAAATTAACAAAAGAAGAAAAGATAGCTAATTAGCTTATTAACAGCCTTTGCAAATCATACTTGTAATAATTAAATTAATACTTACTTAGTAAATGGTAACTATGTCTGATCTTTCAAAAAATAATTTAAGTCAATATCCAATCTTACCCCTTAGGGATATTGTTGTATTCCCTAATGTGGCAATTCCTTTATTTGTAGGAAGAGAAAAGTCAATAAAGGCTCTTGAAGCTGTTGCCTCAAAATATAAAAAAATTATTCTGGTGGCCCAAAAAAACTCCGAAACTGATGACCCCAAAGGCAAGGATGTTTACTCTTATGGAACTTTGGGAGAAATACTTCAATTGCTTAAATTACCAGATGGAACTGTAAAAATTTTAGTCGAAGGAAAGTCCATAGTTAAAATCAAAGAATTTAAAGAGAGTGAAGATTTTTTACTAGCAGAATGTGAAGAAATAAAGATTAACTCTAAGAAAACTGAGGCAATTTCATTATCCAAAGCTATCATTGAAAAATACGAAAAGCTTTCTAAAATTTCTAAAAAATTTAGCGATGATAGCAATTTAAATTTTAAAAATGAAAACGACCCAGCTATCATATCAAATAAGATAGCCTCGAACCTAAGTATTGATCTTTTTGAGAAGCAAAAAATTTTAGAAAGCGTTGATATTCAAAAAAAATTAGAGTTAATTTTAGGTTATCTGGATAATGAAATAGATGTCTTATCTGTTGAAAAAAGAATTAGAGGAAGAGTTAAAAACCAAATGGAAAAAACTCAAAGAGAATATTATCTTAATGAGCAATTAAAGGCGATTCAGAAAGAGCTTGGTGAAATTGAGGAGGGGAAAGACGAAACCAAGGTTTTGGAAGATTCTATTAAGAAGGCAAAAATGTCTAAGGAGGCAGAGGAGAAGTGTTTTGCTGAATTGAAAAAATTACGAATGATGAGTCCTATGTCTGCAGAATCTACGGTGGTAAGAAATTATCTCGAATGGATGGTTGCTTTGCCTTGGCACAAGTCTTCCAAGGTGAATACTGACATCAATGTGGCGCAAAAAATTTTAGACAAAGATCATTATGGTCTGAAAAAAGTAAAAGATAGAATTTTAGAGTTTCTTGCCGTTCAGTCTAGAATTCAAAAAATAAAAGGACCTATTTTATGTTTAGTCGGTCCTCCAGGAGTGGGTAAAACATCTTTAGGAAAATCTATTGCCAAGGCGACTGGTAGAGAGTTTGTTAGAATGTCTTTGGGTGGAGTTCGAGATGAAGCTGAAATTAGAGGACATAGAAGAACGTATATAGGTAGCCTTCCAGGAAAAATAATCCAGATGATGAAAAAAACAGGAACAAAGAATCCTCTTTTTTTATTAGATGAAATTGACAAGGTCGGGAACGATTATAGAGGCGATCCTTCTTCTGCTCTGTTGGAGGCATTAGACCCTGAACAAAACAATACTTTTAATGATCATTATTTAGAAGTGGATTACGATCTTTCTAATGTTATGTTTGTTACTACCGCAAACACTTTGAATATTCCTGGGCCATTGTTAGATAGAATGGAAATCATAAGAATATCTGGATATACAGAGGATGAAAAATCAGAAATTGCTAAAAAATATTTAATTCCAAAGCAAATTAAAGATAGCGGCTTGAAAGAGGGTGAATGGAAAATAGATGAAGAATCGATAAAAAGTATCATTCGACACTACACAAGAGAGTCTGGCGTTAGGGGTTTGGAAAGGGAAATATCTAAGCTAACTAGAAAAGCCGTTAAAGAAATTGTTACCAGTAAATTAACATCTGTAGATGTGAAGCAGGATCAAGTAGAAAATTATCTTGGAGTTAAAAAGTTTAAATACGGAGAAATTGAATTGGATGACAGGGTGGGTACTGTTACTGGTCTTGCCTGGACCGAGGTAGGAGGGGAAATTCTATCTATAGAAACCTTGGTTATGCCAGGAAAAGGAAAACTAGAACTTACAGGAAAGCTAGGAGACGTCATGAAAGAATCTATGCACGCTGCTAAATCTTTTGTGAGATCTAGATGTTTAGATTTTGGAATTATACCTCCGGTTTTTGAAAAGAAAGATATTCATATTCATGTTCCTGAAGGAGCAACGCCGAAAGATGGACCTTCTGCAGGTATTGGAATGGTAACTGCGATTGTTTCCGCACTTACAAATACATCCGTTAAAAAAGACGTCGCCATGACAGGCGAGGTCACATTGAGTGGTAGAGTGTTACCTATAGGCGGTTTAAAGGAAAAATTATTAGCAGCGCTTCGAGGGGGAATTAAAACAGCAATTATCCCATCTGAAAATGAAAAAGATTTAAAGGAAATTCCGGACAATGTAAAAAATGGCCTTAAGATCATTCCTGTAAAACATGTTGAAGAAGTTCTTAAAATAGCACTTACAAAAGAACTTAAACCTATTACATGGACGGAAGTTGAAAAAATCCCCATCAATAAGAATGAAATTTCACAAGAGAGCAAGCATTAACAATGCAATATTGTTTTAATCAAACACCTTAAGTAAAATATATTTAAAATTTAATAATTTTTTTCTATTTTTTTATTGCCATTTTTTCTTGTGATACAAATTTTGTTTCAATTCCAAAATGCATTGAAATAACCTAACTTTTTTACTTTCCAACTGTTATTAATGTTGCTAATAGTATCTTCTCGAAAATTAAGAATAACAAAGGGCGATTAGCTCAGTTGGTAGAGCATCTCGTTTACACCGAGAGGGTCGGGAGTTCGAGTCTCTCATCGCCCACCAATTTTATTCGGGGGTGTAGCTCAGTTGGTTAGAGCGCTGGCCTGTCACGCTAGAGGTCGCGAGTTCGAGTCTCGTCACTCCCGCCAAAATTTTTAATTAACTTGATTATAAGATTATATTCTTAAATAAAAATGAGCGGTCTTTATAGTAATAATTATGTAGATTTTGTATAAAAAGTGATAAATTTTTATTATTATGAAAAATATTAAATTTTCTTCAACGACAGATGATTGGTTCCCAACAACTATTTGGAAGTCTACTCTTAATGATTCTTCACAACAAAAAATAACGGAAGAAATTAACGGAGCATTAAAAAAATATATTGAAAATTCTAATTTAGAAAATTTCAATTATGTGGTTACTGACACCGAATTGCACAAAAGTAGTAATTTCAAGCTAACTACCTTTTTTTTTAATCGAGCTATTTTTGAGTATTTAAAATTTTTAAAATTAGAGCACCATGATTTTAAGATTACTGGATGCTGGGGAAACATTACTAGAAAAAATTTCTCCCACACCAACCACAGTCACCAAAATAATTTTGTAAGTGGTGTTTATTATGTAAAAACAGATAAGGGAAAAACTGACAAAATTCATTTTAATGATCCGCGTGAGCAAAATAAAGTTATAATTCCAATTCCCTCAATAAACACACGTAACAATACCAATGGAGCCATGCTAGATGCTGAGGAGGGTACTCTTTATCTATTTCCGTCATGGCTAAGACATGAGGTCCCAGTCCACAAATCTGAAGAAAACAGAATAAGTATTGCCTTTAACGCAATGTTTACAAACTTAACTGAAATTACCAAGCCTGGTTTTGCTTCTAGTAAATAATAAATTAAAAAAAATACTTAAATTAATTTTATTTTTTCTTTAAAGTTTTTTTCTCTAGGTTTATTTTTCTAGCATTATTGAGAATTTTATTTTTAATGTCATTGTTAAATTTTGAACCCAGTTTTGATGTGGAGCAATTATTTTTTTGACACGTTTTTTTGTAGGAAGTTACTTCAATTGAGGATGACGCCAGTTCACTAGATTTAAAATTAATCTGAATTTTGATACTACTGTCGCTATTAAGTGAGCTAGAGTACCAATCTGTTATTAGAACCCCCCCGGAATAGTTTGCTGATTGCAGCGGAATAAAGTCAAGTGTGTTTAAAGAAGCTCGCCACAAAACATTTGCTGTGGCAAACTCGTAACTCGAGCCGCCATTTTTACCTCTTAATTGATTTAGAATCCCTCCACCTTCTTCAGTATATTTTGCTGCTCTTTCGTTTAGATTGGGCTCAATTCTTATTTTTTTTTTTCTAGCAGGCTGATCGTTTTTTTGACAAGAAATGACAAAAAGAAGGCTTATTAGCACAAAAAAAACTTTTTTATAATTTTCCATTGTATATCTGTTGTTTTTTTATCACACTCTCTAAGTATTTTTCAAATATCTAACACCTTTATACATAAATTCAGTGAATAGTGTTAATTAAATCAAAGTATAAATTAAATTAATTTAGTTTGTATTAAAACTTAAAACAAAGGAAAAAACATGAAAAAACTACTAGTAACTTCTGCTCTAGCAGGATCTCTTCTTGTAAGTGCATCTGCTTTCGCTGAAATGAAAATGAAAGGTTACCTTGAGACTACTTTAGGATCTGGAGAAACTCCATCTGCAGCACCTGTAACAAACCAAGGAACTTCAATCGGTTATGAAACTGGTGTAACTTTTTCTGGATCTAAAGAATTAGATAACGGAATGTCAATGGGCGTTAAAGCTACATTGGAAGACACTGCATTTTTAGGACAAGCTGTATCTTTCTCTTCTGAAGGAACTACTCTGTTTATCGGAAATGACTTTCATGGTCTTGATGACAAACAAACTGTACCTGTTGTTGCAAACACAATCGAAGACGGTAACAAAGGTCTAGGTGTTTCTTACAATAACAATGCTGGTACTATTCACTCCAAATCAGGTGTTGGTCTTATGAACAAAAGTGATTTCGGAACTGTAGCTGCTTACTACGTGCCAAAAGTTGGTGCTAGTGTAGACGGTGGAGACTCTAAGCCAAGTGGTCAAAAGAAATCCGGTTCAGGTACTGCATTTGGTTTCCAAGGTGGTTTAGGTGTTGAAGGTTTAGGTGTTAATGCTTTCAGAACTGTTAAGCACACTCAAGGACTATCAACGCAAGAAATCACTATGACTGGTTATGGTGTTAAATATAACTTCGGTTCAATCACTGCAGGTGCTCAAAGAACATCTATTGATGATGCTAACCTTGCAGAAGAATACACTGTAGGTTCTGAAGCTAAGTACACTTCTTATGGTGCTACTTGGGCAGCAACTGACACACTAAGCGTAGGTGTGCAAATTGGTGAAACTGACTTAACTGATCAAGACGACAAAGAAGAAATAATGTCTATCACTGCTGGTTATAACCTTGGTGGTCAAGTTGTTTCTATTCAGTTGACTGATGTAGAAAACGCAGACACTGTTAAAGGTAATGACGGTGCGGCTATTGAATTAAGAATCAAAAGCTCATTTTAATTAAGTTTTATACTTAATTAATAAAAGAAAAACCGCCCATTAATTTGGGCGGTTTTTTTTTGCAAGTTCATAAAGGATTACTGCAGAAGCATTTGAAACATTTAGACTTTCTAATTCGTTAGAAATGTCTATTTTTAAAATATTATCGCACTGAGATTTTATAAGTGGCTTAATTCCAAATCCTTCCGAACCAAGAATAAGAGCATTTTTTTTAGTGAAGGAGAAATCTTCAAGAGTTTCTTTTGAGTTTTGATCAAAGCCAATAATCCAAAAACCATTTTCTTTCAGGAGTTTTATGGAGTTGGTTATGTTAGTGACATCATATATATTTATTTTTTCCATAGAGCCAGCAGCTGCAATGTATAAGCTCATACTAAAGGGTTTAAAAAATTTGTTAGAAATAACGACATTATTAATATTAAAAGCCAAACAATTCCTTAAAATGGACCCTATGTTTCTTTGGTCATTGATGTCATTTAAAATTAATAAATTTTTTATATTGGCAATATCCTCCTTTAAATTTTTTTTACCAAATGATTTAATTTTTGCTGCAAATCCTTGGTGGTGATGATCTTGATTTTCTAAAAGTTTATTAAAAAATTTTTTATTTACTATATTAAATTTTTTATCAGTAATTTTTTCTACTTGATCTGAATTTTGTTCCAAAATAGAAATGTTGCTCACCAATCTATTTTTGTTTTTTATTGCTTCGCAAACAGCGTGTTTTCCTACTATCCAAAAGTCTTTTTGATACATAATTTTTTTTTCAAATTATTGTTTATATTGCTATGAGTTTGTAATAAATGATATTATAAGTTTAATCGATATTTTTTGGAGGGATACCAAAGCAGTCAAATGGGGCGGGCTGTAAACCCGCTGGCTCCGGCCTTCGAAGGTGCGAATCCTTCTCCCTCCACCAAAAATGCTCTATTTAATTGGTTTTTTTTAACAAGACTAAATGTTGATTATTTGAACTTTAATGCTATAAGCACTTGGCTGTTGTGGGTAAAACAGTTTGGTACTGCGGGTGTAGTTCAATGGTAGAACTCCAGCCTTCCAAGCTGGTTGTGAGAGTTCGATTCTCTTCACCCGCTCCAAAA
>Ga0209383_1001035_pt1 | contig 18198 bp, 19 predicted proteins | sample CoawatmetaG02DNA_FD_187510 | JGI IMG/M metagenome (GOLD analysis project Ga0209383, IMG submission 187510) | Marine microbial communities from the West Antarctic Peninsula - Coastal water metaG029-DNA (SPAdes) (version 2) | ecosystem: Environmental > Aquatic > Marine > Coastal ... | reverse complement strand
CATAATATTGGTTTGGTTTGGATTTGGATTAAAACGACGCAACCCGCGCCGATGGAAAAGAATGAATCAGAATAAATTGAAAGCGCCAAGCTTTTTCTTTTAAATAGATGAAGAAAGTTGCGGAGGCATTACCCAAGCCAGCAAGCATTATTATCATTATTATGGCATTTAGTTCGGATTGACCCAATGCCACGAAAATCATCAAAGTGGTAGATTTCAAACTAACGACTTTCATGCCTATTCGCTAGAATCCCTCTAAGCACACTCCGAGACTCAAACAGCCATTTCAACCCCTCAACCCCGTCAAGGAGCTGAAAAGTGAAAAACGCTCTGAAATCATCGCGAGTGCTAGCATACCTCTAACAAACTCAAAGCCCATACAGGTCAACACAGCGCGATTGTTCACTACATTACACATGTAAACCAGTAAACTACTGAACGCTTAGCTTGCTCGGCAGCTTGCTGACGTAAGCAACGCCACTAGGCATCTGCTCTTCGAGTGGTCAAAGTATGCAGTTAGATGGTGTCATGAATGAATTGGATTGCGTGTCATGAATTGAATGATGGTGTGCCACGAATGCATCACACCCGGCTCAAAACAAATACCCGACCGTACGGCATTACACGTGTGAGGGGGGGGGGTGCGGGAAGGCTGTGTGGGCTGATGATGGTTATACATAACACACCCTACAAAAAATCAAAATCAGGAAGTCACCCAACGTGTAGGTGCTTGTAATTGGTCGCTCAAACGGGCTACGCCCTGCTCCCTTGTGTTCGCTACGCTCAATTATACCATCTATGTCAAGCGTGTCAAGGTTAAAATAGGGGTAAATATCTTAGGTTATTCCGTAAGTAGCTGGTGGTCAATGAATAAACTAATTTCATCTATTTTCAGATTGCCTTGAAACCTAGAGGATGAGGTCGTAGATGTGTTTCCTGTTCGGGTATTCCGATAGGGGCGTGAACTCGTATGTCTGAGGCTCCAGGACGTTCATTACTCCGTCTATGAGGATAATGTTGAGTGCATGGTATCCACCAGCGGGGATTCCACCAAAGGCTTCCTCTTGCTTTACGGTGATTACGCCGCATTCGTAGTTGCTGCCTAGCATTGACCCGTAGCACGAGACGATGGCTTTGAAGGTGAAGGCGTAGTCGTCGCAGTCAAAGAGCTTGTTTTCGTCTTTGAGTGCTGAGTATCGGCGCATCATGCCGAAGTGGTCTTGGATTGCGTCGTCTAAGATCCTCATATTGACGGAGGTGTAGGTGGGGTCGAAGATATTTAGGCTTGCCTTGGGGCTGTATTGCTTGATTTGACCGCGAATCTCTAAGTGATCGGCTCCTCGCAGTGTGATTGCAATGGCGGCGAGCGTTAAGAGTAGCAGTAATTTCTTCATGTCTAAATTATAACACTCGAGTCAACCCATTGTCAAGTTTTACCAACATACATATAGTCTACGGCAGATTCCTAACGTGCAACAAACAAAACCGTGTTTTTGAACACGAACTTAACAAACGAATAACAAACAAGAAAACCAATCCGTCCAGCTCTGACAGCGACATGGATGGCATAGGGTATGCGCTACTAACAAACGAACAACAAACCAACAACAAACAAAACGCCATTTTGCAACTACATCTTAAGAAGAAAAGAAAAAAGAGGCTGAAGGAGGTTTATTTTGGTTTTTCACTATCAGCAGCATCATGGGATATGAGCAGCACTCCATAGACGCTCTCTAAGCCCTTACACGGCGTTTCGATGAATAACACGACTACTCACCCTCGCTAGCAATCCAAATCCCTTCAACAGCCTCTCACGCCCCAAGCGTTGCCATAGTTCACTGAATGTCAACTATGACAATACACTTGACAGGGTGTTGACGGAAGTGTTATAATCCAGCCATGATTAACTTACTACACGGAGACTGCCTAGAGCAGATGAAGACACTCGAAGATAACAGCGTTGACTCAATCGTGAGCGACCCTCCCTACGGCATCAGCTTCATGGCTAAGAAGTGGGACTATGACGTTCCTAGCGTTGAGGTATGGACTGAGGCGCTTAGAGTTCTGAAGCCAGGTGGACACGCTCTGATAGCCTGCGGGACACGCACACAGCATCGTATGGTGGTTAACATCGAGGATGCAGGGTTTGAGATTCGTGATGTGGTGAGCTGGATTTACGGGAGCGGGTTTCCTAAAAGTTTGAACATACATAAGAAGGATGAACGATGCCCAGAAGGATGGGGAACAGCACTGAAACCATCCTCAGAGTTCTTCACCCTATGCCGCAAGCCTCTCAGCGAGAAGACGATTGCTAAGAACGTGCTGAAGTGGGGGACGGGTGGGATTAACATTGATGCTTGTCGGGTGGAGGCAAATGGGGAGAAGACAGGCTCGAACGGAGCTTGTGGAATGTCACCAGAAAAGGGGTGGAATGCAAACTCCATGAGTCGGGATGTAACTGCGGAACAATCACAATCCCAAGGCCGCTTCCCAGCCAACCTCATCCACGACGGAAGCCAAGAGGTGCTTGAGCTGTTCCCTGAGACTAAGAGCGGGAAGATGATGCCGACAAAAACCACGGCTTCTCGAGCTATTTACGGGCAAAATGCCAAGGGCGGCTATACAACGCAGGAAACTATTGGCGACCAAGGCTCAGCCGCTCGCTTCTTCTACAGCCCTAAGACATCTAAGAAGGATCGCGACGAGGGGATGGAAGGCTTTGAGGACAAGATTCTATATACTAAAACTGGGGACACTAGGCCATGCAATAAAGGCGACAATCCTTCCTCCATAGGCAGCACGCTGGGTAAGGCTCGTAACAACCACCCCACAGTAAAGCCCACAGCCCTCATGCAATATCTCTGCCGCCTCATCACACCGCCCAATGGCATCGTCCTAGACCCTTACATGGGTAGCGGCTCTACGGGCAAGGCTGCGCTACGTGAAGGCTTTAGCTTCGTGGGCTGTGAGCTGGATGCTGATTACTTCGAGATAGCCAAGGCTCGCGTAGGGAGCTAGGGATTGACACTAATGCTATACTTTCACTTATGAGCCATAACGGAGAAGCCACACACAATCGAGATACCGCCAAATGTCGCAAGAACTTTGACGCGATCACCGAAGACACGCGCAAGCCTACAGTAAAGCGCGATGTCCCTAAGCACGAGCTGCCCGCTGGTATTCGCTCACGAACAATCTACGGAAAGAAAGACCAATGCTAGACGAACACGAAGACGAGATCCTTGGCGGCATCCTTGCTCAACTCTCCGAGCACTTCCCCAACTACGCCATATCGGTTCTATCTGAGGATGATGGGTGCTTGCACTACGATTACTCTAACTGGCGCATCGGTCGAATGTTGATTAGCGACAGCCTAGACGATATGAACGGCGCACTCTCGTCGTTCAACGACTGGACACCTGAAGACGAGGACGGCGAAGAATATGAGTAACGAACTAGAAGTAACAACAGATGCATGGCTACTCAAGACCCTCAAGTCTGCGCAAGACTCTATGCAGAGTATGGGGATGTGCAAGCGTAGCCCCAAGCGGTGGTTGACCGTAGCTAGGCACGTCGTAGAGGATGGTCTGAACGTCAGTGACTTCCTGCGCAAGTCTGGATGCACACGTAATAACTACTACGACATTAAGCGATTCATCACTACATCAGATGACTACGAAGCAATCCGCTCACAAGCAGCCCTAGACGCAGCATCGGACTACGAGATGGGCAAAGACCTTGAGCGAGCCTATACTGAGAAGATGCACCAGAAGATGGAGTCTGATGAGCTAGAGATTGATGCTAAGGGATGGGCGCAGATTCAACGTGGTCAAAGCCTCAAGGCTGACAGGTTCCAGAAGTTCTCTGGCGCAGCTACACAGCACGTAGTAGTTGAGCACAAAACGACCTTGGACGAAGCAGCAGCATTTGCCCTAGAAGCAATCCAAGAGGCAGAGGTAGTTGACCTTGAGAGCAGAGGAGACCTACATTGAAATTCAGAAAGCACCCAGTCCTAAAGGCTCCCACGGCTGAAGTCATCAAATCCCTCTGTTTCAACGCAGATGGCTCTTCAAACGAAGCAGGGCTAGAGAAGCTCATTGAGATGCACAAGATGCACGAGAGTGCGGTGGCTAACTCGATAGAAGACCCCTTGAACTTCGGCATTGAGCTGAAGGGGTGGGGCTATGCTGATGAAATGTTTGAGAAATACGACACCTGCATGTGTTTTGGGGGCAATCGTAGCGGAAAGACCGAGTATGGGGCGCGTAGTGTGGTCAGAGCGGCTATCGAGAACCCTAACTCTATCATTGTATGCTTTGCGCAGGATGCTGATGCCTCTATCCGCACACAGCAAGAGGCTATCTACCGCTATTTGCCACCAGAGTTCAAGGTAAAGACCAAGAGTGTGACGGAATACCTCAACTTCACCTACAAGAACGGGTTTACTGGGCAATCATTCATACTACCCAACGGTTCGCAGGTCTTTTTCCATACATACAGCCAGTTCATTGCCAATCGAAGTAAGTTTGAGGGTCTTGAGCTGGGATCTAAGGAAGCACAGTGGCATAACATCGGTCTATGGCTTGACGAATACCTAGAAGATGGTGATCTAGTGAGCACTATGCGCTTCCGTCTCGTTACACGTGACTCTAAGATGCTTTTGACGTTCACGCCCATTGATGGCTATACGCCTTTCGTGGCAGAGTTCCTGAAAGGCGCTGAGACCACCCTAGAACGTCCTGCACCGCTCTTAGAGGGTGAGATGGTTCCTGTGACCCAATATAGCCCCGACAAGGACTCTGGCATCGTTTACTTCCACTCCGAGTTCAATCCGTTCGGTGGTTACGAGCGTATTGCCAAGGAATTACGCAAGAGTCCCAAGGAAGAGATCAAGACACGTGCATACGGCATCCCAGTCAAGTCGATGGATGCCATGTTCCCTAAGTTTAATATCAATGTTCACGTCCTAGCACACGAAGACTTCCCAGACATCTCGGACAAGAACCAATATACGCTCTACCAAGTGGTTGACCCCGCTGGTGCTCGTAATTACACTAGCATTTGGGCGGGTGTGACTGGCTCTATGTCTGATACTAAGATATATATCCGACGTGAGTGGCCAGACCTAGAGACCTACGGCCCGTGGGCAGTGCGTGGCGACCCTAACTGGAAGTTCGGTGCAGCATCCAAGAAGCTAGGCTATGACGTGAAAGGGTATTGCGAGCTATTCAAGGGCATCGAGGAAGACATTGGAGTTGAGGCTAGTGAGCGTATCGGAGACTCCCGTTTCTTTGCCTCCGAGAATGCTGACAACGCTGATCTATTCACCCTGTTCTCTGAGCACGACTTTCACTTCGTCCCGTCGCTGGGAGCTAAGGAAGAGCAAGGGCTTACTGGACTAGATGACTGGTTCTACTACAATCCGAACCTACCCGTAGACGGAGCCAACAGCCCTCGGGTGTTTATCCATGAGAGTTGCGGCAACCTGATCTTCGCCATCCTTAACTACGGTGCGCTCGGCAAGAAGGACGAAGCACTCAAGGATTTCATCGACTGCTTACGCTACCTACGGACAGCGAATGACGGATCTGGCCCAGAGCACTACAACAAGGCATCACTATCACAGAAGTCACAAGGAGGATCATACTAGCCGCCCTTGACGGGTGTGCTACACTATAAATATGAAACAAGACCTAGAATCATGTAAGTCTCTAGCAGAGCAGCTTACTTCAGATGAACAGACGTTCACTGCTATGCAGATCGGTAAGATCCGTAAGGCGGTATGCGAGGAGGAAGACCTAGACGGCACAGGCATCAAGCCATCTGGAGTCATGAAGATCATGTCATCGCTCAAGAAGGAGATGGACATTATCGAGACGGCAGCACCAGAAGTCATTACCGTCAAAGTCCTTCACCAGCAGACAGGCAACAAGCACATGTTGTTCGCTATGGACATGGAGACGCGACGTAAGGTGAAGATCCTTATCCCCTTCCGCCAGAAGAACGTATTGAACACCAAGGGCAAACGACTAAAAGTAGAAAGGGGATTAAAAGATGGAAACCACTTGTACCGATACCCAGTCCGTAAGGGCTAAAGGCATAGAGATTGACTACTGGCTCAATATAGACGTTATTGACTCAGAGCTATCTGGAATGCCCTTAAAATACCGCAATGATGAGGAAATATCAGCATCACTTGGCGTAAACGACAAAAACTTCATCAGCGACATACTCTACAGAAGCAGAAAGTCCTTCAGACAATTAACGAACGCACGTGCTAAGATTGACCAATAATTACTATGCCCACTAAATACGACAACGACGAGGCTGAAGTTTACTTTGATGAGGAGTTTGACTACCAGCAACACAAGGAAACCTTCGATCAAACGGTAGACGATTTGTCTGAATACCAGCGTCGATGCCAAGAGTCACGGAGCATCAGAACTTGCACGTGGAATGGTCAGGACGCAAACCTCACCAAGACTGGCGACAATGCATTCCCGTTCAACGGCTCCTCCGACTCACAAGTGTGGCTATCGCATGGACTAATGAACACGTCCACTGCAATCAACATGAATGCCCTCCGTCGTTCACAGATTCGGGCATACCCCCGCAAAGCTACCGATATTGAGCGTTCCTCGCAAGTATCGGTTTTTTTGAAGTATTTGCGCGACGCTGGTGTAGACAACTTTTGGCGTGAGGCTGAGTTGGCTGATAGCTTCTGTAAAGAGAAGGCTTTGATGGTCACTTACTTCGGCTACCGCGCACCACGCATGGTTCCTCACCTAAAGAAGTTCGACCTAGAGGAAATGCAAAAGACCTTCCCCGATGTGGGAGAGATCCAGCAAGATGACTCCGCATCAATGGAACTAGCACTGGCAGAGATGCTTGCTGATGAAGATCGCGTAGAGGAAGTATTGGAGATGTTCAACTCCGTGGACGGATGGGAAGTAAATGAGAAGCGTCTCAAGAAGGCACTGCGTCAGCTACGTAAAGAAGGTGTAGCCGAGATCCCAGTTCTCATTGAAGACGAAGGTGCAGCAGAATGCATCACCCTCGACCCAGAGAGCGAGTTCTTCACACCACTAGCTACACAGAACTTCCAAGACGGCAACCGTTGCTGGTTGCGTAAGCCAATGACACCTCAAGAGGTTCTGAGCCGTGTTCATTCCGAAGGTTGGGATGCAGACTGGGCAGACTTTGCTATCGAGCATAGCCGTGGCGAGAATCGTGGCGTATCTACTAACACCTATGGTGACGAATACCGCGACCTAATCGACGTTGTATTCAGCTACGAGAAGCTTATCGACGAGGAAGACGGTGCTCAAGGCATCTACCTTACTATCTGGAGCACAGAGTTCGGCGAGAGCGGTGATATTTCACCTTACGCTAAACGCACACTGCTCGCTGGCTGCAAGAAGTTCCCGTTCGTGGTCTCCGCACCATACGAAGCCAAGACACTTTACTCAGCACCTACATGGCCTGAGCAACTGAAGTCAATCCAGAAGTCCAAGAAGGTTTGCCGCGACGCAAACATCGACGAGTCTTCCTACGCGATTTCCCCTTCCATTATTGTCCCGCCATCGTGGGATCACGGTCGCCCTCAGCCTGGAGCAGTATACCCAGTGCGTCCTGGCCAAGCAGCACCATCGTTCCTTAACAAGAACTCCCGCTTCGACGTAAACGAGCGCATTGAGGCGAACATCACCCGTGAGGCACTAGACCAAATGGGACTAGATCCAGATTCTCCGTATTCACAGGTTCGTCAACAGCACGACATCAACCGCTTCCTAAGCCACTGGTCGGAGGTTCTCAAGGGAATCTACGAAGCATACAAGACTCATGGCCCAGAGGAAGTTTACCTGCGCGTTACTGGCAACCCTCAAGCAGTCGAGTTCGTGAAGGACTCAGACGAGCATGAGATGGATGTATCCGTCAGCTTTAACTCTCTATACGACGATCCAGAGCAACTCAAGGAGCTTCGCGAGACAATCATCACCACATCACAGCTAGATCCCAATGGGCGTATCAACATGGAGGCGGGTATCGACATGATGCTCAACATGACTGATCCTACCCTAGCTGACATAATGCTCCTACCTACTGAGCAAGGTCAAGATAAGATCGTCAAGGAAACCCAAGCAGACATCACCACTATGGCATCTGGCATGGCGGTTGGCGCACAACAGAATGCAGCTCAGTTACGCTTGCAGACAGTTGAGCAGTATATCCAATCTCCAACTGGCGCAGCTAAGCTACAGAGCGATCAAGGCTTCCAGTTCCTCATCAGTGAGTATGTGAAGCAGCTTCAGTTCTCTGTATCTCAGCAAGAGAACGCGCAGATCGGACGTATCGGCACTAAACCAGCAGAGATGGGCAATATCAACACTCAAGAGATCTAGTATGACTATTCAAGACGTAAAGAAGTTTCTGCAAGACAATCCCGATTTCGGGAAGGCATTTCACGATCACTTTGAGCAACGCCGCGAGGAGTTGATTGCAGTGCCTTGGCTTCAACACCAGCTAGGTCTGGACAAGAAGGCTATTGCGAATGCAGCGTTCATCCAAGACGAGATCTTGAATGAATTTGGATTGAAGTCCGTAAGTCGCAAGCTTGACAACGGATAACGATCGTTTGTGGTAAAGTTTATTTAACGCCGAACACCGAGGCGGTATAAAAAAGGTAGATTATGACAGATGAACTAAATGTGGATACCCCTGAGACCACAAACGAAGATCAGGAGCCTAAGTCAGTAGCAGAACGCAAGCAAGAATTGCTTGACGAACGTATTGGCCGATTAACTGGAAGCGACGATTCCGAAGAAGAAACAGAGGAGGTTGAGGTAGATACACCAGAGACCGACGAAGATGATTCAGAAGAAACGGAAGAATCCACAGGAGATGAAGTTCTTTCACAGGCAGACGAGATTGATATCGAGTCGCTAACTGAGCAGGACATTCGTGAGATAGCAGAACTCAAGGGCATGGACTTGGAGCCGAAGGGCAACGAGAAGTGGGCAGCAAATAGACGTGAGCTTAAAGAAGTTAAAGCAGAGCGTGACGCAGCCATTGCCGCTAAAGATGAGATTCTAGCAATCCAGAATACCAACAGCTCAGAGACGCAGCTCAATCAAGCCGAAGCAAATATCAAGCACTGGAACCGAAAGCTCATTCTGAGCGCAGAGACCCAGTATGATGATGCAAGCGGTCAAGATGTCAAGGGAGTCACGCACGATGGCAAGTTCTACACCGCCGAAGCAGTGCTTCAGTTCCTAGACGCAGAAGAAGGCAAGTTGCCCGAACTCCGCGAAAAGGCAGCAGAAGCAGAAGAAGCTAAAGGCAAAGCGGGTAATCTTGATGAAGTAATTGATAGCGTTCGCGAGAAATTAAATCTCGATGGCGATACTCTGGACACTTATGATAAGCTCCTTAGTAACCCTAAGTTCGACGTAGTTAAGAATCTCGTTCCAGATTTCGCAGTAGAGCTAGTTGAGCTACTCGGACTAGCGGCACTGCAAAAATCAGGGTCAGCTAAGAAGAAGGTTACCATCAAGCGCAAGTCACCGAAGGAATCGAAAGACTCTTCCAGTCCGAAGGGATCAGCGGGACGACCTTCTCCATCAAAAGGCTCCAATCGGGAGATCAAGCAACTGGAGAAGTTAGTTAATGATTCATCTGCACCAATCAAATCGCGCAGAGATGCGCAACTCAAAATTCGACACTTAAAACTCAAATAAAGGAAATAAATTATGGCAGCACCTACATATTCAAGCACAGTTGGCAATCGCGAATCACTCAAGCAAGACGCTGAGTTGCTCGCAGCCGACATCACACCAGTAACAGGGCTACTAGCCCACAAAGCCGAGAAGAATAAACGTCCTCGCACACTCATGGACAAGCTCAAGTCGGTCAGCACTGCTGGTCACATTGAGGGCGACGTAACCAATGGTGGTCGCGACGCATTCTCGCAAGTTGCTGAGTTCGCTGGTCAAGCACAACGCTTGGTCAACCCTTACAGCGTATCCAAAGAACAAGAGCAAGAAGATTCTGCTGTTGTCTCTAACATGGTTAATGCTGCTCAAAAGAGCATGACAGAACTTGCAGTTGACAAGGAAGCCGTAATTTGCGGTGACCAAGTTAAAGTTTCTGACGTTCCTGGCACAACTGCTGGTGTAACTCCTGGTCTCGGTTCGCTTACCAACGCTACTTCGGTAGACGTTGATGCGGCATACCGCACTCCAGCAGCGTCCATCTACAGCGGTCTCAAAGCATCCTTCGATGATGCGGCTCTAGGTGCAGTTATCGCTTCCATGTGGGGCGAAAGCACAATGATCCAAGACCTCTGGCTTGTAGCTGGTGCAGATCTTCGCGAGCACATTGTATCTGAGTTCACTCGCACTGCTGGTGCAGCTTCTCAAATCGACTACAACGTATCTGGTGGCGGTCAAACTATCCCTTGGATGGTTGAGCTTATCGACTCCCAGTTCGGTCAAGTCAAGATGAAGAACGGTAACCCTAATGCATTGCCATCCGCAGATCGTGGATACCTCATCAACCCTGAGCTTCTGTATGTTGCAGAATACCAAGGCATCGAGTCTGAAAACTACCCTTTCTTGGGTGGTAACTACACAGGCGCGGTTGACACACGTTTCGCACTTATGTCTACTGGCCCTAATGGTCTTGGTAAGATTGAGTTCAGCGACGAAGCGTAGTTTTAGCTAGTTATTCGGGAGCGTGTCATCAATTGGCGCGCTCCCTTTAACTTTATTTGACATTCGTGTTATACTTCACATATGAATCTATCACACCTTACAGGCGAGCAGAAAGACGAATTGGGGCGCAAAGCAGCGGCACGTAAAGCGTGGCTGATGTCCCCAGATCAACGGAAGTATAGGGATCAACTCATGCGCACTCAGATAGCTAAGAGCTACGAGCAGACGCGCAGCAATAGTGGTCTCTTTGAATTTAAAGGCGCAGTAGATGTATTTGAAGAGCGGGAAATGAAAGCTGACTGCCTCGCAGCAGACGGCACTAACTTTATTAATCAAGACTATTGGGACTGGAAGAAGAAAGACCTGCATATCCGTGGTCTTGACGGAGCGTGGCTTAACCGATAATTATAATGGGACTATCAACAGTAAATTGGGATCGCGTCGTTGCACTTGCAGAGGCTAAGATTGGAGCAGACTTAACAGATAAGTCGGCGGCTCGCCTTGGTCACCTGATCAACGCTTCGGCACGTTACATTTACGACGAGTCCCGCTATCATCCACGGTTCTTGGTTCTTGAGCCACGCACAGTAACATCTGGGTATGTCGAGCCAGTAGAAGATAGCTACCACATCACTGGTGCGGGGACGGCTGGAGCAAATGGTCTATATGTTCGTAATGGTGTGAGCGCAAACGGAAATTCAGCATACACTAAGTATGACTCGGACGGGACTACTGCACTATACAACCTATGGAGCTCATTTAGTGCAACTTGGCAGATAACGGAAGGTGTTATTGACCAACCTTTCTTCATAGATACTTACAAGGTAACTTCATCTAGCACTACCCCACCGCAAAGCGGGTGGGACGCGTTGACGGGAAATGGCGATGCGCCAGCGCCGACAGCACAAGCGTTATCTGAGATCGACGAGATCATCACATACTGGGACGGAGAGCGTTGGGTTGGAGCTAATCCAGCACAAGCATACGGCTACCCAGACCAGAACGGATTTCGCCTCACAACTAACCTCACTGGCATAATCTACGTAGCGCACAAGAAGGCCCTACCAGATGCATACGGTGACGGCACACTTGGCACTTCGGGAGACTTCCCATCCGAGTGGTTAAACTATTGCGCACAGAGTGCAGCACAGCAATGGATGGAGTCTAATCGCCGTCCAGAGTCATTCAACCCAATTTCAGTTCGTTCAGTTGAGAAGCTAGAGGGACAAGTTCTTGTCAAAGCTAACCGACAAGGTGCATTTGATACAATCGGAAACATTTGGACTACACGCTACGCGCAGGACACAACAATTACAACATAATGGGATTTGGAAAATTAAGATTTCGCCGCAGCTTTGGTCGAGTAAAGTCACAGTTTCGTGGGGCTATACCTAAGCATTTCCCATTGGTTCAACGCCTACTTGACCTGACGACTCCGTTCTCTTCGGCATCTACCAAGGTGCGTGACAAGGCACTCGATAACGACGCGATTCTATACAGTGGACGATACGCAATTGTAGACGCAATCAACGAGGGTGCAACCTATCCGACAGCATACAGCTCGGCAGAGCGCACAGCTACGGTTATGATGCGCGTCTCAGGACTAGGCGCACGAACACTTGCAAGCGACACAGGCACATTCACCTTCACACCAACGGCAACGAACGTGTGGGAGGAGCTGACAAGCACAGCAACCGTCTCAGGCAACTTGGCTTGGACAGTTGGAGCTACGGCAGACTTTGACTTGTCAGTGCTTAGTGTAGATGCGACCAACCGCTGGCAGCACACCACAAGCTCAGACGGAAGCGCAGCAGGACTAGGTGGTCTACCGATCCCAGACAGCACAGGCACAGCACACGGCACGTTTATAGGCTGCTCAGGCGCGACGGGTGAGGGCATTGACGCAGACGTTGCTCGGATCGTGGGGTATGATGACGCGCAGTGGTTCAATGGGGTGGATACGGTAATTAACGTATCGCCTTCAATAAGCCTTGGGACAGATTTATGGAGCATATCAACGGAAGTATTCCTAACGAGCGGTGATATTAACATCTGTGTCAACTCGGCGGGTAATAGATTCTCCGCTGTTATTAAATATAACGGCGGCAATAACCAGCTTCAGGTTCGTGATACCGATGGACTTTTCTATACCGTTTCGACCTCGCAAAATAAAATCACTTATGGCACACTGATGACCGTCGAATTTCTGCGAGAAAGCTCAACAAGAATCGTGGCAAGAGTAAATGGGGTAGCTTATGCTTTTAAGGTAACCATACCGACCTCCTTTTCGTGTGATCTAGCGAAGATAGCTACTAGCCTTCCTGCGTCGTTCTTAAAAGGATATTTCAAATCTTTCACTCTAACTGACAACAGTGGAACACTTCTTTCGTGGGATGGGACTCAAGCCGACGCAATCGCTCAGGGTTGGACGGTCAACGGCTCACCCGTAACCGTAGGCCAGAAGCGCGAAACGATCCTGCAAACGGCGGGGCAGGACTGGAATAAGTATTCGTGGTTCAATGGGGTGGATACTGATGTAGCTGCATCTGGAATGACTGCGACGACAGACTACTTCGGCGCTTGCACTATTTCTGCTGATATTTACATCGAAGACGAGACGGCAACTGAGGTCGTTTTCGCTCTCGGCACAGCAGCATACCGACTACTTTTCAACGCTGGTTTTTGGAACGTCAATGCGCTTAGCACTGCGGTTGCGGTAGTAGCTGGTCTTCAAACAGTGGCGGTGACTTACGACGCTTCTGGTAATGGAACTGCTCTATCAATCAATGGCGTTGAGGTATGGACTGGATCAAATTCTGGGGGAGCTGCGACTACATCCTTTTACCTTGGATCTCGGTTCAGTGGAACATCTGGACTTTTCTTTACTGGATTGATTTACAACTTCGCGATCACTGGATCATCGGTCAAGAACTTCGCCTACACAGGACTCGGCAACGATCCGTGGGCCGACACCATCGGCTCAAACGACGGAACCGAGAGCGGAACCTTCACACGCCAGCTCGTCCCAGTATCCGACGTGACCCCAACCCTCGACGCACTCGGCACAGCGATTCTCAACCCTCGCCCGAACGCCTACGTGCTGAATCTATTTGGCGACGGTGAGTATGCCAACAGCGGCAATGATACTAGTCTGGATGTGACCACTGAGGCTACGTGGGAGATTTGGGGGAATTTCTATAGAGTGTCTGATGAGTTCCGTGGATTCATCTGCAAGTATGATTACCCCAACAGTGGACGCTCATGGCGATTTGGAAAGGCCAATACAGGGTCTCCTGCTGACCTTGGTTTCCAGATATCTAGTAATGGATCATCCACTACGAGCGGGGTTGTCTCTTCCCTCTTTTCTGACGAGATTCAGTGCCTCCAAATAGTGTATGCATCAGGTAGCTTAGATTTCTATATTAACGGAAGCTGGCATTCTACAAGCGCGTCAGTAGCGTCATCTCTCTACGTCAGCGACGCCCCCGTCCTATTGGGGGTAAACGGAAACAGCGCGGATATGTCTGATCGAGCATGGGATCAGCAAATCGGCTCCGCGAAAATCTACCCAACAGCACTCACCGCAGCAGAGGTGCTGACTAACTACAAATCCCAAAAAGGAAAGTGGGGACTATAATTTCAACCAACTAATACTATGGCATCGAGCTTCTTCAGATTAACCGACAACGCTTTCAATAACTTCCCTTGCCCTCAAGCAGTGCTGCGCAAGTGGAACGTCCCACCGAAGCCCACAGAGGACGAGGAAGGCAACCCACTAGTGGTTACGCCCCACACGATCCGCGAAGCCCTTGACGCTGCAACCCTTGGCTCTGCGCCATACTTCCCGATCATGCATGTGGACGGAGAGATTCCGCTACGCAGCGCAGGCGAGGACGGCATCTTTGAAGAGACGCACTGGATCATTTCACTCAACAACGTAGGCGGGATCATTGATTCTGCTGTCATGCCAGTCGCTCAGGCGGAAGGCGTAGCATACTCTGAGGTCAAACTCGCGCACGACGAGTGCAAGCACTACCTAGCAACAGGTGAACTACCTAGCTAATATGGCCGATCCATCACCATCCTACGGAAAAAGCGAAACCATCCGACTACTCTCAACCATCGTCACAACCGCAATCAGCTAATGTCATATTTAATCCAACAATTAGAAGTCTTTGCCAAGGGGCGCAATCACGGGGCATATCTCGCGCAGACATCCAATCCTCCGCAGACTGGACACCAGCCGAGGGAGTCTAATATATCCAAATAGAATATTATGAAAAAGAAATGCACAGGGAACCGCTCCACCTATAAAACGAAAGCACCGTCTGTTCGTAAGAAACCATCAGCCAAGCGTAAAAAGTAATGGATGAACGCAACGCAAACTGGCTACTAAACGCCGCATTCGCAACCTGCTTCGCTGCATTTGGATTTGTCGTAAATATCGTATTTGATGACATTGAGAGACTCAATTCGACAGATGCATCACTGCCATTGACCTACGTGCTAAAGGCAGACTACAGGGATGACCAAGCGGAGTTGATCTCGACACTGAATGGCATTCGCGTAGACCTAAAGCACAACGCCGAATATATCGAAGCAGACTATAATCGCCGTATGGACAAGCTTGAAGAGCTGCTTAACAAATCACTGCACAGTCACGCAAACAAATGAAAACTACAATCACACTACTCGCAGCAATCGCACTCTTAGCTGGGTGCAGCACGACAACGATTGAGAATGCTACAATCACGGAAGCAACATTCAACAGCGCAACATGGAAATCCCAAGCGGGAGTGACTGGCGGAGCAACCATTGAGGCAACCACAGCACCAAAGACTGACACCAGCTTGACTGGGCTATAATGAAAGTAATCATCGTGATCAGCGGCTTCACACAGAAGCGGCATCAGAAGACAGGCTCTCGTCAACTATGGCGTGAGCTTCATCTGCTTGATGACCTATGCGCCGAGAGGGATGCGATCATTGATTTAAGGGAGTGGGACTCGGATTGGGAGAACTACGCAAAGTTCATTAACAGCCTAGAGCCAACAGAAGTCCTTGTGTGCGCCTACAGCTGGGGAGGGGGCTTTGGTATGCCTGAGCTAACAGAACGCCTCGTAGCCCCCGTAACGTGCGTTCTATGCGATCCTGTCTATCGCAGCAAAACTGTATTAGGTCGATGGGCGTCATTTTGCGACTGGAAGATTGAAGTTCCGAAGAACGTAACCGTAGTGAAGCACTTTATACAGGAAGCCAAGTGGTGGGAGCTAGACGGAGATCGCTTGAAGGGCGGAAAGTCTCTGTGCCAGCCAACCATCCTTGATTATACTCACACTGAGATCGACAACTCTGACGAATACCATAAGGCAGCAGTGATGGTGGCGAAGGAATACTTACTGAAATAACAGCCTTGACAATCTTGATACACTAATAACAGACATGAGCACATTTACACTAGCAGGGACATCACTAGACGCTAAAAATAACCCAGCATATGCGGGTCGGTATATGGTCTTCCGCATCACTTCAGTTGGATCAGACACTTCGGGCGGTGCTTCGTATCCACGAGAGTCCGTTGACATGCTGATTGCCGCTGATGGCACATTTGGTGGTGATTTGTGGGTAAATGGAGACAGTGGCGTTGAGTGCCTGTATGAAGTCATCGATCCTTCTGGTCAGCGACTTGAGCTTATATTCCCGTCTACCGTGGATGGAACTACAGTTCGATATGAGTTTGCAATCGAGAACTATTTAGCGAGTGCTTCGGCAGCACAGCAAACACCAGGTTTGGCTGCTCACATTGCAGACCTCAACAACCCACACGCAGTAACACCTACACAGTTAGGTCTGGTGATTGGAACGGATGTTCAGGCTTACGACTCGACTATTTTAGTAGATGCAGACATTGGATCAACAGTCCAAGCTCACTCACCAGTCCTAGATTCAACTACAGCATCTTATACCACGGCAGAGGAAACTAAGTTATCGGGCGTCGAAGCGGGTGCAACTGCTGATCAATCCGACTCAGAGATCAAAACCGCCTACGAAAACAACTCGGACACAAATGCTTTCACCGATGCAGATAACTCGAAACTAGCTGGCGTTGAAGCACTTGCGGAAGTAAATGACCCGACCACAGTTCTTGACGCAGACATTGGCGTTAACGTCCAAGCGCACAACTCAATTCTCGACACAGTTGAAACAACAATAACAGACACCGACACGGCAATCCCTACCAGCGGAGCAGTCGTAGACTATGTTGCAAGTGCGGGCGGTGCGGTGAGTTCAGTTAATGGGGCTACTGGAGTGGTTGTAGTTGATGGTACGGACATTGAGCTTGTGGATGGCGGAGGCACTACTATTACCACCGCAGTAAGTGACCTAGATAGCACCAAAGCAGACAAAGCTACCTTGACCCAAAGCGGGGGCAATGTTACTGGTTCGATAAATACCACCGCAAACACATTTACCCTGACTAGTTCTGGCGGAGGTTCTGGAGACGTCGCGACCGACACGATATGGGACTCGGCAGGCGACCTTGTAGTTGGGACTGGATCTGATGCGGCGGTTAAGCTGCCCATCGGTACTAATGGACAGGTGCTTACGTCCAACGGAACTACTGCAACGTGGGCAAGCGCGGGATCAGGGAGTGGCGACATGTTGGCATATCCATACACAACCGACTTCCAGAGTGGTGTAGCTCAAACTAGGGATTTAAGTAACATCGACAACCTTGATGGATACAAGAACAACTCAAATCTAACCAGCATTTACATCGGAAGTAAGGTTGTGAGCATAGACTTTCAGGCATTTTATGGGGCAGGTTCATTGACCAGTGTAACTATACCGTCCACTGTAACCACATTAGGTATAGGTGCATTCTACAGTAGCGGGTTGACCAGTATTACAATACCAGATAGCGTAACCAGCATCGGAGGAGGCTCGCTAGAGAGTTGCGCAAACCTAGTAACTGTGGTTATCGGAAACAATGTAGCAAGCATTCCTGGTTTTGCGATTGGTAATAACCCCCTGCTATCTTCAGTGACCCTCGGCAGTTCAGTGGCAAACATCAACGCATCGGCTTTCCAGTCGGACGTTTCCTTAACTAGCATTTCAATGCCTAGTGGGGTTACTAGCATCGGATCAAACGCATTTAACGGATGCATTACACTGGCATCAATTAGCATTGACTCCCCCGCAGCTCCAACACTGGGATCAAATGCTTTCTTAAATGTATCTGCAACTACGGTTCAAGTCCCAATTGGGGCAACTGGATACTCCGCGACTTACGGTGGACTTACAGTTGTCTACGTGTAATAACCGTAGAACGCCCGACGAACTAACATGAATATACAATAACTCAATTAATGGCTACACAAGGAACAGATAATCTCGTCATCGTTGACAACATGCCCTCAGTTGAAAAGCTGTGGAATGGTCGCTACCGCCTTGAGTTCTTTTGCAAGATACAGAACCCGAATGAG
>Ga0209383_1001032_pt1 | contig 18216 bp, 19 predicted proteins | sample CoawatmetaG02DNA_FD_187510 | JGI IMG/M metagenome (GOLD analysis project Ga0209383, IMG submission 187510) | Marine microbial communities from the West Antarctic Peninsula - Coastal water metaG029-DNA (SPAdes) (version 2) | ecosystem: Environmental > Aquatic > Marine > Coastal ... | reverse complement strand
TAAAATGTTCTAGAGCATATAGAAATTTTTTTTTTACCAATCATAATTTAATTTTTATAAAAATAATCAACTTTTTTAATACTATTGAAAATATCATTTATATCTTTTTTAGTATAGTTTTCTCTAATAAAAATAATATATTGTTTTTTTAGAGAATCCTCATAATTTGGAAGTAATAATTTTTTGTTTTTTATCTTATTTTCTTTTAAATATTTCTTATACCACTCGTGTTCAAACGGATTGTAAAGATATTGCTCTTTTAAATTGACACCTTCTTTTGATAGTGCTCGACAGTATTTTTTTTTAGATGTTGTTATCTTTTCTACATCAAGCTCAATTCTTAAAAACCAATAAACATTAAAAGTATTTTTAATTTGATTTTTTATTCTCGATGGAGAGTCAACATCATTTAATTTTTTTTTTATATACTCACCCATAGAGTTTGTTTTTTTAATATTTTTTTTTAATTTGTCTATTTGAACACAGCCTATTGCAGCTGAAATTTCGTCAAGAGTGCAATTAATTCCAAAGTCCGTGTATTTTCCTGTGAAATTACCATTTTTATCTAGCAATTTCCCCCTGTCAGCAAACATTTTTGATAATTTTATTAATTTTTTATTTTTGGAAAAAACTACACCACCAGTTCCACCAGTACAATGTAGCTTGGAAGCCATTGTAGAAAAAAAGGATATATCACCAAAGTTACCCACTCTTATATTGTTAATTTTAGATCCATGAGACTGGGAGCAATCCTCGATAAGATAAATTTTTTTTTTTTTTAAAAATTTTTTAATTTCTATAATATTTGCAACTTCACCACCTATATGTGCAACTATAACTGCTTTTGTTTTTGTTGTAATTTTTTTTCTTATCTGTTCAACATTGATATTAAAGTTATGAGAATCTATGTCAGATGGAATTGGTTTCAGCCCCATTAGTATCACGGGAGTTACACACCCCACGTCTGTCAACGATGGAACAATTACTTCAGATTTTTTTGTCAACTTGAGTGCAGCCAAGCAGCACAATAAAGCATTAGTACCTGAGTTTACACAATGACTATTCCCACCAGATCCCATAAAATTATTAAACTTTTCTTGATATTTTTTTTCATACCTATCTGAATACCTAATTTGCTTTCCTGATTTAATTGAATAGTCAAGTATCTCATTAACTATTTTTTTTTCTTTATAATCGAATAAAAATCTTTCAGGGAATGGCTTTTGCCTTACAGCCTTACCACCAAATAGAGCAAGTCTTTTATCTAAATTCATTTTGTTCTATAAAGATTAGAAATTTTTTCATTTTTTCTTCCAAGCCTACTTGGTTTAACAATTTTATTTAGCTTTACCCAGGCACCATTACATTCATATGATTTATAAAGAGCATTTAATAAGTTGACAGATTTTAAGCATTCTGAGGGTGAGATTGGGTATGGCACATTATGTTTTAATGATCTGTAAATATCTTTATAAGAATCATAGTGACCTCTTCCATAAACCTTACCTCTGCCAGGCAAATCTTTAAAATCATCAGAATATTTTTTGCAGTCACTTTTTTTAGGTGAAAAAATAATCAACTCATTAGAAGCCATGCCAGAAATTTTAGCCATACCTTTTGAGCAAACAAGTGTTAGTGATCCTTCAAAATCATCAGGTCTAGCAGCGGTGGTTATTTCTAAACTACCAATACCACCATTTTTTAATTTAAAAATTGCAGTAGCGGTATCTTCAACCTCAATTTTAGAACCAAGAGTTTTTGCAATACAGCTTACCTCAGTAATATTTTTTGCAAAAAATATCAACATATCGATATAATGAATTCCTTGATTTGTAAGTGCACCTCCATCATGAGAGTAGGTTCCTCTCCATATAGACATGTCATAATATCTTTGAGGTCTACACCATCTTACAGTAGCATTTATTGTTCTTATCTCACCTAGCTGACCAAGCTCTAAAGATTTTTTTACTTTTTTAACAGCTTTGTTATACCTATTTTGAAAAATAGGGAATATTTTCAACTTATTCTTTTTTGCCAATTTATAAACTTCTTGAACTTGTTGGCTTTTTAGAAATGTAGGCTTTTCAATAATGATATTTTTTTTATATTTTTTAATTATATCAATTGTATGCTCATAGTGCATTCCGGATGGAGTAATTATTACAACAAGATCAATTTCATGCTTTTCATTTAGCATTTGGTAATAATTTTTATATGCTTGAGTTTTAAATTTATTGGCTAAATCTTCAGCTTTTTTTAAATCCAGATCACAAACACCCAATATTTTTAACCCAGGTGTTCTTATAATAGCCTCACAATGGTGTGTGGCTATCCTACCACATCCTATAATTCCAATATTAATCATAAATAGAAATAATTTTTGGTTTTGTTTTTATTGTTTTTTTAAGTAAGTATTTTTTTACTATATCATCATTGTGTAAATTGTAAATAATCCTTAAGTGCTCTGGCCTAAAGTCTTTTTTTAAAAAAAGTTTTCCATTTGAGTTTATTTTATGGTCCTTAATTTTCTTATTTTCAATCATCTTTATAATTTTCAAACAGTCTTTGAAGGATTTGAGTTGTGCCTTACAGCTTACATCGTGAATGCTATCTTTCGTGCTAAGTCTAGGGACAGTGTGATGAATTATATTGCCAGAATCTAACTTATTGGATAATAGATGGAATGTCATTCCCGCCCAATTAGGTTCAAGAAAGTAAAAGGGCCAAAAATTACATGCTGCACCCTTATAGTAAGGGGTTAAACCACTATGTAGATTAATAGAATACTTAGGCATAATCTTAACAAGTGCAGATGGAATTAAACTTACACCAAAAGAAAAAACAATATTAGGTTTTGTCTTATTTAAAATTTTTTTACATTTATTCTGATCTTTTTTTATATTCTTTATTAAAAAAACGTCTGTATCGATTATTTTATTTTTTATTGTGAAATATTTTTTTTCACAAAGTTCCCTATTTTTAAAATGCTTTATAAAGTTTTTTTTATCTATTTTATTTCTTATAAAACTTGGGTCAGGGATTGAGTCTTCTCTTTCCTCCATTATAACGGCCGAAATTTTTATTTTATTTGAAACAGTTTCTAGAAATTTTTTGTGCCTAAGGTGGCTACCAATTATTAATAAAATATTCATTTAATTATGACAGCTTTATACTATATTATAATAACTTATGAATGAATTATTTTTAAAAAATACACTTCTAGACAAAATTAGTGGTCATTTGAAAGTTAGGAAAATATCCAGTTTTTTTTTCAATAGAGGAGAACTTAATTTACAAAAGAATAATATAAATAAGATCTTCATGCTTTATAAATATGATCAACTTAGCATTAGTATTATATTTTTGTGCAAATTAATTGAAAGCTAAAATAGGTAATATTGTGAGTTTAAAAAAAGTTTTCATTACAGGTTTTAGTGGTAGTGGTAAAAGCACTGTTGCAAAATATTTAGATTATCATTCAAATATTAATACAATTCATAGTCATGAAAAAGTATCATCAGCTTTTTATGGAATCAAAAAAATAAAGAAAAGTATAATAGATAAAAAGATGAAATGGATAGAAGGATATACTGAAAAATCCAAAAATAATTTTCCAATAATACAATCAAATTCAGATATGAAAAATATCAAATTATCACCAGAAATTTTAAGGTTATTACTAGCAAAATTTTCTCATTATGAAATTTTAGAAATGCATTCGTTTCTAGGAAGTTTGTTTGATAATACATCTACAAACAGTTTTGAAAGAGAAAATTTTGATTTTGATTTTTTTAAATTTGACAAGATATGGTTTGAAAAAATTTTTGCAAAAACTACACTTACATTTGAAGATTTTTTAGATTATTATTTAGAATCATATTTTTCATCATGGAATAATCATAAAAAACCTGATTTAAAAAATGATATTTTTTTATACCATGAAGCAAACCTAGCTTTTGACATGATCGATTATTATTTTAAAGAAAATGTAAATTTTAAATGTATTTTTGTTTATAGGGATCTTCCATCTCTTATTTATTCTAAATTTAAAAGAACAGAATATTTTTCAGGTTACGGCAATTGTGAAAGATCTTGTATTTCAGCTTTGTTTAAGTCAAATTTTAGAAAAACATATTATCATAATTTAGATAAAATTAATTTTTTACAAAATAAATATCCAAAACAATTTCTAATTGTAGATTTAAATGAATTTTTAACCAATACAAAAAAATCACAAAATGATATTTGTGAATTTTTATCAATAGAATTTGAGGACAATATATTGCATCCATCAGTCGGTGGTTATCCAGTTAATGAGAAATATTCAGCCATTGGAGATAAATTTGAAAAAAAAAATTGCTTCGAAAGCTTTTTAATTGAGGTGTGTAAAAAAAATAATTTAAACAAAATTCTTAAATATAAATATATTAAGTATTTGTTATATATTCTATATTACAAGTTATTTTGATATAAAAAATTTATACCCATTTTTTCTTTTATAGATAATATTTTTTCCTACTTTATAATTTGTACATATATAGCTTCTATAAAAGCACATTCTATTGCTTGTCTCATAATAGGCAATTTTCTTATTAACAACTATTGGTGTATCCACTTTATTATATAGCTTATTTTCACTGTAAATATTTGGCCATAAAGTATTTTTTTCATATGTATTATTTTTTATTAGACGCTGAAATTGTTTAGCTGAAAAAACGACTACAAGTAAGATGCAAAAAAACGACTTATAATCCGAGATTTTGTCTAGTATTTTTATATTTGTAAATTTTAAAATAAATAAACATATAGATGTTACAATAAAAGAAGTTCCAAATCTGTAAGTAGGAAATTTAAGAAACCATATTAAAATAAAAATAAAATTTACCACTATCATAAAATCAAAATAATTATTGAAAACATTCTTTTGTATAAATTTTTCTTTTGTTTTAAATTTTAGAAAAATTACAAGTAATATTAAAAATATTAAATATGGAACCATAATCTTGATAATTTTTTTCAAGTGTGTGTTTTTATAAGCCTTTATCCAATTAAATTTTTTTGTATAATTGTTCATTTTTATATCTTTATTAATCCTGTCAGGCCAAGCCTTGGACCATGCTTCAGTTTCAAGAGAAACTTTTTTTGTGAGTTCAGAATCATAAATAGAACTACTTTTATGACAACTAATTTCAATAGGATAAATTAAGCATCCAGACATTATATAAGATTTAATAAATCCCATTAAGATTAAAAGTACACCAACAATAATATACTTATTAAATTTAAATTCAGTAAAAATTTTTTTTATAAATGGAAGTAAAAATACATAAGATAAAATAAAAGTTACCTTACTTAAAAATAAAAAAGAGCAAAGTAAAAATATTTTTGAAATATTTTTAAAATTAATTTTTTCAATATTGTTTAAGATATATGAGATCATAAAAAAATATAATAAGTGTGGGATTGTGTCATTACCATATTCTGAAAATCTTATAAATTTATAGCCAATATATATTGTAACTAAATATGAAAATAATAAATTTAATCTTGAAGATAAAGTATTTTTTTTATTTTTAATTATATTAAAAATAAAAAAAGATATTAAAACTAAACCAAATAATGATTTTGATAATTCAATTCCATTAAGTCCAAATAAGTAGTTATAATTTACTGCTGAGAGATATTGCAAGATAGATGTATGTGCAAAGCGAAAATGTATATTTGATAAACCAAAAATTATTTTTTCATTATTAAGAATACCTGTAAAAGGTAGATGATATAACCCAGCATCTGGCCTATAAGTATTGCTATATATTAGAAAAAGAGTTGAAAATAAACTGATAATTATTCCAGTTTTAATAATTTTTATATTATTAGATTTAAAAATATATTTTAAAGATACAATAACAATAATTAAGTATAGAAAACTATTAGTATTTTTGTTTAAAGGGAAAAAAAAATTTATTAAGACAGCCAATGATGAAATAGCAATTATTCCGAATATTGTAATTGTAATTATATCAGTATAATCATTTTTTTTATTTAATTTTTGATTTAAAAAAATAGAACCAAAACAGAAATATAATAAAAAATTAATAAATGTAAAAATAAAAATTGTATGCATAATTAAAATATCTGATGTTAGTAATTATTATACCTGCATTCAATGAAAAATACACAGTTGAAGGTTAGCTAAAAGTGTTTGTGAGCTCAAAATGAAAAAGCAAATTATACCTGTTGATGATGGTTGTACCTATGGTACCTCTCAGGTTATTAAAAAAAATTATAACTTTTAGTTAATCTAGTTTTTTAAGAAAAAAAATTCAGGAAAGGCCCCCGTAATCAAAAATCAAATGATGCTCACACTTGATACAAGACTTTCTTAATCGATATTGCAAAAAAGATAACTTATATAGAAGATGATTTTGCTTTTTGTCCTGAAATTACAACCAAAATTTATAATCTCGAATTTGAAATTAAAAAAATTGCTATTGATTCTAACTGGAGATCCTATAATTAAGGTAAAGAATTTGCTTCATTGATGATTTTAGAACTCTAACAACTATATTAAGTATAAGTTTATAAAAGAAGAAAAATAAATTCTTTTAGATGAAATTTATGATAAAATTATGAATACTATTGAATTTTCTAAAAAGGATAATATTTAAATGAAAGTTTCAGCATTAATACCCTGTTTTAATGAAGAAAAAACAATTGAACTGATAGTTAATAAAATTTTGACTTCAGACAATTTTAAAGATGGCAATGAAATCATTATTATTGATGATTGTTCGATTGATGAATCTAAAAAAATAATTGAAAAATTATGTAAAGAAAACCCACAAGTTAAAGGTTATTATCATAATCATAATCAGGGTAAAGGAGCCGCATTAAATACAGGTTTGAAATATTGCTCAGGAGATATTATAATTATTCAAGATGCAGATCTTGAGTATGACCCAAAAGATTACGATAAACTAATCTTACCATTTCTAGAAACTGACGCAGATGTGGTATATGGATCAAGGTTTTTGGGAGGTGACTATGTAAGGCTTCATTTTTTTTGGCATTTTTTGGCAAATAAAATTTTAACCCTATTAACCAATATAATGACAAACTTAAATATGACCGATATGGAGACTGGATATAAAGTATTTAAAAAAGATGTAATATCTCAAATCGACATAGAAGAAAAAACTTTTGGCGTAGAGCCGGAAATTACTATAAAACTTGCTAAAAAAAATTTTGTGTTTTATGAGGTTCCAATTTCATATAAAGGTAGATCTTACAAAGAAGGAAAAAAAATTACATTAAAAGATGCATTTATTGCAGTTTATTGTATTTTTAAATATAAGTTTTTTAGATAATAAATATTTACAATTAAATTTTAAATGAATAAAAAAGCATTAATTTTTGGTATCACTGGGCAAGATGGCTCTTATCTTGCTGAATTTCTTTTAAAAAAAAATTATATAGTGCATGGCGTAAAAAGAAGATCCTCTTCACTTAACACACAAAGAGTAGATCACCTTTATCAAGATCGACATCAAAAAAATAAAAAATTTATTCTGCATTATGGTGATGTTACCGATGCAATTTCTATTTCATCGCTTATTAAAAATATTCAACCACATGAAATTTACAATTTAGCGGCTCAATCACATGTGGCGGTTTCTTTTGAAGTGCCAGAGTATACGGCTAATGCTGATGCTGTTGGAGCACTAAGAATATTGGAGGCAATTAAATTTCATGGCCTAGAAAAAAAAACTAAGTTCTATCAAGCAGGTACTTCAGAAATGTTTGGTAAAGTTGCTGAAATACCTCAAACTGAAAAAACGCCTTTTTATCCAAGAAGTCCATATGGTGTTGCAAAAGTTTATGCACATTGGATAACAATCAATTATAGAGAAGCCTACAAAATTTTTGCATGTAATGGGATTTTATTTAATCATGAAAGTCCTGTCAGAGGAGAAACATTTGTTACTAAGAAAATTGTATCTGGTTTGTGCAAAATTAAATTAGGTCAAAAAAATAAATTATTTTTAGGAAACCTAAGTGCAAAAAGAGATTGGGGGCATGCTAAAGATTATGTAGAAGCAATGTGGAAGATGCTACAGCAAAAAATACCACAAGACTATGTTATTTCTACAGGAAAGCAATATTCCGTTAAAGATTTTGTTAACCTAGTATTAAAAGAACTTAAATTAAAATATTATTGGAAGGGAACAGGAATCAAAACAAAATGTTTTAATGATAAAGGCAAATGTATTATTGAATGTGATAAAGCTTATTTTAGACCGTTAGAAGTTGATACTTTATTAGGTAATTCAAGTAAGGCCAGAAAAGAGTTAAACTGGAAACCAAAATATAATATAAAAGATTTGGTTAAAGAGATGGTTAATTCTGAATTAAAAATTTAATCAAATATGATTAGTTTTAACTCAAAAATTTATGTGGCAGGGCATAATGGATTAGTAGGTAGCGCTATAGTAAGAGAGTTAAAGCGAAATGGTTATAAAAAAATTATTGTCTCCAGTAAAAAAGAGTTAGACCTTACAAAACAATTAAATACACTAAAGTTTTTAAGAAAAAATAAACCAGAATTTATATTTATAGCTGCTGCAAAAGTTGGAGGAATATATTCAAATAATAGATACAAAGCTGATTATATTTATCAAAATTTGATTATTCAATCTAACTTGATACATGGCGCTTATCTCTGTGGTATTAAAAATTTAATATTTTTAGGCTCCAGTTGTGTTTACCCAAAAAAGTGCAAACAACCAATAAAAGAAAAATATTTATTAACAGGTGAATTGGAGTCAACAAATGATGCTTATGCTATAGCTAAAATAGCAGGCATTAAGATGTGCCAAAGTTATAACAGTCAATACAAGACGAATTATAGATCTTTAATGCCAACAAATACTTTTGGACCAAATGACAATTATGATGATTTAAATTCACATTTTTTACCGGCTCTTATTAAAAAAATTCATAGATTAAAAAATTCTAAGAATGATAAACTTTTATTATGGGGTAATGGTAAAGCTAAAAGAGAGCTTATATATGTTGATGATTTAGCAAATGCATGTGTTTATTTTATGAATAAAAAAACTAGTCATAACCTTATAAACATTGGAACAGGTAAAGATTATTCAATTAGATATTATGCGGAATTAATTGCCAATATTATCTTACCAAATCGAAAGATTTTTATTAAATATGACACAACCAAACCAAATGGAACAGCAAAAAAAGTGATGGATGTATCTATAGCTAAAAAATATGGCTGGCATTACAAAATAAGTTTAGAGGAAGCTATCTTGAATACATACCAATCATATCTAAAGGAAATTAAATAGCATCATGAAAGATATTATTGTTGTAACGGGTGGTGCTGGTTTTGTTGGATCTAACTTAATTGCTTTGTTGTTAAGAGAAACTAAATTTAAGATTATTAGTATCGATAATTATTCTACTGGAACAAAAAAAAATCATCAAAAAAATAAAAGAACAAGCTACATAAATGAAAATACAAAAAATATTATAACTGTATTAAAAAATAAAAAAGATAGAATTAAAGTTATTTTTCATTTTGGTGAATTTTCAAGAATATATCAAAGTTTTTTAAAAATGAATGAATGCATTGAGTCCAATTCTGTTGGATCAAATGCTGTTTTTAATTTCTGTCTAGAAAATAAAATAAAATTAATCTATTCAGCTACATCAGCCAGTTTAGGCAATAAGGGTAGGGATAAAGATTTATCTCCATATGCATTTACTAAATCAAAAAATTTAGAAATGTTAGAAAATTTAAAGAGATGGTTTAAGATGAAATATGAGATAATTTATTTTTATAATGTATATGGCAAGGGTCAAATAGAAAAAGGACCAATGGCCACGGTAATTGGTATATTTGAAGATCATTACAAAAAAAAAAAACCTTTGCCCGTTGTACTGCCTGGTAGTCAGTCAAGAAGGTTTACTCATATTGAGGACACTGTAAAAATTTGTTATCAAGCTTGGAAGAATAATGATTGTAAACATTACAGTATTTCCAATAAGAAAAGCTATACAATTGCTCAAGTAGCCAAGATGTTTAAATCAAAAATAAAATTTTTGCCTTTAAGAAAAGGAGAGAGATATGCGTCTGCTTTAACAAATATTAGTCAATCCAATAAGGTCCATAAGTATTTTGGTAAACAGCAGCTAGCGAATTATATCAAAGATTTATTAGAAAAACATAATAAATAGGCTGAATTTATTTATTAAAAGTTTGTTTACAATTAAAATAATTTAGGTATAAGTCCCTCGCCGGTGATTATTGCGAAGGGGTAATACCCGATCCCATTCCGAACTCGGAAGTCAAGCCCTTCAGCGCCAATGGTACTTTGTCTTAAGACACGGAAGAGTAGGACATTGCCGGCTAATAAAAATTATGAAAATTAAAAGCTCACTAAAATCATTAAAAAAAAGAGACCTTAACTCTAAGTTAGTTAGAAGAAGAGGTAGAGTTTATATCATTAATAAAACAAACCCAAAGTTTAAAGCAAGACAGAAATAATTTTTATGGATAATCAAAACCATAAAAGTACTTGGAACAATTTTACAAAATTTGTATTGTGGGGAACTGTCGCTGTTATAGTTGTTTTAGTTTTAATGGCAATATTCCTACTATAGAGTCAACTCCATGAGAATCGTTTCAGTTTTAGAAAATCATAAAATAGAAAAAAGAATTGCATTAACGCCTGAGATTGCAAAAAAGTATCTCTCTCTTGGTTTTGATGTCGCTATAATTGAAAAATATGGTGAACACTTAGGGTTTAAAGATAGCGACTATAAGAAATTAGGTGTTGAAATTTCTACTAACAAATCTGAAATTTTAAACAGTGCTGATATTATTATACAGTTGGGTTTATTGCCTGATGAAAATCTTTCAACTTTAAAAGAAAATCAAACACTTGTTGGGGTATTTAATCCTTTTGCTAATAAAGAAAAAATAGAAAATTTATCTAAAAAAAATGTTAATATTTTTTCTTTAGAAATGTTACCCCGAATAACAAGGGCTCAATCAATGGATATTCTTTCTTCACAAGCTAACCTTGCAGGTTATAAAGCTGTAATTGAATCATTTGCCAATTTTGAAAAAGCGATACCAATGATGATGACAGCAGCTGGTACAATTCCAGCAGCAAAGGTATTGGTAGTGGGGGCAGGTGTGGCAGGTCTTCAAGCAATTGCAACTGCAAAAAGAATGGGTGCTATTGTATTTGCTACAGATGTAAGAGTAGCTTCAAAAGAGCAAGTTGAAAGTTTAGGTGGAAAATTTTTAACAGTTGATGGATCTGAAAATCTTGAAACAGAAGGTGGTTATGCAAAAGAAGCTTCTGAGGAATTTAAAAAAAAACAAGAGGATCTTCTTGCAGAAACTTTAAAAAAAATTGATATTGTAATATGTACTGCCTTAATTCCAGGCAAAAAAGCTCCTTTAATTATTAAAGGCCCTATGATTGATAATATGCAATCAGGCTCTGTTATTTATGATTTAGCCGCAATTCAAGGTGGAAATTCAGAGTTTACAGAGGTTGATAAAATTATAATTAAAAATGGAGTAAAAATTATGGGTGAAACAAATATCCTTAATAAACTTCCTGTTTCGGCCTCAAATCTTTATTCAAAAAATGTATTTAATTTTGTGTCAAATTTATATGATAAAGAGAATAAAAAAATTAATATTAATTTAGAAGACGAGATAATTGAAAAAACGTTAATTAAATAGATTTATGGAAATAGACCCTTTTATATTTAGATTGAGTATATTTATTCTATCAATTTTTATTGGTTATTATGTAGTGTGGAGTGTAACCCCATCTTTGCACACACCATTAATGTCGGTTACTAATGCAATATCGTCAGTAATTATTGTTGGTGCCATAATTGCAGGCTTAGCAGGAAGTACAGATAATGTTTTTACAACTTCTAATATTCTTGGTTTTTTAGCAATATCTCTTGCTGCTATTAATATATTTGGAGGATTTTTAGTCACTCAAAGAATGCTTCAAATGTATAAAAAAAAGAAAAAAAATAAATAATTATGTCAGCAAATTTATCAGCAATATTCTATTTGGTTTCAGGAATTTTATTTATATTAGCATTAAGAGGTCTCTCATCACCAGAAACCTCAAGACAAGGAAATTTTTTTGGAATTTTGGGAATGGTGATAGCCATCACTGTTACTTTTTTATCTGTGGGAACTTTTTCTAGTGGATTAATTTATGTATTAATTTTTTTACTAGTAGGTGGTCTTATAGGGGCATTCATAGCTTACAAAATACCAATGACTGCTATGCCAGAATTAGTAGCAGGTTTTCACAGCTTAGTTGGATTGTCAGCAGTTTTTGTTGCAATCTCGGCTTTCTTAAACCCAGAAGCATTTAATCTGGGATCACCCGGAGCCATTAAACTTGCAAGTTTAATTGAAATGTCAATTGGTGCTGCAGTTGGTGCGATAACATTTTCAGGCTCAATAATTGCTTTTTTAAAGCTTCAAGGAATAATGTCGGGGTCACCAATTACATTTAGAGGTCAACATTTCCTTAACGCTCTATTGTTGATTTCAATTATAGCTTTAACTTATTTACTTTGCTCATATCAATCATCTAACTTTTTTTGGATATTAATAGTAGTTTCATTTTTAATAGGATTTTTATTAATCATTCCAATTGGTGGAGCGGATATGCCTGTGGTTATTTCAATGTTGAATTCTTACTCTGGTTGGGCTGCTGCAGGAATTGGTTTTACATTGGAAAATAGTGCACTAATTATAACAGGTGCTCTTGTGGGATCATCTGGAGCAATTCTATCTTATATAATGTGTAAAGGCATGAACCGTTCTTTCTTTAATGTAATTTTAGGAGGATTTGGTGCAACAGAACAATCTGCATCAACTGGAAATAAAGAACAAAGACCGGTTAAAAGTGGTAATGCTGAAGATGCAGCCTTTTTAATGAAAAATGCATCATCAGTTATAATTGTTCCAGGATATGGAATGGCTGTAGCTCAAGCACAACACGCACTAAGAGAAATGGTAGATACGTTAAAGAAAAATGATATTAAAGTTACTTATGCAATTCATCCTGTTGCAGGAAGAATGCCAGGGCATATGAACGTATTATTAGCTGAAGCTAATGTTCCCTATGATGAAGTTTTTGAACTCGAAGAAATTAATAATGATTTTGCTAATGCAGATGTTGCATTTGTAATTGGAGCAAACGATGTAACAAATCCAGCTGCAAAAACTGATCCTCAAAGTCCAATTTATGGAATGCCTGTATTAGATGTTGAAAAATGTAAATCAGTATTATTTGTAAAAAGAAGCCTATCTCCTGGCTATGCTGGAATTGATAATGAATTGTTTTACAAAGAGAATACGCTAATGTTATTTGCAGATGCAAAAAAAATGACTGAGGATATAACTAAAAATCTATAAAAATTAATGACTACAAAAATATTTTGTGACATTGCAGAATTAGATCAAATAAAGAAATTTAATAAAAGAAAAATTGTAAAAGGTTTTACAACTAATCCTAGTTTGATGAGAAAAGCTGGAGCAAAAGATTATAAATCCTATTCAAAGAAAATTTTAAAAATTTGCAACAATAAACCTGTTTCACTAGAAGTATTTGCTGATGAATATAAAGAGATGAAAAAACAAGCTCTTCAGATTAAAACTTGGGGAAAGAATGTTTATGTAAAAGTTCCAGTTGCAAACTCCAAAGGTATTTTTATGGGTAAAATTATTAAAGAACTTAATAATCTAGATATTAAGCTTAATATCACAGCAATATATAGCGCCAAACAAACAGAAAAAATTCTAAAATTAATTAACAAAAAAACTAAAGTTATAATTTCAATATTTGCAGGTAGAGCAGGTGATACAGGTAAAGATCCAGTTCCAGAATTTAAAAAAAGTATAGCTTTAGCAAAGAAATTTAAAAATGTAGAAATACTTTGGGCTAGTGTTAGAGAGCCTTATAATTATTTACAAGCAAAACAGTTGGGTTGTCATATTATCACCATTCCACCTGCAACTATTGAAAAAATTGAAAACTTTGGAAAAACTTTTGATCAACTTACTAAAGAAACTGTTAAAGCATTTTTAGTTGATAGTAAAAAATCTAGGTTTAAGATTTAGTTAATTTTCGTTCTGGAGGACGGATTTGAACCGCCGACCTTCAGGTTATGAGCCTGACGAGCTACCCAATTTCTGCGTAAAACAATCAACATTCCTTAAATAAGCTAGATAAAATTCTCAAAACTTTATTGGAGTGCGGTATTCTTACGGCAGAGGTTATGCTAGAATAAAATCTGAATATTTACGTCAAGACGTTTATGAATAAAAAAGGATTTACATTAATAGAACTCCTAGTCGTAGTAGCCATCATCGGTATTCTTGCTGCAGTAGGAACAGTTGCTTATACGGGATATACAAGTAGCGCTAAGCATACTGTTTGTAGAAATAATCATAATACGATTGTTAAAATGATTACAGAAAAAAAATTATTCTGTGAGTTTAATCAAACTATAAAATTATTTAGAGCATATGGTAGCTTTCAAAAAGGGGCTGAGTTTGACTTTAATTGTTCACAAAATCTTTTTACTTTAGGGCAAGCAGTTGGTTGGCATTTGTCCAATTTTTTGAAAAATCCATACACCCCAAATAACCACTGGGCCTATGATTGGGCAGGAAATACTAGTACGCCAACAACCAAAGGTGAGAGTTATTATCATGATCCTGTTCGTAATACTTTTAGAATTAGAACATTGTGTGACAAGAAAGTTTTGGAAAACATAATTACTGAATAATAAAAAATTTTAGATTTATTGATCCTATTTTTTTATTATGATTTAGTAAATTCAGTCAATTTTTGACTCTGAGTGCGTCAGTGGTGTGGTAAGATTATTTTCTGAACGTTGTGTAAATTAAAACAGTATTACTGGGATTGGTTGCGGGGGACGGATTTGAACCGCCGACCTTCAGGTTATGAGCCTGACGAGCTACCAGACTGCTCCACCCCGCGGTATATTTAAATTCTATTTTTAAGCTTATTAAGCTTTTTAACTCTTTTAATGTTTTCTTGTAGAATTCTTTTTTTCTTTTCAGAGGGTTTTTCATAAACACTCTTTAGTTTTACTACTTTAAAAAAGCCATCACGTTGTAATTTTCTTTTTAGAACTCTTAGCGCTTGTTCAATGTTGTTATCTTTTACTTCAATTTTCATAAATATTTTTAAGAATGTTTAAGTACCATTATATAATTTTGGTGTCTATTAAAATTATTCAATGTTTGAAACTTCTCTTGTTAGTTTTGCTTTTTCTTTCTCTTTTTTTTCTCTTTTTATTCTTCTTTCAGCTTTTTCAATAGCTTCAATTAGATCTTTTTGAGAAAACAGACCTAATGCGACAGGATCTTTAGGGTTTAAATTATTATAATTCCAATAACTTTTATTTTTAATTGCAGTTACAGAAGCTTTGGTTATCCCAACTAGTTTTGCTATTTGTGAATCCTTTAATAACGAATGGTGCTTAATTAACCATAGAGCTGAATCTGGTTTATCTTGTCTTTTAGATAAAGGAATGTATTTTTTAACTTTTTTATCTTCAGTCGAAATTTCAATATCAGTATTTTTTATCTGTAATTCTTTATTTTCATCTTTTGAAGCTAGTTCAATTTCTTCTCTGGTAAGTTGACCGGATATAATTGGATTGTAAGCCATAATCCCCTTTGCAACCTCACCATCTGCAATACCTTGCACCTCAACTTCGTGTAAATTACAAAAATTCGAAATTTGCTTAAACGTAAGTGTTGTATTTTCTACTAACCAAACAGCAGTTGCCATTGGCATTAATGGTACGTTTGACATTTAATCTTTCTTTTCTGATCTGAAGTTTTGAAATTTTTTATTGAATTTGCTTACACGACCCTTATCCATTAATTTTTGCTTTCCACCTGTCCAAGCAGCATGAGATTTTGGATCAATTTCTAGTTTTAGAATTTCACCTTCTTTTCCCCAAGTTGATCTTGTTTCGAATTGAGTTCCGTCAGTCATTTCTACTTTAATTGTATGGTAGTTTGGATGTATGTCTTTTTTCATATCGAGACTTATAGCAAAAGAATTTTATAAAACAATTAAAAGTTCTTTAATTTTTCGAGCATTTTATCATTAATTGCCATACTAGAAGCTCTTATTTTGATGTTTTTATTTTGTGAGAGATCAATTTCATTAATTAAGCCACCTGCTTCTTTTACCAATATTATGCCAGCAGCTATATCCCACAAATTTAAATCATTTTGAAAATAACCATCATATCTACCAGCTGCAACGTAGGCAATATCAAGTGCAGCACTTCCAGATTTTCTTAAAGGCAAATCGACTTCATTTTTAGTTACACCACCCGTGGCAAACAAGCAGCTATTAAGCTCTCTTTTTTTTGATACTCTAATTCTTTGATTGTTAAAGAAAGCACCATTTTCTTTTTCAGCATAAAACATTTCATCTTTTATTGGATCATAAATTAACCCTGACACTATTTCATCACCAGATTTTAAAGCAATTGATATCGCAAAGTGAGGAACGCCATGTAAAAAATTTGTAGTGCCATCTATAGGGTCTATGATCCAGGTATTATTCTTATCCTTGTTTATTTCTGAACCCTCTTCTTCACTGATAATAGAATAAAAAGGTCTTGCTTTTTTTAATTCTTCTATAATTATTTTCTCAGCTTTTAAGTCAGCATTTGATACAAAGTCAGTAGGTCCTTTGATTGAAACTTGTAGCTTTTCAATTTCTCCAAAATCTCTAATTAAAGCTCTAGATGCTTTTTCTGCAGCCTTTATCATAATATTTAGATTGGCTGATATCGATTGCATATAATTTATATTTTTTTGATATATTCCATAGTTCTAGTATCAACTATGATTTTGTCTCCACTATCAATAAATGGAGGGACTTGTATATTTATTCCATTATCTAAAGTTGCAGGTTTATAAGAAGAGGAAACAGTTTGCCCCTTTAAAGCAACATCCGTTGTATCTATCGTGCATGTTACATGATTAGGTAATTCAACTGTTAAAGGTTTTTCATTATAAAAACTTATGCTGACCTCTAAGTTTTCTGTTAACATTTTACCTTTTTCTCCGATTGTTTCTTTTTTAATATTAATTTGCTCATAAGATTTAGGGTCCATAAAATAGTAATCTGTTTCATCGCCATAAAGATAACTAAACTTTGTTTCATCTAATGAAGCTTTTTCAACAGATTCACTTGATCTAAATCTTTCATTTAATTTTGTATTTTTATTAACACTTTTCATCTCAACTTGAGCAAAAGCACCACCTTTGCCAGGTTTCACATGCTGTGTTTTTAAAACTTGCCAAAGGTCATTTTTATATTCAATTAACATTCCAACTCTAATTTCACTTGCGTATAATTTCATTTCAATTTTTTAATAGCCTGTAGTGGTTTATATTTTTTATTATTCCAAATGTAGCCTGAAATAGCTAAAAAGTTAGCTTTATTCAATAAAAGTTTTTTATAATTACTAAGTTTTATACCGCCAATAGCTACAATTGGTAAGGATGTTATTTTTTTAATAGATTTTAATATTGCTAGACTAGCTCTATGCTTAACTGTCTTAGTTTTAGTTGCATAAAATGCACCAAAAGCCAGATAATCAGCACCAGCCTCAATAGCCTTCTTCGCTAAAATAATAGAATTATGACATGTGACACCAATAATTTTGTTCTTTAATATTTTCCTAGCTGATATCAAGTTCATATCTTTTTGACCCAGATGACAACCATCTGCGTTCAGTTTTTTAGCAAGTAGGGGGTCGTCGTTGATTAAAAATTTAACTTTGTATTTTTTACAAATGTTCTTAATTTTTTTTCCAATAATTAATTTATTTGAATTTGTTTCTTTTTTAAGCCTTAGTTGAAAGAAGCTTATTTTTTTTGAACTTAATACAAGAGCTAAATCATTATAAAAATTTATATCAGCTATTTTATTTGGAGAAATTAGATAAATAAATTTCTTATTTATTTTATTTTGCTTCAAGTTCTTTTGACCATTTGCCTTGAGCTGCAAGTGTGCACATATTTGCTCTGTGGTTAAAGACTTTTTGAGTGCCATTAGTATTATTAATGTCTTTTGA
>Ga0209383_1001029_pt1 | contig 18219 bp, 21 predicted proteins | sample CoawatmetaG02DNA_FD_187510 | JGI IMG/M metagenome (GOLD analysis project Ga0209383, IMG submission 187510) | Marine microbial communities from the West Antarctic Peninsula - Coastal water metaG029-DNA (SPAdes) (version 2) | ecosystem: Environmental > Aquatic > Marine > Coastal ... | reverse complement strand
TCAGAATTAATTAAACCTTTGGTAATTTCTAAATTTTCATTCATTTTTTTTCGATTTATTCTAATTACATTTAGCAAATTATTAAATTCTTCTAATAAAATGTTTAATTTTGGAAAAATTTCTTGAATTGTTTGTTTTTGAAACTGATTCATTGCTAAATCACCCTCGTTCTGAATAGACATCATTGCATTACCTCTTGAGGTGTAGCTAGCCAAATCTTCTGCTAAGGCCACGAAGGTATAAACATATTTTGGGTTAATTTTTTGTGGCATGGTAGAGCTACCGACTGTACCTTTGGGTAAATTTTCAGAAATTTCCTGAATTTCATCTCGCATATAAAAATTTAATTCACGTCCAATATTTGATAAAGCAGCAGCCAGATGGCTACATAAAAATGTATATTCTGCTATGTTATCTATAATTACTCTAGACGGAACCTCAACTCTTTGTAGGTTTAGCCGATCGGCTAGATTTTTATAAAGAGATTCTCCTTTATTTTTGAACGAATGCATTGCTCCTACCGCCCCACCAAATACAAGTATAAATAATCTTTTTTCAATTTCTTCAAATCTTTCTTCAAATCTTAAAATTTCTTCTGTCCATTCAGATATTTTAAAACCAAAGGTCATAGGCATACCATGCTGTCCATTAGTTCTTGCGATCATTGGTTGATTAGAAAACTTGAAAGACAATTTGGATAAGGTCTTTAAACAATCTGACATTCTATACATTGCCTGAATATGAGATTTTCTCATCAAAAGAGCTGATCCAGCTTGCGTAATATTTTGTGTTGTTGCTCCATAATGAACATATTTCTTAGATTCTTCTGAGCACAATTTCACTATAAAATTTACTAAAGAAACTATCGGGGCCTTAGTTTTCTTTAAATCTTTTTCAAAAAATTTTAAATTAAAATATTTGATGTTACATTTCTTGCTAATTTCTATAGCTGATTTTTTTGGAATTATTTTTAATTCACTTTGTACAAGAGCCATTTCTTTTTCGACAAGTAAATAGCTAGAAAGTACATTTTTTTTTGAAAAAATTTCTTTAACTTTATTGATAGGTATTTTTTTCATTACAAAGACATTCTCACTACGTTATGTGCGTGTCAAGATTAGAGATGTTTATCAAAAGTGTATTGAAAGTATTAAAAAATAAGAGTTTTGGTAGCGGGAGGCAGACTTGAACTGCCGACCTCAGCGTTATGAGTGCTGCGCTCTAACCACCTGAGCTACCCCGCCATTGCTTACTTCTAACATACTTCAGTTGCGCAAAACTACTGCTTGTCACACCCCTGTCACACAAAAATGGAGGGGACATGACAACTATAAGAAAACGTGCTGGTAAATACCAAATACAAATAAGAATCCAAGGAAAGAACTTAAACAAAACTTTTAATCATTTAAAAGATGCTAGGAAATGGGGTTCTTATCATGAGAGTAAAATTAATCTAGGTAGTGAACTAGAGTCTTTAGATAAAAACCTAACTCTTGCTGATCTTATTCATAAATACTTAAAAGAAATTACTCCCACTAAAAAGGGATGGCATATGGAGACGATTAGAATGAAAAGACTTCTAAGACAGTCCATTGCAAAGAAAAGAATACACTTACTGAAAACTAAAGACTTTGTAGAATACAAAAATGAAAGGATTAAAGATGGTAAGATTGCTTGCAGGTATGACCTTACCCTACTCCATCACTTATATAATGTAGCCATCAAACAATGGGGATATTTAATAAACTCCAATCCAATATCCAACGTTCCCAAGCCAAAACCTAATCCATCTAGAGAAAGAAGACTGTCAGACAATGAGCTGAAATATATTCTCAATGAAAAGTTTAAGAATCCTCACATGCAAAACATAATTAATATTGCAATTGAAACTGGCATGAGACGGGGTGAAATTCTTTCAATAAAGAGTCAAAATTTAATGAAAAACTATATTTGGCTACCAGACTCCAAGAATGGAAACCCACGAAAAATTCCCCTAACCATCAAAGCTAAGGCTATACTTGAAATGTCTACTCTACCCTTTCCTATTACTCCTAATGCATTGCGCTTAGCGTGGAATAGAATGCTTAAAAGAAGTGGTATTACAGATCTTCATTTCCACGACTTAAGACACGAAGCTATTTCAAGATTTTTTGAAAAAGGATTGAGCATTCCTGAAGTGAGTCTAATATCAGGACATAAAGATGTTCGTCAGCTTATGAAATATACTCATCTCAAGGTAGAAAATTTAGTTAGTAAAATAAATTAATTAATTCTACTTAGGTAATAAGCTTGGCATCAAAATAAAATCCAAATTTTACTGAAATTTTTCCATTCATATTAAATTTATTTTATTACTCTAATCATTTTTTTTCTTCTTTCATTATAATATTCCTTAACCGCACAGCCAATCCATAGATTTCTAAGTGTTAGACGACACTCGTCTACAATCCTCAAATCCTTCTTTCTACTTGGGAATTTATGAACATAGTCCAAAGTATGCACCGCTTTTGTCCCAGAGTGAGTGTTCATCCTTTCTAACAAGTCTCTATCCGCTTTTTTAATGCAATATAGCTTTTCTTTAAATGTTAGGCCTTGAACAGTAGATAAAATTTGATCTCTAAAATGTTGAAAGCCTTTTGAAACAAACTTTAGGTTTTTTTTAGAATTTTCTAAAACTGGTATTTCATCATCCATTAGCCTACTCCTTTAAGGTTTAAACTTTGAATGATAGGTATGATTTATACTAGGGGCAGAACGCTCCTTAACATTTAATCTAAACACTACATTGCAAGGTTATGTTTAATTAAAGGTAATAATAGTAGGTTTCTTTTGATTTTAATAGAGAAAAGTTACCAGCCCATCCACCCCGTTCCCATTTCCGCGATTCTAGGGTAAGTTTTGAGAATGAAAATTAAAAATATAAAAGCACTTGAGAAATTTTCTAGATTATATGCAGATTATATAATTTTAGAATATGATAAAAGTAATTTTACTAAAGATGACTTTTTAGCTAATCATAAATTATTAATGTCATCCTTTAAAAACTTTTCTGAACTTGCCGAGGAATTTGACGATACAACTCCTACCACTCTTATTAGCATGCAAGCTGTGACAGAAGGTTTTACTACAGAAGAACGTTATATTGAAGTTCAACTTAACCTAAAGAAATGGCAAAAAGTAGCATACCTGTCAGATTCAGACAAAACACTCAGATCAGTTTTGAGAATTTTTACAGGTTTTGATGAAAGCAAATTATAAGCTGGAGTAGCCAATAATTTTTTTCATTTTATATATTTAATTTTTGCTTTTTAACAACTGCTAGGTGATAAAATCATCTACTTACCAACTTTTCCACTTTTCTTTGTAAAATTATAATTTGAGATTCAAAAAAAAATAATTAACTTGGAAATTGGAAGGCACAAACCTAAATGAAGGAGTGCTACATGAGAATACATACTAAAGCCCCTTGGTACGAAATGTATCCAAGAGACTACATATATAACACAAGATCAATGGATGCTACTGAGCTAGGTATTCACATATCTTTATCAAACTATTATTGGATCAATAAGTGTGAGCCAATCAACAGTGGAGAAGTAGATAGGATTATTAAATCCATCAAGGTTAGGAAACAAAAGTTTTCTGACTTTAAAAAGAAATATCCTTTTTATTTTGTGAATGATAATTTTATATCTCCAGAGTTGGACTCTGCTCTTGAAAAAGTTGTGCAACAATTTGTCAAATCTGGGAAAGGCAACGATGCTAAGGCGCTGAAAAAGAAGGAAAAGGAACTTTCTAGGGATTCCCATACAGATACAGATACAAACACAGAGTCACATATATATAAACAATCAGAGTCAAAAAAAGAGTCAAAAACAGACTCAAATATAGATTCTAATACAAACAAAAATACAAACTCTAAATACTCTGTATCTAAACTATTTAGTGATTATCCTTATATGAAGAACATTAATAACTAATATTTTGGTCTACCAAAGACTCTATGAAGGACTCTCTTAATGATTAAACAATACTTTAATGGTTAAGAGGGTCTTTTAAATTGTTTCAAACATCTCAAGTGAAACAAAGATCCAAATAGACCGAAGAATATTAACACATAAGGGTATAGTGGAATTAGCAAGAATATAGTTGGAACGTTCTTTGCTGTTGGGTTTTCTGTAAGCCACTCTTGAGATCTACTCTGAGCATAATCTCCCCAACTTGAAAAAATATAAATCCCATAAACAAAGCAGCAAATTGAAGATAGTAGTAAAAATAACATAATTATTTTATTATTATTCCTCTTCCAAGGGTATCCAATACAAACAGAAACTGAAACCACCCAGCAAAGAATAAAAGATAACAACCCAAGAGACATAATTATTTTAATTCAATTTTTTCATAAGCGTCATAAAACATAACATTAACACAAATAGTCATACAGCCTAAGTATACCATTGCGGCACCAATTAAGCTAAATTGTAAAAAGGACATCAGCGTTGTCATTAAAATACATCCCAAAGTAATAGACAAAGTCATTACAGTTGTCCCAATGGCATCTCTTGGTTCTTTGCTTGCCATGTATTGTATTGGTGCTACTGAAACTGCAAAGCACCAAAGTAACACAGGAAATACATGACTCTCTTCTTGGATATTAATTGATCCTGTTAAATAAATAAAAAATACCCAAAATGCAAAAACAGCAATCAATAAAATTGTTGAAATGTACATGAGGATTATACCAATTAGCTTCTGTTTTTTTTCAAACATCTTCATAGCTAGTAGCGTAACTCCAGTAGAAGGTAGCATTGCAAAAGCAAAAGCATAGGAACTGAGAAACATAGCAGCAATTCCCGAACCTAGTAAGAACCAGTAGTTACCTAAAATTGCGAGCCATACAAAAGAAACTATCCATCCAAAACTATTTATAATCCACAAAGGAACTGCAGAAATAATTATAAGATTTTTTAAAAAATTCATTTCAAAATTTTCTTAATTTCTTCAATGGTGTAAGGAGGGTTTTTTCTATGTACCATTTTATGGCAGTTTGCGCACAAAACTCTAAAATCTTCTTCAATATTATATTTCACAACTTTCCCTTCGGGAAGTTCAGACAAGGGTATTAAATGATGAGCTTCAATATAAGCTTCTTTTTTTTTATTGTAGGCTATATCCCCATACACTTTAACAAAACTAAAGTTGCAGGCTTCACAAATATATCCTCTGTGTTTTTTAACTAGTTTTGATGTTTTTGGATTTCGTTCAATTCTTCTATGTCTAAAATACCTTTTTCTTTCCTGAAGATCCTGCTCAACTAGATTTTCTGGTTCATCGTCAATACCAACAAGATCTCCGTCTAATCCCCCTCTATGGGTTAATAACAAATATAAATCTAATATTTTTCTAAGATCATTTTCTAAAATATCATTTGATGGAATCTTTAAAGCATCATACTCAATACCAAATGCATGCCCTGGCTCATACAATCTGGGTCTATGAGATTTTGAAAGATTAGATGATAAATCCATGGGATTGAAACTAAAGTAATCTTTGTATTCGGGGACTCTATCCCTAATAAAAGCTGCTCTTCTTTTTAATTCTTCTATTGATTTTTTTTCTTTTAACTCTTTATGCAAGAAGGTTATTCCCTGATTCAGGCTAAGATAAACTTTTTTCATATCAACGGAGAATAAGTAAACTACATAATATCCATTCTGAGTTGATTCTGTAACCTCAGGATCTAATACAGCAATCCAAGGAACATCTGCCCAAGTATTCCTTTGACCCGGACTCGCTTTAAATAAAAAAGTATCTAAATATTCACTTAAGCTTGATTTAACATTTTTAGCCGAACTTCTAATAAATGATGCCAACTCATTTTTTTCAAAAGGTTTATTTTTTTGATTAAGATATTCGTTGGAAATTTTTGTTAATATTTTTGAAATCAAGGGCAAATCTCTGCACGCCCTATAGTCATTGCACTTAAACTGCCTAACTGGTCATAAAAACAAACCTTATTCATACCAGAAGGTATATCAAAACTATATATTCCGTTATTTTGTGATGTGGCTGAACCAGAGTTACCTGAGTTTATAATTGCAAGACCTAATAACGCAGTATTTAATCTGGCTGCTCGCTCTGCAGCTGTTAATGGTTTTGACCAAACTTTTACCAATCTGTCCTTTTCAAAAAATTCATATCTCGTCGTATGTGCGGGCGTTCCATCTTCGCATTGATACCCCTTAACTTTACCATCATTGTAAATTAATTTTGGACTCGCAATGGCAGCTTTTCTACAGGCTGATTTATATTCTGCAAAACTAGTTCCTATATTTAATGCAGATTGATTAATTCCACAGTTACTCAATAACAAACCTAGAACTAAAATGTAAATTATTTTTTTCATTAATTCTTAAGTATGTCTTGGTAAATTAGAAGTACAAATATCCAAAGTAGGGAAAAAAACCAACTTATCCAAAATTCTTTTTTTTGGAATTTAAATTTATTCATACACAGTATTCCTAAGGTCGCGCTTGGCAAAGAAAAAAGATAAACATATCCAAATGTATAACCTAATGAATATCCAACATCCTTCTGTTCCGTATACGAGAAAAAGAATGCCAAAACTGTTAATATTATTACAAATAATAATGTTGACTTTTTGGATGTGAAATTTTTTACAGCTTTATTTTTTCTTGCAAAGAAAATTCCCAATGCTGAGGTTCCTACGAGCAATAATATTGTGAGAATTAATGCTAATGATATAGCCATAAAATAATCTTACTTTAAAATATGTAATATTTGAATAGCTAGAAAGAGTGGTTAAATATGAGTTTTGCACTACCAGCCCCTTATTTTTTCATTCCAAATCCTGTCACACTGGTGTCACACAGATCTTGCGAGAACGATTAAATTCAATTAAAAATTAGTTAAGCTGACAGAAGAGACAAGTAAATAAGTTAAGTATGAGAAGAGTTTTGGTAGCGGGAGGCAGACTTGAACTGCCGACCTCAGCGTTATGAGTGCTGCGCTCTAACCACCTGAGCTACCCCGCCACTTGAAACGTGAACCTATATATCAAATATTCTTTCTAAGTGAATAATAATCTTCTCTGAATCTGTGTCAACAACTGTGCTCACTGAGTCCAGATTGGATACGCTTTGATAGAGGTGCCTATAGAGCTAGATTTAAACAGTGGACACTAAAAAGTTTTTTGTTATCAACCCAAGTTTTCTCAATTTTCCATCCAGCTTCGTTAGCTAAGTTTTTGAAGGATTTAATCGTGTATTTATGAGAATTCTCGGTGTGAATCTCTTCATTTTTTTTAATTAAATATTTTGAACCATTGATTCTAATAGTGTTATTATTTTTGGATTTTAATCTCATCTCAATTCTTTTTTTTGATTTATTGTATATCGCTAAATGTTTATAGGAATTTAAGTTTACATCTCCACCCAATTCAGTGTTTATTCTTTGTAATATATTTTTGTTAAATTTTGCAGTTACGCCTTTTTTATCATCGTAAGCGGAAATTAGAGTTGGAATATCTTTAACCAAGTCAACACCAATGATAATTTTTTTTGCTTTAAATTTTGATTTAAGCATTTTTAAAAATTTAACAGCATCTTTTTTTTCAAAATTACCAATGGTTGATCCCGGGAAAAAAATGATTATATTTTCCGATGAATTAATCTTAAAAGGTAGTTTGTTATTTCCCGAAAAGTCATACCCTTTTGGAGTAATAGCTACTTTTGGAAATTTCCTTTTAAAACTTTGAGATATTTTGGTCATATAATCTTCAGAAATATCTAAGGGTATGAATTTTTTTGGCTTATCTAAGTTGCTAAGAAAAATAGCTATTTTTTTGATGTCTCCAGCGCCTGGTTCAATTAAAACTGCGCTCTTACCTATCCTATTGGCAATTTCAATTTTATTATCTTTTAAAATTTTTCTTTCTGTTCGTGTTGGGTAATATTCTTCTAACTTAGTAATTTGTTCAAAAAGTTTTGATCCATGAAAGTCATAAAACCATTTAGAACTTAGCTTCTTGTTCTTCTTACTTAAACCGAGACTTGCTTCTTTTAAAAAAGATTTCATTTTATATCAGGCATAACTGAAAGACGACTAATTGGCATTGAAAATCGTCCTTGTCTTTCACCATCAGTGCTTTCTTCGGATATTGCAAGTAAGTTAGATAGACTTGTAATCATTAATTTTCTTTTTTCTGACTTTAAGACAAATGCAGCATAGAAAAATCCTGCTGCAATTTCAGCTACTTGCGTAACTGGTCCCTTCATAGATACAACATTTGTTTCGATAGTTACATATGCTTCTGGAAAAGTCTTGTGTACAAGATTGCTTAGGCTTTCAGATCCTCGTATTCTTGGATCACCTAAATCAAACTCTCCATAACTAGGTATTTCTTCTTGAACATAGCTATAAATTAAATCGTGTACCTCTGAGTAGCCAGGTGCTGTGTTCATTGGCCCATCAACTAATGCTGCAAACCGACCCTCAGGAGTTAAAACTCGTCTGACTTCATCTAACACAGGACCTATCGGGTCCATTAATGTTAAAGCCCAATGACATAACACTATGTCGATAGAGTTATTATTGATTGCTGTCAAATTTTGTGCTTTTGATTCAATGAGATTAACTCCGCTGTTTATAAGACGAGTCTTAGCTAATTCCAATTCTTCAGGACACATGTCTATACCTTTTAAATTTAAATTTTTATTGCGATCAAATAAGATTTTTAATAATGGCCCTGACCCACAGGCAAGATCTAATACACGTAAACCCTCATTATCAGGCACAAGTTCAGCTAGCCATTCATAACTATTACGTCCAGTTTCATCACGACAAGAACTTGCACATGCTTCTGTAAATCCAGCATGTTCTTGGTGGACAGTTCTTAAATGATCAACTAAAGCATTGCCATCAGGACATAAATTACGAGCAAGACTGTCAGTCCAGATTGAATTTAGTCCCTTCTGACTATTTGTAGCTTTCATGATTTGTCTTTAACTGGCCAACAAATTGGATTTAGTGGACTAGCAGCTACATCTCCAGGTTTGACATTGGGCATAAACTTCTGCCAGTCACCAGAAACCATCGTAGGTGCATTAACTACTCTCGCTCCATCTCGGTAATAAGTATTGGCTAGAGCCACTCGGCTACGATTAGTACGGTTGCGTGAAGCGGTATGAAAATTTAAATTATGGTGAAAGCTAACTTCACCCAGTTCAAATGGAGTTTCATTCACACTTACATTGTTTTTTGAAAAAATATCCGAGACCCCGCGGTCATATCCAGTACCAGTCTTTTCAAACGTAACAGCGTTAACTAATTCGTGGACATCAAGTGGATAGGCAAAAGAGAGTGGTCCCATCTCAAGAGGAATTGGCTGTGCTGGCGCCCAAGCGGTAACTACGTCATTAGTATCTAGCGGAAAATGATGATCGTCAAAGTGCCATGGGGTGCGACCACAACCAGCTTGTTTAGCTAGTACATTGTCATGATAAAGCCTAACAGCTGGTACTTCAAGGAGATCTGCTGAAATTTGCCCTAGACGCGGTGATAGTACGTAAGCACGAAGGATTGGGTTGTCAGGCCAAATCATTTCAAGACTAAGGAAACGGTCATGCGCTTCTTTATCTGGATCAACCTTAAACTCTTCTTTTAATAGATTAATTAACTCAGCTCGAAGTTTTAGCACGGCCCCGGGTGAGAAAACCTTCTTAAGTTTTATGAAACCATTTTTTTTAAAAAAATTAATTTGGTCATCAGCTAAATGGTAGGGCTCAGCTAATTCTGAGATAACTTCATCATCACTGGGTATTGCAATATCTGGTAAGGGATCGGCATTAATGATTTCATCTTCTTTAACATCGTTATCTGCAAGACTAACATACCAGTCCCACCAGGCCTGATTGTTCTTATCCCATGGTTTGCTGATATCGGTAGCATCAGATATTTTAGAATTTAGATTATCATTAGAGCTTTTCATTTAGGACAATATTATAGTTTTTTTTTTATTAGTAAAAGAGCATTTTGACATGGGTTATTCATTTACGGGTTTTCAAAAAAAGCGAGTAATAATTCAAATTATTAGTGAAAAATATAATTCGTGACTTTTGTTTATTATAAAGAATTTAAAGTGAGACTAAAATTTTTTTTTAAAAGTTTTTTTGCCACCAGGTTTAAATCCACTCTTTTTGCGAGAAACAGAGGATTTTCCACCTTTTGATTTTCTATCAAAAGAACCTTTTTTTTCTCCTGGAAATTTACCTTCAGATTTTTTAAAACCAGCTTTCTTTCTATCGTGAAAACCACTGCCTTTTTTTCGTTTCTCAGAAAAGTCTGACTTACCTTTTTCTGCAAAACCTTCTTTACTACTAGATCTGGGCTTAAAAGAAGTTGCTCTATCTTCTCTATTGCCAAAGCCATTTCCTCTTTTAGGTCTATCGCTAGAAGGTGTTTTTCTTCCATACCCTGCGTTTTTTGGTTTTGATTTTTTTCCTTCAGATCTAAACTCAGCTGGTTTTCTGCTTGAGAAATCTTTTTTATCACTTCTTTTAAAGCTACTCTCTTTTTTATCATCTCTTCTAAAGCTAGTTTTTTTCTTATCGCGAAAACTGGATTTTCCACCTTTATCAGAACGAAACCCATCTCTAGGTCCGCCTCTTTTAAAAGGTCTCTTCTTGCTATAATCATCTCTACGTTCACCTGATCGTTTTGAATCGGATGAACTTTTTAATCCAGGATTTAAAATTTTTTCAATTTCGTGCCATTTTCTCTTGTCACTTGGTGTTACAAAACTCCAGGCAGTACCGCTCGCTCCTGCTCTTCCTGTTCTTCCCATGCGATGAATAAAATCTTCTGCTTGTTGAGGTAAATCAAAATTTACTACATGCTCAATATGAGGAATATCCAATCCTCTCGCAGCAATGTCTGTTGCAACTAAGACATGAATTTTATTTGCTCTAAATTTAGCAATAACTTGGTTTCTTTTATTTTGTCTTAAATTTCCATGCAAAGAGTCTGATTCAAATCCTTCTTTTTCTAAATTTTTGGCTAATTTTTTTGCATTATGTTTTGTCTTCACAAATACTAGCGTGGATCCGTGTTTTGTTTTTACTTGCTCAACTAAAGTATTGTATTTATCTTCTTGTCTTAAGTTAATGACTTCTTGCTTAATAGTAATCAATGTAGCATTGGCTGCAGCAACGCTTACTCTCTCTGCATTATTTAAATATTTTTTAGATAGTCTTTCTATAGAAGGTGCGATCGTTGCCGAAAACATTAAAGTTTGTTTTTGTTTTGGCAGAAATTTAATAATTTCATCAATTTGGATACTGAAACCCATGTCTAACATTCGATCCATTTCATCTAAAATTAAAAGATCCACTTTGTTTAATAGTAAAGATTTCCTTTTTAAGTGGTCATTCACTCTACCTGGAGTTCCCACTACTATTTGTGGCTTAGTTTTTAATCTTCTTAATTGTTTGTTCATGGGCTCTCCGCCTACCAAACAAACACTTTTAATAACACTCTGTTGAAATAATAATTTTTCAATAACATCGTTAACTTGCTTTGCAAGCTCACGTGTAGGAACTAAAATAATTGCTCTATTAATTTTTTTGGTAGCAATCATCTCAATCATGGGAATACAAAATGCTGCTGTTTTTCCAGTGCCTGTTTGTGCAGATGCTAAAATATCTTTTTGCTCTAAAATAATTGGAATCGATTTTATTTGAATTGGTGTGGGAGTATCAAACTTCATTTTAACTAAAGAAGCATTAAGATTCTTATTTAAATTCAATTCTTGAAAATTTTGCATAGAGGTTTTTTATAAATACTATTAATGGCTGTTTGATATAGTGAACAAAGGGTAAGTCAATCAATTAAAGAAAATGATTCGTTTATTAAGCTAATTAGATCAAAATCATGACTCCTGTAGCTAGTAATAAAAAAGCCATGACGATTTCAATGATCTGCTTCACTCTGGAGTTGGACACGAAGGTTCGAATACCACTTCCAAATAATGCCCAGATACTAATAGAGGGCAAACAAACAATAGGAGCAATAGATGCGAGATAAAAAATTCCTATAACAAAGTTCTCATCCTTTGGAAAAAAAATACTAACTGCTGTGATTGCCACTACCCAAGCTTTGGGATTAAGAATTTGAAATAGAGATGCTTCATAAAATTTTAAAGGCCTTCCTGCTTCTTTTCTATTTTTTTTTATATTTAAAGACCCAAACATTTTATAAGCTAAAAAAAATAAATACAGACAGCCTATTATTTTTAAAATTTGTTGAATAGGAGGATAAGTTTGAAACAAAGTTCCCAGTCCTAAAGAAACTAAAAAAATTTGAAAAAAATGCCCCAATGGAATTCCTAGAATATGTGGAATAGTTTTTTTAAAACCATATTTAATTCCAGAAGTGGTGAGCATTATATTATTAGGTCCTGGAGTAACAAACATTACAAAATAAAATGTAATTAACGCTACAGTTAGCTCAATACTGATCATGAAAAATTAATTTAATATCAATGTAAAGAGTAAAACAGAACTACAGAAGCTGCTATGCTAGCAAAAATACTAAAATATTTTAGGTTAGATTTGTTTTTGTTTTTTTTCTCTAGATTGGCTTGCGCCATTAGTTCAAAAATATTAGCTTTTTTAGAGATTGCGTTTAAAGGATATAAAGAGCTAATATTATTGTTGTATAGATTTGCCTGATTTTTATAACGAAAGTGCTCTTTAACTGATGACATTGGTCTCCTTTGCAATTGTTCAAATTAGACTACAAAAATTCTTTTAATACAACCCCTGATACTAATAATTTTTAGTGACAATATTGTTTTTTAATCTAAAAGGGTTGCATTATATGGGATATCCAAAAAAACATAGAGGGCGAAGAAAAGTGGGCTCCAAAAGAAGAAGAGCAAAAAGAAAAGCTAAGAAAAAGTAGTTTTTTTTTATTTTCAGTATTCTTTATTTAAGAGGTGGATACAATCCATCCACCACCGTATAACCTCATTCCCTTGTCATCTTTCTTATAAAATACGCATGCCTGACCTGGAGAAACTCCAGACTCTCCTGTTTGCAAAGTCACTAATGTTGCGCCGTCACTAACTTGGCAAGGCAACAATTTGCCAGTAGACCTTACTTTAATAAAAAAATCTCCCTCTAGCTCTTTGGGATTACAAAGAAAATTTATTTCTTTCACCTGGATTTTTGTAATATTTAAATCCTGTCTAGAGCCTACTATCACTTCTTTGGTTTCAGGATTAATTTTAATAACAAAGATTGCTTCCTCCTGTCCACCTACTTTAATTCCTTTTCTTTGTCCGATAGTAAAATTAATAATTCCATTGTGCCTTCCTAAAACTTTTCCTTTTAAGTCGACTATGTTGCCAGGATCATATGACTCAGGTCTTAACTTTTCAATTACAGATTTGTAATTACCGTTAGGAACAAAACAAATATCTTGGCTATCTGGTTTGTCTGCAACTGATAAATTCATTTTTTTGGCAAGATCTCTTGTTTCTTGCTTAGGAAGATCCGCTAAAGGAAAGCGTAAATAATTTAGTTGTTCTTGCGTAGTAGAAAATAAGAAATAACTCTGATCTCTATTGGTATCTACAGGTTGATACATCTTAGATTGATTTAAATTACCAAGGCGCTTTACATAATGACCTGTTACTAAGGCATCTGCTCCTAACTTTTTTGCTGATTTAAATAGATCTCTAAACTTTACGGTTTGATTGCAACTAACGCAGGGAATAGGCGTTTCTCCTTTTAAATAGCTATCTGCAAATTTCTCAATAACCTCTTCTTTGAACAAACTTTCATAATTAAATACATGATGCTCAATATTTAATTGCTCACTGACTCTTTTGGCATCGTAAATATCTTTTCCAGCACAACATGTTCCGGAAGTTTTTCCAATTTTTCCATAATCATACAATTGCAGAGTAATGCCAATTACATGATAATTTTGTTCTTTCAGCAGACCAGCAACAGTAGAAGAGTCTACCCCTCCTGACATTGCTACTACCACCTTTGTCTCCTCTGGTAGTTTTGCAAATCCTAAGGAATTGATTGAGTTTGTATTTGTGTGAGTTGCTAAAGACATAAATGATATATATCACTTAATTAATATAAATTAACAATAATTAGAAAATGTTTTTTGATTTTGATCCAGGTGATTACGTGGTTAACCCAAATAATACTGATTGGGGTGTAGGTCAAGTTCAGTCCATTATTAACAATATTGTGACTGTTAATTTTACTAATGCTGGTAAAAAAACCATCAATGCCAATAAAATTGTGCTAGACAAATATAATGAAAAAGCTGAGTAAAAAAAACTACCCAACTATCGTAAAAAAACTATTACCTTTCTTTGTTAAAGCAGGAAAAAAATCTATTGAACTATCAGGTAAAAAATTAAAAATATTTATCAAATCAGACCAAACACCTGTTTCCAATGGAGATCTTGCTGTAGATAAAATTTTACAAGATGCCATTAGATTGATTACTCCTGATATTGAAATTGTCTCTGAAGAGACTGTTGAAAATAATAAAGTAGGTACACGAACAACCTTTTGGTTAATTGATCCTATCGATGGAACGAGCTCTTACATAAAAAATAAAGATGAATATACTTTAAATGCGGCGTTAATTGTAAAAAGGAAACCAGTTATAGGAATTGTATTTGCACCTAAAAAGAAAAGATTATTTTATTCCTATGGCAAAGGGCATGCTTATGAAATTAAAAATAAAAAAAAAATTAAACTCCAATGTAATTTAATAAAAAAGAATTCTGTAGCTGCTTTAATGAACTCATCCAAGCCCTCTAAGATAATCAAAAAAATACTAACAAAACATAAAGCCACTACTTTTTTAGATGTTGGCAGTTCTTACAAATTTTGTTTAATTGCTTCTGGAGAATTCGATATTTACGCTGCCAGACCTCGAGCTAAAGAGTGGGATATAGCAGCAGGTCATGCGCTAGCAGAGCATGCTGGTGCAGTTGTTTCCACCCATCAACATAAAACCATTGTTTATGGAAAGCCTCATTTCTACAACCCTTCTTTGCTTGTTAGGAGAAGTAAAAATATTTAATTATGTTACAAAAAGTTCTTATCATTATCGTATCTGTCTCTATCTTTGGAATTTTGCTTTTTAGTTTTGTTCGTCAAAAATTAAAGAGGTATGTGGATTATTTAGTAGAAGAAGAAAAGAAAAATAAGAAAAATAAAAAACTATAGTTTTTTCTCTAAAATTTTTAATTCTTTTTTATCTATATTCAACACTTCCATAGAAGTGTCATAAGAAAAACCGGCTCTAGCCAATACTCCAATGTCTTTTTTCAAAAACATTTCTTTATTTGCATCTGGCCGATAAGGCCCTATCCTCCTTCTTTTGCATATTTTAATTGCAGAATAAAAATCAGGATCCTCATTATCATTTTTAATATTTTCAATAGTCCTTTTTAATAACTCACTATCAATTCCCTTTTGAGACAAGGTCATTTTTATTTTGTTAAGGGAATATCCCCTCTTTAAAAAATTTTTAGATTTCATTTCTGAATAAAGATCGTCATTAATGAGGCCTAATTGCTCTATATTATTAATAACTTTATCAATCTGTTCTAAAATGATGGATTTATTAGCGCTACCCTGATCGTCTGAAAGAACTTTTCTAAACAAATATAGCCGCAAGTCTTTTTTAGAAGGTTGGTATTTGTCTAAATAATTAAGTGCAAGCTCTTTAATTTCCTCGTCTGTTTCATAACTTTTCTTGCTAGATTTGTAATAATTCATATATAATATTTACCTATCATAACATGGAAACTATCAAAGAATTTTTTACCTTAGAAACAATTTATCTTGTGTCTAATTATGCAGTTATCCCTTTGTGGGTCATGCTCTTAGTCGCTCCTAACTCTAAATTTACTAACATTATAATTAATACTATTGCACTTCCGGCAATTTTTGCCTGCACGTACGGGTACCTTTTGTATCAACAATTCTACAATGGTGGAATATTTGCTGAAGAAGCAGCAAGTATCGCTCTCAATAACTTTTCTTTATATCTTGGAATAGATCAGCTCTCTTCTTTATTTACTAATAAAATATTTTTATTAATTTTTTGGATACATTTTTTAACTATTAGTATTTTTGTGGGAACATGGATTGCAAAAGATGCATTAAGAAATGGGATTCACAAATACGTAATTGCCTTACCTTTGGTTTTAACTTACTTTACAGGGCCGTTAGGCTTATTTTTGTATTTGTTTGTTAGACTCATCATTATTCAAAAAATTAGGATTCATGATTAATGGCTAATAAAAAAATTGATTTTTATTTCGATATCAGTAGTCCCTACTCTTATTTGGCTCACACCCAAATAAGAAAATACGAAAAAGAAACTGGTGAAAAGATAAATTATATGCCTATTTTCCTAGGAGGCTTACATAGGCTTGCTGATATCACAGCCCCAGGTCTCAATCCTTTGAGAGGAAAGTATTTAATCAAAGATTTAAAATTATTTGCAGATAAATATAAAATCAAATATCAATTTAATAGATATTTTCCTATTAAGACTATCCAAATTATGCGTGGTGCTATTGTTGCCGGACAAAATGACTATTTTCAAAATTACATTGATAAATTCTTTATTGCAGCGTGGGTAGATTCTTTAAACCTAAATGATGAAAAAATTTTTGAAAAATTTTTAAAAAATATGGATATTAATTATAGTGATTTTGCAAAAAAATTATCAGACCCAACAATTAAAGATGAATTAAAAGATAGAACGGATGCCGCGTTTAAAAAGGGGATTTTTGGGGCTCCTACATTCCTTGTGAATGAAAAAATGTTTTGGGGTCAGGATAGGCTAGAATTTGTTTTTAAAGAAGCTAAAAAATAATTATTTTTTAACTTCACAAATTTCAGATCTGGTTAAAAATCTTTTTCCAGTTCCATTATCTAGCGAAAACATACCGCCCATACCTTTAATACAATCAATAATTAGATCTGTATTTTTCCATGCCTCATGTTGAGTTTCGCTGATATAAAATGGAATTCCACCAATCTCGCCTAATAAAACATCCTGATCTCCTACCAGAAATTCTTTGGAAGGGTAGCACATTGGGGCGCTACCATCACAGCAACCACCTGATTGGTGAAATAAAAGATCATTACCATGATCTTTTTTTAATTCTTGAATTAGCTGAAGTGCAGAGCTAGTAGCAGAAACTTTCATTTTTTTATGGCCTATAATTAATTATAGGCCATTGTAATAAATTGTTTAAAAGAATCCTAATTTTTTTTCACTATAAGACACGTGCAAATTCTTGACTTGCCTATAATGATTTAACATCATTTTATGAGTTTCTCTTCCAATACCAGACTGTTTATAGCCTCCAAAAGCTGCGTGGGCTGGGTAAGCGTGGTAACAATTAGTCCATACTCTTCCGGCCTGAATACCCCTTCCCATTCTATATGCGATATTTCCATTTCGAGTCCAGACTCCAGCACCTAAACCATAAAGAGTGTCATTCGCTATATTTAAAGCTTCCGCCTCATCTTTAAATGTGGTGACTGATACAACGGGACCAAAAATTTCTTCCTGAAATATTCTCATTGAGTTATTGCCTTCAAAAATAGTGGGCTGGATGTAATTACCTTTTTCCAAACCACTGTTTAAATTAGCAACTTTGCCTCCACATAGAACTTTGGCTCCCTCTTTCTTACCTAAATCTAAGTAAGATTTTATTTTTTCCATTTGCTCTAGCGATACTTGGGCACCGATCATGGTTTCCATTTTTAAAGGGTTATCTTGTGTAACAGCTTTTGTTCTTTCTGTGGCTCTCTTTATAAATTTATCATAGATAGATTCTTGAACTAGTACTCTACTAGGGCAAGTACAAACTTCACCTTGATTAAGAGCAAACATTGTAAAACCTTCAAGGCATTTATCAAAGAAATCGTCATCTTGATCCATGACATCTTCAAAGAAAATATTTGGAGATTTTCCACCTAATTCTAAAGTTATTGGAATTAAGTTTTGTGATGCGTACTGCATAATCAAACGTCCAGTTGTAGTTTCACCTGTAAAAGCAATCTTTCTAATTCTTTTAGAAGATGCTAAAGGCTTCCCTGCTTCAAGACCAAAACCACTTACAACATTAAGAACTCC
>Ga0209383_1001020_pt1 | contig 18262 bp, 20 predicted proteins | sample CoawatmetaG02DNA_FD_187510 | JGI IMG/M metagenome (GOLD analysis project Ga0209383, IMG submission 187510) | Marine microbial communities from the West Antarctic Peninsula - Coastal water metaG029-DNA (SPAdes) (version 2) | ecosystem: Environmental > Aquatic > Marine > Coastal ... | reverse complement strand
ATAATTATGCAGCACGGAGGTAAGGTCGCGAGTAGTGTCTCAAAAAAAACATCTTACTTACTAGCAGGTAAAGATGCTGGGAGTAAGCTTGAAACAGCGCATTCAATGAATGTTGAGGTAATTAAAGAACAAGATCTAATTAACTGGATAAAAGGATAATCATGAAAAAAGAAATTACATTAAGTATGTTATTTATAGCATTGTATTCAAGCAATATTTTTTCTTATGCAGTGGATAATAAGTGTGAAAAGTTACTAGAAAATGGGAAAGTATCTGAAGCAAAAATGGAGGCCAAAAATCTCACAAATAAATATGACTCGAGCTTTTGCTTAGGAAAGGCATCTTATATAGAAAAAGAGTACAAGCTAGCTACAGAAAGCTTTGATATCAGTATCAAAGAAGCTGTTCATCCATCAGATCAACTTCAGGCGATTCTTTTTAAAGGGATAGCTCAAAGAGACAGTAAAGACATAAAGGCCTCTGCAATTACATTTAAATATGGCTTTGAGTCAGCTCAACTAGGAAATACCAAATATATGCAATATGAGCAACGATTTTTATATCAACTAGGTACAAGCCAGGCCCTATTAAAAGATTACTTTGAAGCTACAGATAGTTTTTCAAAGTCAATCAGAATTGCTGCCAACGATGAAGAAAGGGCTCTAAGCTTTGACGGACTAGCAAGGGCTTATTATCTTAATAACAAAGCAGGTAATGCAGTTGAATCAGGCCTCACAGCGACATTGTTATATCAAAAGGTTGGCTTACTGGGTAAATATGCTGATGCAACCATTGAGCTATCCAGATACTATTTCTTAGACAAAAAAGGAACTAAGGCGCTTTCAGTTCTAGATAAGCTTGAAAGATTTTGTATTGATAACGGCGGTGAATACTATCTTGCTAAAACTCTTCTTGCCCAGAGTTCTTTGCTTGAAAAGCTTGGTAAAAAAGAACTATCCGCTGATAAGCAAAATAAAGCGGATATCTTAATGAAGAGATTAGGGGCAACTGATCTTTAAAATCTTCTTTTATTTTAACCTATTAGCTTTGTTATTATTTCATTTAACATAATATACATTATGCGAACTAATATTAAAGGGAAAATATAAACCATTGCGGCATAGACTACACAACCAGGTATTGGGAAATGTTGGGTTTCATATTCATAGTCTTTTACTGCAGGACGCAAAAATGTCAAAATTAATAAAAAAATTAGTTTTTTTTCATTTTAAAATACCATTTTTAATTTATTGTGTATGAAGATCCTCCAATTATTAACACTATGCCTTTTCAATTTTATAATGGCTTTTAGTAACCTTATTCATGCGGATGATTTAAAAGTGGCCGTGATGTACGATAAAAGATTCCTATTACATGACACGGGACCTAATCACCCAGAAAATCCTGACAGATTAATCTCGGTGATTACTGATCTTAAAAACAATAATCAAATTTCATCAAAAATAATTTGGCCAAATTTTGAGGCTGCGACCTTTGACGAATTAAACTTAGTGCATACCAGAGAATACATTGAGTTAGTCACCCGTCAGGTTTCACAATTAAAAAGTAATAGAGCCTATTTGAGTACTGGAGACACCCCTATCTCTAAAGATAGTAATGATGTTGCAAAATTAGCAGTGGGTGCAGGATTAGAGGCAGTTGATCAAATAATGGCTGGTAAAATATCATCTGCTTTTGCTTTAGTAAGGCCTCCAGGTCATCATGCAACAGCAACCAGAGGCATGGGATTCTGTATCTATAATAGTATTGCTATCGTCGCACGCTATTTACAAAAAAAATATGGATTAAAACGTATATTGATTATTGACTTTGATGTGCATCATGGCAACGGCACTCAAGACATTTTTTACGAGGACGATAGTGTGTTTTATTTTAGTGTGCATCAACACCCTTTTTACCCACAAAGTGGACGCCCTAGTGAGATAGGTTCTGGAAAAGGCAAAGGCTTCACATTAAATGTAGATCTTCCCAAGGGCGCAGGTGACATTGAGCTGATAGATGCTTTTACTGATAAACTTCAGCCAGCTATGGAAAGGTTTAAACCTGAATTTATTTTAGTATCAGCTGGGTTTGATTCTCATCAAGGTGACTTACTAGGTCAGCTTAATTATACTGCTGCAGGCTACAAAAATATCGCTATTATCCTAAATGAAATAGCAAAAAAATATGCATCTGAGAGAGAGCTGTATATACTTGAAGGTGGCTATGTTGCAAAAAATATCTCAAAATCAGTGACAGAAATTCTTGATGTTTTAAAGGGTAATAATATGGGGGATTAGCTCAGTTGGTAGAGCAGTTGACTCTTAATCAATTTGTCGCGAGTTCGAACCTCGCATCCCCTACCATATTTAAAAAGAGCTTAAATTGCAATTATCTGAACCAAGCAATCATGGGAAGTTTGTGCATTACCCATATCACCAAAGGCACTAGAGCTAACTGAGTTTACCGTACCCATATTTAACTGCCTCCAATACCCTAAAGTAGTAACGACTACCCCTACATTTACATCAGCAGTTATTTTAGCAACAGCTTCAAATGCACCTCTGTCATTAAATACTTTTACCATTTCTCCATTCTTTATTCCTCTATCAACTGCGTCAGATTGATTTATAAGAACTGATTGCTCCCCCTGCCCCTTAAGCTTATTATCAATGTTCGCATAGCATGAGTTTATAAAGCCGTGACTTTTAGGCGCAAGAATATTCAATGGATATTTCTTGAACAGTTCTGGACTGGATTCGGCGGTTTCCTTTGATGGAATGTAGTCAGGTAATTCTGGGATATCTTGCCCAGGCTGAAAAGCTTCATACATTTGCCTGAATGGGCCTGCTACAAAGTTTTTAGCTCCAACCAGCCTAAACTCACATTTACCAGATGGGGTTGGAAAATTACCCTCTTTATGTGGTGCGCGATTATCCTTCGTACCTACATTTAATCTTGCATACCCATGTTTTTTTAGAGAATTCAGGTTAATACCTTCGCAAGCAGGAGAATCCCAGTCAACATAATTTTCTAAACACTCGCTATCATTCCACTTAAAATTATCTTCTTCAAAACCAAGCCTCTTCGCAAGCTGTCTAAATATTTCATTATTTGGAATGCACTCCCCGGGGGCCTCAACACACTTCGCGTTGTAGGTAAGGTACAAGTGTCCCCACGAAAGAATCATATCCTCTTGCTCAGCACCCATAGATGCTGGAAGTAAAATATCTGCGAAAGCCGCTGTGTCAGAAATAAAGTGCTCAGCGGATACTAGGAAAAGGTCTTCTCGTTTTAAGCCTTCTATCACTTTTTCTGTTTCGGTTGCCTGGGTAACCGGATTAGTGTTCCAGCACATCATTGATTTGATTGGTACTTTGAGTTTTTGTTCGCCTGTTAATACCCTCCCCAGCTGCAGATTGTTAACTACCTGAGTTCCCTTAGGAATCAAATCTGGCCTACAGATAATATCAAATTTATAAGGATGTTCCCATACTGGAAATTGTAAAATACCTCCACCTACATGACGCCAAGCTCCAGTTAATGCTGGAAGCGATGTGACAGCTCTAATTGTCTGACTACCTCCCCAACTTTTTTCTAGAGCTACGCCGATTCTAATTGCAGACGGTTGGGTACTTGCATATTCCCTTGCAAATTTTTTAATATCTCCTACTGATATACCTGTGATCCCTGATGCCCACTCAGGTGTTCTTTCTTTAGCTTTTTTAGCTAATTCTGGAAAACCAACCGTGTAGTTATCGACATAATCTTGGTCAACCAAGTCTTCTCCAATAATTACATTCATCATAGCCATAGCCAAAGCACCATCAGTGCCTGGCTTTGGAGCAATATGCCAATCAGCTTCCTTAGCAGTTCTGGAAGCATAAGAGTCAATTACAACAACCTTTGCACCTTTCTTTTGTGCTTCTTTAATAATATGCCAATGATGAAGGTTAGTACTGACTGAATTACATGCCCAAATAATAATATATTTTGAATGTATAAAGCTTTCCGGATCTACACCTGCTGTAGGGCCAACAGTTAATAGCCAGGCTGTAGCTGAGCCCTCACCACAGAAAGTTCTTTCAGTAACTGTTGCACCCAATCTCGCAAAAAAAGCATCGCCTCCGTTCAAACCATGAACCAGTCCCTGGTTACCCAAGTAACTATTTGGCATAATTGCTTGCGGCCCATGCTTATCAATAATTTCCTTCCACCTTGAAGTTATGGTACCAAAAGCTTCGTCCCAACTTATTCTTTCAAATTGCTTTGTGCCCTTAGGCCCAACTCTTTTTTGTGGATAAATAACTCTATCAGGATGATAATGTCGTTTTTCGTAGTCTTTTAACTTAACACATAGGCCTCCCCTAGTCATAGGGTGATCTGGATTTCCTTTTACTCCCTTGAGCTTGCCATCACTAACCTCGTAAACCATTGAACAAGTATCAGGGCAATCATGAGGGCAGCCCCCATGAAAGAATTGAGACTTTGAGTTTATTTTTACATCATCCATTCTTATAAACCTCCTATAAAAAGAGCTTTACTTCAATTAAGACTTTAAAAAATTCAATATAACTTCTTTACACCTTAAACCCTTAAAGAAATATAAACAAGTTGAGAGAAGTAAAGCCCAGTCAGCATTAAATTTGACAATGGATACTGCATATGTCATTTTGTAGATATCTTTAGATTTGTTTGAAAGAAATTTAAAGATATCTTTAAGGTAATATTTTTTTATTAAACAGGAGGAGTTGAAATGAAAAATGCTTTAGGATTAAGTTTAGGTATTTGCGCTTTAGTTTGGACGTATATTGCAGTTTTTGTTCTTGGAGATTATGTTCAGGTTTGGGCAGGATTTATTGCTTGGGGTGCTTATTTTACCGTTGGCAAAGACGCACTTAAAAAAACTATATCAGCTACAATTTTTGGTGCGGTTTTAGCAGGAATAGCAGTTCTACTTTATACCTACATAGGTATGCTTGGAGATTTTGCTTGGCCTGTTGCAGTAGGTATCACAGTTTGGGGGTTAACTGCTGTACCAAAATTTAGCGATATTCCAGCTAATGTATTTGGTTACGCGGCTACATTTGGGTTTATGCTTTTAACTAACTCAGCTGATATGTATTCAATTTCATCTGTTGCAGTTAGTAATCCAATGATTACTACATCTATTTCATTCATTCTGGGCTCTGTTGCTGGATTGATTTCTGAAAAAGTTGCAGGTATGCTTGGTTAATACCAAAGAAACATTAATTAAAAAAAACCACCGAAACGGTGGTTTTTTTTATTCTTCAATTAACTATTGATTAAAAAAAGCAATATTTACACAACGATCATTTACTAGAGTAAGCTCAACTTTAGTGTAAGTTTTTTTAGGTGAATACTCAACAATATTTCCGTAATACCACATTTCAATTTTATCTTTTTTGCTTGATTTCTTCTCTTTTCCAGGAATTCCCATAACAGATGATGCGCCCTTAGGCTTAATGGCAATATCAGTGGAGTCAGGTACACCTAAATACTTGGTAATTCTTGATTTTGGCTTACCGCTGAAGATTTTAATAAACTCGTCTTCAGTAAAAACTCTTTTTGGTTCTGCGCTTAAATTAAAGGTAGCGCCAAAAAAAGCAATTAAAACAAATAGTACTTTAAGTTTTTGAAACATTATATTTCCTTCTTATTAATTAGCTTGCAATTTTAAACCATCATACCCAACATAAATGCCCTCAGGGAGAGTTTTATTTAACGAATTATATTCGAGTTCATGTGTCATGTGAATCAAGTATGTTTCTTTTGCATTAATCTTTTGAGCAATACTAATACTTTCACTGTAGCAGAGGTGACTAAAGTGTGGCTCATTTCTTAAGCAATCAAGAAGTAGAACATCTAAACCACCAAGAAGTTCCATTGAGCTTTCAGGAACCTCAGAAACATCTGTTATGTATGCAAGAGCCCCAACCCTGTAACCATTTATAGGCCAGCGACCATGATTGACTGGAATTGGAATTATAGTTTCACCATAAATCTCAAACGGCTCTTCAATAATATTTGGCTTAAGTACGGGGGTTTCCCAGTAATTTTTAGGCTCGATCATCGCGTATTCAAATTTATTTACCATTTGGTCCATCGCAAATTTATTAGAAAAAATAGGTATTTGCTTCTGATTGATTTGACAAAAAGCCCTTAAGTCATCAATACCGTGACAATGGTCAGCATGAGAATGGGTAAATAATACGGCATCAATTGACTTCAAACCTTCTCTTAATGACTGCTCCCTTAAATCAGGGCTTGCATCAATAAGAATATTTTTACCATTTGACAATGTGATGAGGCTAGAACATCTTGTCCTTTTATTTTTTGGATCGGTAGATTCACAGGTAGAGCAATGACAGCCGACAACAGGTGTTCCAGAGCTTGAGCCCACCCCAAGTAAAGTTATTTTATTTGGCATTTATCAAACAATGTAAAAAAATTTCTAGTTGTTACATCCGCTACCTCTTCGATTGATAAATTTTTAATTTCAGCAATTTTTTCTGCAACGTATGTTACGTTAGCTGGCTCATTAAGCTTCCCTCTATTAGGCACTGGAGCTAAATATGGAGAATCAGTTTCAATTAAAATACTTTCTAATGGAATTTTTTTAACCGTCTCCCTTATGGCCTCTGCATTTTTAAAGGTAATTATTCCTGAAAAAGATATATAGAAGCCCTGATCAATTGCTTGTTTAGCCATATCATATGTTTCAGTAAAGCAGTGCATTACACCTCTTGCATCGGATGCACGCTCCTCTTGCATTATACTAATTGTATCTTTTTGTGCGTTTCTGGTGTGAATAATGAGAGGTAGTTTTGACTTAATAGCTGCCCTTATGTGGGTTCTAAATCGATTTCTTTGCCAAGTTAGATCTCCTGTGAGCCTAAAGTAGTCTAAACCTGTTTCCCCAATTGCTACGACCTTGTCATTATGTGAATGCTTAACTAATAAGTCGACATCTGGCTCAACAATATCTTCATAATCAGGATGAACACCGACTGAAGCAAAAATGTGATTGTATTTATTTGCCATAGCAAGAACTTCTTCAAAGTTATCAAGTGTAACGCTTACGCAAAGAGCGTGGGTCACTTTACTAGAGTCCATGTTGTGCATCACCTCATCTATTTTTTGTCGAAGCTCTGGAAAACTTATATGGCAATGCGAGTCAATATACATAGGCGTCAATTAAAAATTTTTTTATATTCAAGTAAGAGTAAATCAAAGCTCAAGTCTTTATTAGTCGGTCTTGAGCTTTCTAGTTTAACCTGATTAAGTGTATCAACATATTTGAATAATTTAAATAAATCTGCATCAATTGCAAGTTTTTTTATTGAGTGTGCATTATTGGGGAAAAAATTATTATTTTTTGTTAGTTTGTAAATTATTATTTCATAAGTCCACTTCTGCAATAAGTCAATAACCCAACTAATGCCATTTACTAGCCAGGAAGATTCAATACTCATTAAAGAAATATCTTTTCCTGATTTAAGTTCCGAGATAATAGTATTAATAAGATCACTTGAGTCTTTCTCGTCAACAGTCTGTATAGGCGAGTTATTGAAAAAAGGGAGACGATTTAATAAATCTAAATTACCTGTTTCTTTTAAAAAAATTTCAGCTTCTTTGTAACTTGGTTTATTCATTTTAATTAGTTGGCAACGGCTATTAATGGTTGCAGCCAAATTCGAAAGAGAATTACAAGTTAATAAGATATGGGTGTCTTCTGGTGGCTCCTCCAAAAACTTTAGCAGAGCATTGGTGGATGATGAATTAAATCTTTGAGCATCATAAATCACTACTACTTTTTTCCCATTAGGTTGATGTGATGATAAGGTTAAAAAATCTTTAATACCCCGTATATCATCAACAGCAATTTGCTTTACTTTATCTTCAGATGAAAGTGGATCTATCGTTATTAAGTCTGGATGCTTTGTTTTTGTCCACTCACAATCTTCACATTTACCACATGGTAATTTTTGGTCCGTTAAGTTTTTACAAAGCAAAGAAAAAGAAAGGGTTCTAACAAACTGGTTGATACCTATTCCAGTTGGCCCATAAAAAATGTAAGCTTGAGCAAGATTATCAAGATTAAGCAACAAACTTTTCCAGTTATTTTTTTGCCAAGGGTATATTGTCATAGGAAGAATTTATCTAATATCAAACTAATTTTTTGTTGAATAATTTCAATTGATTGAGAGCTATCAAGAACCCTAAACCTTTTTTTTTGTTTCCTTGCAATATCTAAATAAGTTGCCCTGATGCTGTCATGAATTTTTTTTTCTTGCCTCTCAAATTTATCAAGGTTACCTGATTTATTTAAGCGCTCAATACTAATTTCAGTTGGTAAATCGAATAGTAGAGTTAAATCAGGAGATAGGTCTTTGTGTGTCCAGTCCTTAAGCAAAGTTACTTTATCTGTGCTAACAAATTTTCCTCCACATTGATAGGCGTAGGTAGCGTCAGTAAACCGATCGCTTACAACACAAATATTATTATTTAAATTTGGCTTAATAATTTTATGAATATGTTCACTCCTAGCAGCGAACATTAATAATGTTTCTGCTTCAGGATGCATATCATCATGAAGCAATAGTTCACGCAACTTTTCTCCTAGTGGTGTTCCTCCTGGTTCTCGAGTCATCAAAAATTTTATATTATTTTGTATAAAATAATTTTTTATAAATTTTATATGAGTGCTTTTTCCAGCTCCATCGACTCCTTCTAGTGTTATAAATTGTCCTTTATTTGCCAATTTGATATTTCCTAACAGCCCTATTATGCTGCTTCAAAGTACTTGAAAAGTAATGAGTTCGATCGCCCTTGGCAACAAAATAAAGGGCTTTAGTTGAGATAGGGTTTAATGCTGCCTCGATAGCATCCATGCCTGGTGAGCATATTGGAGATTGTGGGTAACCAAGGCGAGTGTATGTGTTGAAAGGGGTATCTTTTTTTAAATCAACCCGCCTCAAATTTCCTTTAAATTTATCGCCCATGCCATAAATAACAGTTGGATCACTTTGAAGTTTCATGTTAATTTTTAATCGGTTAACAAAAACGCCGGCAATCATTCTTGCCTCTGATCTCTTTCCAAGTTCTTTTTCGATAATTGAAGCCACAATAAGTGCTTCGTATTTATTACTATAAGGTAATCCAGGGGCCCTCTTATCCCAGGCCCGATCCAACCTTGTATTCATAGTGTTAAAAGCATTTCTTATTATCTCAACGTCACTAGTGTTTTTGTAAAAAAAATAACTTTCAGGAAATAATAGGCCTTCTGCATACTTAGCCTCTGAATTAGTTAGCTTAAGAATAGTCTTTCCATCGTAAATTTTTATAGTTTTTTTTAAAAATTTATTATCTCTAATGGTGCTTATAATTTTTTTTAAAGTTTGCCCTTCTATAAAGGTTATAGAGTGCATCACTTCCTTTCCATCAGAGAGAGTGTCAATTAACTCAATAGGGGTAATAGACTTTCTAACTTGGTACTGCCCTCTCTTTAAGCTCTCAGATTTACCGTAAATGAAAGAAAGTAATCTAAAGCGGAATGAGTCTTTTAAGATATCCATCTCAATTAGTTGCTGGGTAATCTCGGTTATATTGCTTCCATTCTCTATTTCAAAACTTGCATTTTCTTCTGAAATATTTAACGGTAAAAACGGATAACTCAGAAACCAAATAAACACTACTAGTCCAAAGAAAATAGATTCCTTTGAGTCTTTAGTAAAAGAGATTAAATTAGATATGAATTTAATTTTCTTCATTAAATAGACAATTTATTTTTTTTGATAGGTCAAAAACCTTCCAACTACTATTATTGATTTTAGTCACTTGTAATGCCCCAAACAATGAATTAGTTATTACAATCTCATCCGCTTTTTTAAGTTCCTTTAATGATAAATTTAAATACTTCATTTTTAAGCCCAACTGTTTAACTTTAGAAGCAACAATTGCTTTTGTAGCACCATAAACTCCGCCCCTCGAATGATTACTGGTAATCAAAATATCTCCATAACGACAAAATATACTGCTTGTTATACATTCGTTAATTAACCCTTCCTGATCCAACATAATTCCATCGAATGCAGATAAAGACAATTCTAATTTGGCTTTGACATTGTCAAACCTACTTAAGTGCTTTATGCCGTTTATATCATGATCATTGCTTACTCGAGTATTACATACTTCCAGGGTAACTCCAGTTTCATATAGTGTTTTAGGAATTCTATTATATTTAGACTTTAGTAGAATGCGGCTTGGCTTAATATTATCGGGATATGAGTACCCCCTCTCCGAAACACCTCGCGTAATTATTATTTTTCCAACGAAAGATCCACTCGAAGGAAATAAAAGAGAAATATCCTTCAAAAGTAAGTTTTCTTTTGGTGAGGGGATATTAATTGTATTTAGATCATGGGATAATTTTGAAAAATGATGCATCCAAAGTAATGGGCACCCATTTTTTACAAGGAAGGTTCTAAAAACACCGTCTCCATAGGCAAGACCTCTATCAAAAGGATTTAAGCCTTTTTCGCTGCTACCATTTATTAAAAAATTTTTAGTCAAATCATTAGTGATGTCTATATTTTAGTAAAGACTAAACTACCATTTGTTCCACCGAAACCAAAATTATTCTTAAGCGCAGCATCAATTTTTAAATCTCTAGCTTCGTTTGCACAAAAATCTAAGTCGCAAGCAGGATCTTGATTAAAAATATTAATTGTTGGGGGTGAAATTTGATGTTTAATTGATAGAGCTGTAAACACAGACTCTATGCCGCCAGCACCTCCTAATAAATGACCAGTCATTGACTTGGTTGAATTAACAATCATTTCCTTTGAGTGAGATTTAAATACATCTTTAATTGCATTAGTTTCGTTCAAATCACCTAAGGGTGTAGATGTTCCATGAGCATTAATAAAATTAATTTCACTTGAATTTAAACCAGCATTTTTAATTGCATTTAACATTGATCTTTTTGGACCGTCAGTTGATGGGGCAGTTATATGATAAGCGTCGGCACTCATACCGTACCCAGATAACTCACAATAAATCTTTGCATTTCTTTTTTTGGCGTGCTCATATTCCTCAAGAACCATAACTCCAGCACCCTCACCAATAACAAAACCATCTCTATCGATATCCCACGGCCTTGATGCTGTTTTAGGATCTTCGTTTCTATTTGATAGCGCTTTAGCAGAAGAAAACCCAGCGACAGTTAATTCAGTAATAGCTGCCTCCGAACCCCCGGCAATCATAACATCTGCGTCTCCATACTCAATTATTCGGCCAGCGTCACCAATTGAATGCGTTCCCGTTGTGCAAGCGGTAACAATCGATATATTAGGTCCTTTTAAGCCAAACATAATTGATAGGTTTCCTGAAATCATATTAATGATAGTTCCTGGCACAAAAAAGGGAGAAACCTTTCTCACACCACCATTATCGAATATATCGCTAGTTTTCTCAATTAGATTAATACCCCCAATTCCAGACCCAATTGAAACACCAATTCTTTCTGAATTATTTTCATTCACCTCAATACCAGAATCCTTAATTGCCTCAATACCTGCAGTTAAACCATATTGAATAAATGTATCCATCCTTCTTGCATCTTTTGGGTTTAGGTAATTAGTGGGCTCAAAGTTTTTAACTTCACCAGCCAGGTTTGACGGGAAATTTGATGCATCAAACTTAGTGATATTTGATATGCCTGAAACACCAGCAACGATATTTTTCCAAGACTCAGTAACACCAATTCCCACGGGGGTAACTAAACCAAGGCCTGTTACAACAACTCTTCTTTTATTCATGGATGAACCTAATTTTATTTATAAAATTAGGCCCTTGTAAGTTTATTTAAGATTTTTATTAATATAGTCAATTGCTTGCTGAACTGTTGTTATTTTTTCAGCTTGGTCATCAGGAATCTCTGTATCAAACTCTTCCTCTAACGCCATAACAAGCTCTACAGTATCAAGTGAATCCGCACCTAAATCATCAATAAAAGATGATTCATTTTTTAAGCTTGCCTCATCTGTTCCTAGTTGTTCAGAAACAATATGTTTAACTCTTTTTTCGATATCAGACATCGATTTACCCCTTATAAAATAAAAACAAATAATTGCGTTGCGACATTTTATCAAATCAAAGCTACTTTTTATAAAAAATTTACTATTTAATTGTAAAAACTTTATAACTTATTGATTTTAATATAAATTAAATCATTAACATTCCACCATTTACATGGATTGTTTCGCCAGTTATGTAACTTGCATCCTCAGAAGCAAGAAAAGTGACCGCATTAGCTACATCAATAGGGTTGCCAAGTCTAGATAATGGAATACGTTGTAACAGCTGTTTTTTTTGCTCTTCTGTTAGAGATTTAGTCATATCTGTATCAATAAAACCAGGTGCTACACAGTTAACTGTGACCCCCCTATTTCCAATTTCCTGTGCTAATGACTTAGAAAATCCAGATATACCTGCTTTTGTAGCCGCATAATTAGTTTGGCCAGCATTACCCATATGCCCTACAACTGAAGAAATATTAATAATACGTCCATGCCTGCTTTTTATCATACTTTTAATAACCGACTTACTAAGCTTATATATAGACTTTAAATTAGTATCAATGACTTGATCCCAGTCCTCATCTTTCATTCTCATTAATAAAGTATCTTTTGTAATACCTGCATTGTTAACAAGAATATTAATTTCGCCATGCTTATCATTAATAGTAGATATTAGTTGAGAAATTGAGTCGTTATTATTTACATTTAATTCAAGGCCAAAGCCTGTTAGTTTGTTTACCTCAAAAGCCTGCTTGATGAATTCAGTACCTTTAGAGGAAGTAGCTGTCCCAATAACTAAAGCTCCTTTTTTAGCTAAGTTTATAGCTATTTCTGCTCCTATACCCCTGCTAGCTCCTGTAACTAAAGCTATTTTATTTTCAAGTGATGCGCTCATAAATTTTTTCCTATTTATTTAATTTGTAATAAAAATTGATTAGCAGATTCAACTGAATCAATCGATGTATGAATAGCATCCCTATTTATTCTTTTATTTAACCCGGTTAATATTTTACCTGGTGCCGATTCAACAAATATACCAACCTCTTTTCTTGATAGATTTTTAATAGTTTCAGTCCATCTTACTGGGTTGAACATTTGTAAAACGAGAGCATCTTTTATCAATTCTGTTTCATTGTATGAGACGGCCTGATAATTTTGAATTACTGGGAAGTTAGGTAGTTTAAATACAACACTTTTTAAATATTCTTTAAATTTAATCGAAGCTGGCTTCATTAATGAGCAATGAGAAGGTACGCTTACAGGAACTATAATAGCTCTTTTTGCCCCAGCATCTTTAAAATGATTAAGTGATGCCTCAACTACTGCTTTAGTCCCTGCAACTACAACTTGTCCCGGGGAATTGAAGTTGACAGCCTCCAATGTTTGATTATTACTATTTTTTAGGCAAACGTCTATCACGGCATCATCATCAAGCCCTAAAATAGCAGCCATTGCTCCTTCATTTTCTGGAACAGCGTCTTGCATCAACTCTGCACGTTTTAGAACAAGATTTAAGCCATCTCTAAAAGACAATGATTCTCCAGCAACTAAAGCCGTAAATTCCCCTAAGCTATGTCCAGCTGAGAAAGCAGGAAGGCTAATACCTATGCTTAACAGATACCTCCAGGTTGCAATACCAACTGTCAGCATAAGGGGCTGAGTGTTAATAGTTTTATTGATTTGGTTGTTTTCAGAGGTAATCATTTCCAAAAAATCAACGCCCAATATGTTTGATGCCTCAGTAAATGTATCCTTGATAACAACTTGCTCTGCAAGTCCTTTCATCATACCAATTGATTGAGATCCTTGACCTGGGAATGTAAGTATAAATTTTTTCATATTAAAAACGAATCAGTGCCGAGCCCCAAGTAAAGCCGCCGCCAAAAGCTTCCATTAAAATAAGGTTTCCTGGTTTTATTTTATTTTCTTTGACGCCTTGATCAAGAGCTAAAGGAATTGACGCCGCAGAAGTATTTCCATGCCTGTCGATTGTAACTATAACTTTAGACATATCCATATCTAATTTTCTTGCTGTTGCCTCTAATATTCTAATGTTAGCTTGATGAGGAACAAGCCAATCAATATCTTTTTTGTGCAAGTTATTAGCCAACAAAGTCTCGTCAACTATTTTATCCAAAGTATTTACTGCCATCTTAAAAACTTGACTGCCTTGCATTTCGATAGTGTCTATCAATGATGGATCATTCTTTTTTGGAACATGCAGTAAATTTTCAAACTTACCATCTGAATGTATATGTGTAGATAAAATTCCTAAATTATCCGAGGCTGACAAAATAACTGCACCAGCACCATCGCCCCATAAAATTGCATTACTCCTATCCTTATAATCTGTAATTTTTGACATTGAATCCGCACCAACAACCAGAATTTTTTTAGCAGAATTAGTTTTTATAAAATTGTCTGCGATAGATAAGGCATATATAAAGCCACTACATACTGCCTGAATATCAAATGCGGGGCATTCGTTTATTTTTAACTTTGCTTGAAGAATACAAGCTGTACTAGGAAATACTTTGTCAGGCGTTGTGGTGGCAACAATAATTAAATCAATGTCGTTCTTGTCTATACCTGAAGCGCTAATTGCTTTTAATGATGCCTCTAAGGCTAAGTCACTAGTAGCTTCATTCTTAGAAACTATGTGCCTCTGCTTAATACCTGTTCTTGAAGTAATCCACTCATCAGTAGTATCCAGAGATTCTTCAAGATCTTTATTTGTTAATAAGTTTTTAGGTAAGTAACTACCAACACCAATTATTTTAGAAAAAGTCATTAAATTATTTAATCTCCAGTAGCTTCAATATTTAATTGATCTCTTATTGACGAAATTACATCATTCTCTAACTCTTCTATAGCAGTTTCCAGTGCATGACGGAAAGCATAAACATCTGCACCCCCGTGACTCTTAATAACAATGCCGTTGAGCCCTAAAAATGATGCTCCATTATAGCGCCTAGGGTCAAGAGTTCTTTTAAAGCTTTTGAGAACCGGAAGTGCTATCAAGGCTATAATTTTTGTTAACCAATTTTTTTTGAATTCCCGTGTCAAAAAAATGCGCATCATTTGCGACACTCCTTCAGCAGTTTTAAGTGAAATATTTCCAACAAACCCATCGCATACAACAACGTCAGTCGTTCCCTTAAAGATATCGTCCCCCTCAACATTGCCATAAAAATTCAAATGACTATTTCTTAAAAGAATGGCTGCACTCTTAACGTTATTATTACCCTTAATCTCCTCACTTCCATTACTTAACAATCCAACAGTTGGGTTACTTTTCTTAGTCAACACCTTTGTAAGCATAGCTCCCATTATAGCAAATTGTAGTAATTGCTCCGGAGTACAGTCAGCATTTGCTCCTAAATCAAGCACACAAGACGAGCCTTTTAAACTAGGTAAGCTACTAGCAATAGCCGGTCTATCGATTCCTGGGAGGGTTTTAAGAACAAAACGGGAGGTTGCCATTAAAGCACCTGTATTACCTGCGCTAACACAAGCATCTGCGTCTTTAGTCTTTACTAAATTTATACTTACCCTCATTGAGGAATCTTTTTTATTTTTAAGCGCACTCTGTGGTGACTCATCCATCATCACAACCTGAGTACTTCCAAAAACAGTTAATCTCTCATGGTTCTTAACACCATATGCGTCTAGTATTTTAAGAATTTTTTCTTGATTACCTACTAGCTTAATTGATATATTTGGATGCTTCGTAAGAATTTGTAAGGAAGCAGGTACTGTAACTTTTGGACCAAAGTCACCGCCCATTGCATCTACGGCAATAGTATATTGCATGATTGGGATACTAAAAGTACTTACTCCCCTTTTGTAGCGATAACTTTTTTACCTTTGTAAAAACCAGAAGCACTTACATGATGCCTTAAATGCACTTCACCTGTAGTTTTTTCAATTGCTAAAGCTGGGTTAGATAAGCTATCATGAGAGCGACGCATATTTCTTCTCGATGGTGATTTTTTACTTTTTTGAACAGCCATAAAAACTCCTTATTTAATTCTTAATTTTAATGATAACAGCGAAAGCCGTATATGAAAAAATTAACAACACTTGTATCCATGTTTTGGTGAAAAAGGAATAGATAATATTAATTCATCTTCAATAAAATCTAACAACTTAAAATTATCATCAATCTCCACTACTTCATCTATTTTTTTTTCAAGATGCTCATCGCTTGAATCATTTGTTATATAAGTCTTATCAACTTTTAGCTTGAAATTAAAAATCTCCAAACATTTAACACAAATAATTGGTACATTTGAGTCAAGCTTTAGCTTAATAATTTTTTTTTCATCTTCCAAGTATCCAGATATAGAAATAGTAACTAACTCCTCAGATTTCTCTGTATTTTCAATCAATCTCTTGAAATTTGAAAGCAAAATTCTATCACAAATTGATGTACTTTTATAGAATAAATCAGTTAGAAGGATATTGTTTAATGTATTTTTCATTTATCTATAATTATATATAAAGTTTTAATATAGTTTGAATTTTAAAAAATAACACATGATATAATTACAATATAGCGCAGCCAATCTATTTTTTAATTCAAAAATTATAATAAGAGGTTATAGATCTTGATATCCAAAATTTTAATCGCAAACCGAGGGGAAATAGCAGTCAGAATTATTCGGGCCTGCAAAGAAATGGGGATTACTAGTGTTGCTGTTTATTCAGAAGCAGACCGTGATGCATTGCATGTTAAAAAAGCAGACGAATCTTATTTTATAGGATCTGACCCACTCTCTGGGTATTTAAATGTGCATAAATTAGTAAATATTGCTGTTACCTCCAGGTGCGACGCAATTCATCCAGGCTACGGTTTTTTATCAGAAAATCCTGAGTTAGCATCAATATGTAGCAGACGTAACGTAACTTTCATTGGTCCAAGTACAGAGTTAATCAGAAAAATGGGTGATAAAATTCAAGCACGTAGAGCTATGATGGAAGCAAAGGTTCCAGTAATACCAGGTAGTGAGGGGAATATTAAGGACCTAGAGGAAGCATTAAAGGTTGCTAAAGAAATTGGTTACCCAGTAATGTTAAAAGCAACAAATGGTGGTGGTGGAAGAGGTATACGACGCTGTGATAATGAAAAAGAGATGAATACAAATTATGACAGAGTGATATCTGAGGCTACAAAAGCTTTTGGAAGCCCTGAGGTATTTATTGAAAAATGTATTGTTTCCCCTAAACATATTGAAGTTCAGATTTTAGCTGATCAGCACAATAATGCTATACATCTATACGAGAGGGATTGCTCAATACAAAGGCGGAATCAAAAATTAATCGAAATAGCCCCTTCCCCGCAATTAAGCGAAGATCAAAGAAATTACATAGGGCATCTAGCAGTTAAGGCATCTAAATTTGTTGGCTACGAAAATGCCGGGACTGTAGAATTTCTTCTTGATAGCGATGATAACTTTTACTTCATGGAAATGAATACTAGACTACAGGTGGAGCACACAATAACTGAAACTATTACAGGGGTTGATATTGTCCAAGAACAAATCCGAATCGCAAGTGGAGTACCTCTAAGATACAAACAAGATGAAATATCTTACAGAGGCTATGCTATAGAATTTAGAGTTAATGCAGAAGATCCAAAAGAAGACTTTTTACCATCATTTGGTAAGATAACAAGGTATTATGCTGCTGGTGGTCCTGGTGTTAGAACGGATGCATCTATTTATACCGGATACGTAATACCGCCATACTACGACTCAATGTGCGCTAAGTTAACTATTTGGGCATTAAATTGGAATGATGCTATAAGTAGAGGACAAAGAGCACTAGGGGATATTGGAGTGTTTGGCGTTAAAACTACAATACCTTATTATTTAGAAATTCTAAAGAATCAGGAATTTATTGAAGCTAAATTTAATACCAGTTTTGTGGATACCCACCCAGAGTTAACTGACTATGAGGATGAGCTTCCACCAGCAACTATTGCTGCGGCAATTGGAGCGGCAATAGCCGCGCATGAAGGAATATAAGGAACCAATACATAGAATGAAAAAGATAAGAATATAAGGAACCAATACATAGAATGAAAAAGATAAATATAACTGAGCTTGCTCTCAGAGATGGACATCAATGTCATATTGCGACAAGACTTAGAACAG
>Ga0209383_1001018_pt1 | contig 18277 bp, 20 predicted proteins | sample CoawatmetaG02DNA_FD_187510 | JGI IMG/M metagenome (GOLD analysis project Ga0209383, IMG submission 187510) | Marine microbial communities from the West Antarctic Peninsula - Coastal water metaG029-DNA (SPAdes) (version 2) | ecosystem: Environmental > Aquatic > Marine > Coastal ... | reverse complement strand
CAATTTAACATTTAAATAATAACTATGGCAAAATCAGAAAAATTAGAATTTCAAACTGAAGTCAGTCAACTCTTAAAGTTGATGATTAATTCAGTATACTCAGAAAAAGAAGTATTTGTTAGAGAGCTTGTATCAAATGCATCTGATGCATGTGATAAGTTGCGATATCTAGCAACTACAAAAGAAAAACTTTTACAATCTGATCCGGATTTAAAAATTCAAATTGAAATCGATAAAAAAGAAAGTTTAATAACAATTACTGATAATGGCATTGGAATGGATAGAGATGACCTTGTTAATAACTTGGGAACTATTGCAAGATCAGGAACTGCACAATTTATTAAAGAAGCAACTGAAACTAAAGATCTTTCACTAATAGGACAATTTGGTGTTGGTTTTTATTCAGCATTTATGGTGGCTTCTGACTTAAAAGTAGTTACTCGAAAAGCTGGTGATAAAAAAATATGGATATGGAAATCTGACGGAGAAAGTAATTTTACAATTGAAGAGTCGGATGATTTAGAGCTACTTAATTCCAACCGAGGTACAAAAGTTATTCTATCAATTACTAAAGAGGGTAAAGAATATCTAGAGAAAATAAGAATTGAAGAAATTATTAGAAAATATTCTGATCATATTAGCATTCCTATATTTGTTAGAGACATTAAAGATAAAGCAGATGAAAAGCCTGAAGCAATTAATTCTGCTTTAGCACTTTGGACACGTCCAAAAAATAAAATTACTAAAGAACAATACAAGGAGTTTTATAATCATGTAGGTCAAATGTATGATGATCCATGGTTAACGTCTCACTATAAAGCTGAAGGCCAAATTGAATATACAGTTTTAAACTTTATTCCATCTACCAAGCCCTTTGATCTATACGATCCTGCGCGTGAAAATAGACTTAAATTGTATGTAAAAAAAGTTTTTATTACCGATAATTGTCCTGAGCTAATTCCTCCATACTTAAGATTTTTGAGAGGGGTAATTGATTCTGAGGACCTACCACTAAATATTAGTCGTGAAATGCTTCAAAATAATCCAGTTGTTAAAAAAATTAGGAATGCTCTTGTTAGACGAACCATTGGTGACTTAAAGAAAAAATTAGCAAACGATAGATCTGCATATGAAGAGTTTTGGTCTAATTTTGGCCCTGTAATTAAAGAGGGTATTTATGAAGATGCTGAAAAAAAAGATACATTATTAGAGATAGCTTTATTTAAAAATTCTAATTCTACAAAACTTATTACATTAGATGAATATATTGAAACAATGGGTAAGAAACAAAAAGATATCTATTTCATAACAGGAGATAAGTATGACAATGTTATCAATAATCCTAGTTTAGAAGGCTACAAATCTAGAGGCGTTAATGTTTTAATTCTTGATGATGCTGTTGATAGTTTTTGGACATCTTCAACTCCAAATTATAAGGAAAAAAATATTAAATCGGTTACAAAAGGTGTTGATGATCTTGACTCAATTAGTAAGAAAAAAACTGACGATAAAGATAAAAAAGAAGATAAGTCGCTAGAGCCATTAATCATTTTACTAAAAGATAAATTAAAAGATAAAGTTAAGGATGTAAGAACGTCTTCAAGACTTACAGAAAGTCCTGTATGCTTAGTCGTAGATGAATCTGCAATGGACCCACAGTTAGAGAAAATATTGCAACAACATAATCAGCTTCAGCAAGGTGCATCTCTAAAGATATTAGAAATTAATCCTGATCATAAACTGATTAAAAAGTTAGCTAAGATGTCTAAAGATAAAGCTTCTATTGGTGATATTGAAAATATAGGTATTCTTTTATATGAACAATCTATGATACTCGATGGAGAAAAACCATCTGATCCAGTTAGCTTTTCTAAGAAATTGATTGATACTATCTCTGCTTCGATTAGTTAAATTTAAGCAGACTCAGCTAAATTTTTTAGAACGTACTGAAGTATTCCACCAGTTTGTAAATATTCAACTTCGTTTACTGTCTTAATTAGGCAATTCACTTTAGTTAGGACAGTTTTACCTGAAGCATACTTGATAGACATTGGTAGTTGCATATTTGGAGATATGTCCCCATCTAAGCCAGTAATAGAAACAATTTCAGCACCTGTTAGCTTCAAGCTTTTTCGGTCTTCTCCCTTAATAAACTGCAATGGTAATACACCCATTCCAACAAGATTTGATCTATGAATTCGCTCATAAGATTCTGCTATAACTGCTTTTACACCAAGTAGATTTGTCCCTTTTGCAGCCCAATCTCTTGAAGAACCCATTCCATAATCTTTACCGGAAAATATAACTAGAGACTTTTTAGCTTTTTGATATTTCATTGAAGCATCAAAAATAGACATTTGTTTTTTAGAAGGGTAATGACAAGTGTATCCACCCTCTATTCCATCAAGCATTTCATTTTTAATACGAATATTAGAGAAAGTTCCACGCATCATAATTTCGTGATTACCACGGCGCGCACCAAATGAATTGAATTCATGAACTTTAACAGATTTACTTCTTAAGTAATCACCAGCTGGGCCATCTGCCTTAATTGAACCTGCTGGACTAATATGATCCGTAGTTACAGAATCTCCAAAAACACCCAAGATATTTGCATCTATAACATTTTTAATATTCCCACCTTCAAGTTGCATATTTTCAAAATATGGAGGGTGTTGAACATAAGTAGATTTTTTATTCCATTTATATGTAAGACCAGTTGATGCTTTAACATTTTTCCATTTAGCATCTCCTGCAAAAACATTTTTATATCTATTAATATAAAGTTTAGAGTTAATAGTTTTACTCATCATTTCTTTTATTTCTTTTGATGTTGGCCAGATGTCTTTTAAGTATATTTTTTTGCCATTTTTATTTTCACCAATAGGATCTTTAGTAATATTTATCTTTGTACTTCCGGCCAATGCATAAGCTACGACCAATGGAGGTGATGCTAGGTAGTTTGCTTTAACATGTGGATTAATTCGACCTTCAAAATTTCTATTTCCAGACAATACTCCACTTACAATAAGATCGTTTGCTGAGATTGTTTTAGAAATGTCCTCATCAAGTGGACCAGAATTACCAATACAAGTTGTGCAGCCAAAACCAACAAGCTGAAAGCCTAAATAATTTAAATATTTCTGTGTTCCTGATTTAACTAGATAATCAGTTACTACTTTTGAGCCAGGAGCCAGAGATGTTTTAACCCATGGTTTTTTTCGAAGACCTAATTTATATGCTTTTTTAGCCAATAATCCTGCACCTATCATGACACTTGGATTGGAAGTATTTGTACAGCTAGTAATTGCCGCAATAGCAACATGGCCATGATCTATGCTGTAGTTTTTGTTTTTAACTTTACTTATCTTAGATTTAGATGCTGTTTGAAAATCAACATCAAGACTATTATCAAAAGACTTTGCAACATCTGGCAATTCGATTTTATCTTGAGGTCTTTTTGGTCCAGACAAACAAGGAACAATTGTAGATAAGTCTAATTTTATTTTTGTTGTATAAATTGTTGTATTCTTTTTAGTATGAGTCTCCCACATGCCCTGTTCCATTGCATACTTTTTGGTTAGAGCAATCTCATCCTTAGGTCGTCCAGTCGATTCTAAAAACTTAATAGTTTCTTTATCAATTGGAAATATTCCACAAGTTGCTCCATATTCTGGAGCCATGTTTGCAATAGTAGCTCTATCAGCAACTGGCAAATCTTTTAAACCGCTACCAAAGAATTCAACAAACTTACTTACAACACCTTTTTTTCTTAAAATTTCTGTAATGGTTAAGACTAAGTCAGTCGCTGTTGTGCCTTCCTTTAGTTTTCCAACAATTTCAAATCCAACAACTTCAGGTACTACCATTGATATTGGTTGTCCTAACATTGCAGCTTCAGCTTCAATTCCTCCAACACCCCAGCCTAAAACTGACAAACCATTGATCATAGTCGTATGACTATCAGTTCCAACAACTGTATCTGGGTAAGCTAAATTGACTACTTTACCATCAATCTTTTTTTTATCAGACCAAACTGTTCGGGCTAAATTTTCTAAGTTCACTTGATGACATATACCTATACCGGGTGGAACAACTCTAAAATTATCAAATGATTTTTGCCCCCATCTTAAAAATTCATAACGCTCTATATTTCTTTTATACTCTAATTCAACGTTAGCCTTATATGCTCCAGCATTACCTGCTTTATCTACCATTACCGAATGATCTATAACTAGATCAACGGGCGTAAGGGGATTAATTTTCTTTGGATCACTTTTTAAAACTCTCATTGCAGCTCGCATGGCTGCTAAGTCAACTACAGCTGGAACACCTGTAAAATCTTGCATTAAAACTCTTGCTGGGCGAAAGTTTATTTCAAGATCTATCTTCTTATCTTTTTTCCATTTGCTAAAAGTTTTTATATCTTGAGATGTAACTGTAACCCCATCTTCATTTCTTATTAGATTTTCAAGTAGAATTTTTATAGAAAAAGGTAGAGAGGATATATTCTTAAGACCATTTTTTTCAGCTAATTTAAGGCTATTAAAAACATACGTTTTTTTGCCAATTTTAAGGGTTTTTTTTGTTTTATAACTATCGTGCATACATCCTTTACTCGTTGTATTAATAGGACTAATTTGACCTGCAATCAATGAAAAAATATTAAACTTATTTGACCAATAATATGAGTAATAAACTAATAATCCAGAACTTGGAATGTGTCAGAGAAGATAAAATAATCTTTAAAAGACTTTCATGTGATATTGAATCAAATCAAACAATGCTTATCCGTGGTAAAAATGGCTCAGGTAAAACTAGCTTATTGAGAACGATAGCGGGATATATAAGTAAGTATAATGGTAGCATCTTATTTAATGATAATGATTTGCAAGTAAATACAGAACTATTATCTGACTTTAGATTTGTTGGTCAAAAAAATTCTTTAAAAGAAAACTTAACAGTTCAACAAAATATAGAGCTGTGGCAATTGATTTATCATACAAAAAATAATGTTAGTGAAATATTAGACTTATTAGATATTAAAATGCTATTAAATAAAGATATTGATTCATTATCGGATGGTCAAAAAAAACTTATCTCTTTATTTAGACTATTAATATCAAAAGCTAAAGTGTGGCTATTAGATGAGCCACTTGTTTTTCTTGATACAAATAAGATAAAATTATTAGAGAATATAATTTTGCAACACAATCAAAGTGGAGGAATTACTCTTTACTCTTCAAACAACGATATTGATTTAAAATATGATCTCTTAATAAATATGGATGATTATGCAGTTTTATAATTTAATCAGTAGAGATCTTAAGCTAGCATTTTATTCAAATACAAATTTTCTATTTGCTGCTAGCTTTTTAATCTTAATCTTAATTTTAATACCATTTGTATTTGGAACAAATATAAGTGAATTCTCAATTCTATTTACAGGTTTTATTTGGATTTCAATCGCTCTATCAATTTTATTAACTCTTGATAGAGTATTTACATCTGATTATGAAGATGGAAATTTAGATACAATTATTCTAACTCAGCAACCACTAGAGCTAATTGTCTGCTGTAAATTTATTTCACATTGGATCGCAAACTGCATTCCTATAATTATGGTTATTCCAATTGCAGGGTTATTATTCGAAGTAAATATGCAAGATATACTAAACATTATAATAAATGTATTTGCTGGTTCACCAGGTATGGTTTTTATTGGAGCAGCTATTAGTGCGTTAACCTTAGGAAGCAAAAGAGCTGATATATATAAAACTATTATTATTATTCCATTATATATTCCATTTATTATATTTGGCGCCAATCAGGAATCTGGCTTAGTTCTATTAGGTTTATCACTAATTGCCTTTATTTTCTCACTATTTACGAGCACTTATAGTCTGCGTCTTTATGCTGAGTAGTAATTTTAATATAAGCTGATAGAAAATTTATATGTACATCAAGTTACCCAATGGAATAATTGATTCACTCAGAAGGAGATTGCCAATTTTTAATATCGCCACATTAATAGCCTTCATACTTGGTTTATATTATGCCATTTTGAATTCTCCACCAGATTATTTGCAAGGTGATTCTATGCGAATTATGTACGTACATGTACCAGCGGCCTGGTTGGCTCTTAGCTCTTATTCTTTTTTAGCACTTTCTTGTATCGCCTGGTTTATTTTTAGAAATCCAATTTTTAATTTGTTTGCGAAGTCAATTGCACCAATTGGAGCACTGTTTACATTAATTGCATTAGTGACAGGCAGTATTTGGGGAAAGCCAACTTGGGGAACATGGTGGGCATGGGATGCAAGGTTAACATCTATGTTAATTTTATTTTTTCTTTATGCGGCGTATATAATGACATGGCAAACAATTGTAAATAAGGATCTTGCTGCAAAAATATCAGCAGCACTGGGCATTATTGGTTTTATAAATATTCCAATAATAAAATTTTCGGTTGATTGGTGGAATACTCTTCATCAACCCGCAACTATTTCTAAACTTTCTGCACCAAGTATTCATATCTCAATGCTCACCCCATTAATGCTGATGACATTTGCTTATATATTATTTTTAGTAACTGTATTTTTGATGAGATATAAAATTGAGACCTTGGATCAAAAAATTCTGAGAGTAAGTAAGTAATGAGTGAAATATTTTATATGAATGGTTATGGGGAATACATATGGTCAGCATACAGTTTCACCTTGATAAGTTTAATGGCTTTATTTTTATATAATTATTTAAGTTTATTAAAAAAAGAGAAAAAATTAGAAAATTTGCAAGGTAAGAATGAGCAATAAAGTTAAGAAAAGATTGATAATAATTTTACTGAGTGCACTGGTATTAATAATTGCTACTTTGTTAATTACTATGAATTTAAGAGACAATATTATTTATTTTTACAGCCCAACAGAGCTTCAACTTACCAATATTGATAAAAAAAACATTATTAGAGTTGGTGGGTTAGTAAAAGAAGATAGTTATAAATATGATGATAAAACCAAGATATATAGTTTTATAATTACTGATAGATCTAACGAAGTTGACGTTAGCTTTGTTGGCATAATGCCGAATTTATTTGCTGAAAACAAAGGTGTTGTGGTTGAAGGCTTGGCAATTGATAAGGCAAATATTACAGCTATAAAAGTTTTAGCAAAACATGATGAAAATTATATGCCTCCTGAGGTAATAGAGGCCTTAAAAAAAGAAGGCCAATGGCAAGAAGAATAAAATATGAATTTAGGAAACTTTGGAAATATATTATTGCTAGTTTGTTTATCAGCGTCTTTGATTCAATCGTTACATTTGCTACCAAAGAAAATAGATATTAATTACAAAATTTTTAGCAGAATTCCATTTTTTTTTAGCTTATTTGCATTTATTTTATTAATTTATATTTTTGTTGATTCTAATTTTAATTATCAACTAGTTGTTAATAACTCACATTCGGAAAAACCGCTTATTTATAAGATTGCAGGTGCTTGGGGAAATCATGAAGGAAGCTTGCTTTTATGGATATTAGTTTTAACAATTTTTAATTTTATATTTTCTTACTCTAAGATTGAGAATCTAGATTTTAAAAAAAATGTAATCTCATTTCAAAGTTTTATAATCTTTGGTTTCACGCTATTTTTATTTTTTACTTCAAACCCCTTCATACAATCAGAGTCAATTGTAAATGAAGGGTTGGGTTTAAATCCAGTACTACAAGATTTGCTTTTAGCAATTCATCCGCCAATATTATATATTGGTTATGTAGGATATTCTCTTGTGCTAAGTTTTGCTGTTGGTGGCATGTTATCAAATAAAGTAGACAAGGAGTGGGCTGGATGGTTGCACCCGTGGGTACTTACTGCTTGGATTTTTTTAACACTAGGTATAGGCCTTGGTTCTTTTTGGGCATACTATGAATTGGGTTGGGGTGGATATTGGTTTTGGGATCCAGTTGAAAATGCATCACTAATGCCATGGCTCGCGGGTACCGCACTATTTCATTGTGTAATTATTTTAGAGAAAAAAAATATATTACAGTCATGGACTATTCTTTTATCAATTCTGACATTTTCTCTAAGTTTAATAGGAACTTTTCTTGTTAGATCTGGAATTCTGAATTCTGTGCATACATTTGCCTCTGATCCAACTAGAGGGTTATTCATTTTAATATTTCTAGCTATCATACTAGTTATTAGCTTTACACTTTATGCTTTTAAGGGGCCTCTATTAGATAATAAAAGTGAAATAAACTTAATAAGTAAAGAATCGAGTATTCTAGCTAATAATTGGTTACTTTTATCAACTTTATTTGTTGTTTTTTTAGGCACGCTTTACCCATTAGGGACTGACTTATTCTTACAAAAAAGTATTTCCGTGGGGCCAAATTATTACATTTTATCCCTACTTCCAATCACAGTTCTTTTACTATTTATTATGATTATTGGACCTAATGCTAAATGGCAAAATGATAAAATTACTGAAATAATATTTTCAATCAGTAAATTATTCATATTAAGTTTAGCAATAATATTTGGCTTTAGTATTTACTTTATTGAACTGCAGTTAACTCAAATTACTTTGTTAACCTTAAGCTTAACTTTAATACTGGTTAGTATAAAAAATGGATTAAGAATTAAGAATAACTACACTATAATTAAACCCTCACTTGGAAAATCTTTAGCACATATTGGTTTCGGTTTATTAATATTATCAGTTGTTGCCAATGCTACTTTTGCACAGGAAAAAATATTTCAAGCTAAAGTTAATGATATATTAATATTAGACAACCATAAATTTAAATTTAAAAGTGTAGAACAGACTAAGGGTAAAAATTATAACTCTATAAAAGCAATTTTTTATTTAATGGATAATAAAACAATATTAGAAACTTTTAAGCCAGAGATTAGAGTTTATAGTAATCCACCAACTGTCACTTCAGAAACAAGTATCGTTAGAAAATTTTTAGCTGATATATATGTAGTAATGAACATTCCAGAAAATTCAGATTTTGTAAATGTAAGGATTCATATAAAACCATTAATGTCATTCATCTGGTTTAGTATCATTTTAATGACACTTGGCGGCGTCTCTGCAATAGTATTTAGAGTTAGATTAAAAAGATGAAACAATTAAAGTTTAAACATTTTTTACCAGTCATTATTACAATTGTACTTTTAGTATTTTTCTATCAGCTCTTAAATAAAGATGTGACTAAATTATCTTCACAATTAATTGAAAAACCTGTTCCTACTTTTAATATGTCAACTTTACTTGAAGAGGATCAGTCATTTAGTACAAGTGATATTCTAAAATCTGATGTGGCTTTAGTAAATATCTGGGCCTCATGGTGTATTCCCTGTAGATCGGAGCATGAAATATTGATGTTACTGTCTAGGATGGAAGGTTTAGATCTTTATGGTATTAATTATAAAGACAAAAATGAGAGTGCTTTAAATTTTATTAAAACACTAGGCAATCCTTTTAAAAAAATAGGCGTCGATCGAAATGGAAGATCATCGATGGTTTGGGGAGTTTATGGAGTACCTGAAACATTTATAGTTCATAAAGGCACTGTGATATATAAGCATATTGGCCCAATTCATATGAATGAATTAGAGGAAATAATATTACCAATTCTTGGCGATATATTGTGAAAATAAAATACTCATCATTAATTATAATTTTCATCTTTTTTTCAAATGTTTCAAATGCTGACTTGCAAATGACACAAGAACAAAATAATCGCGCTATAGACTTATTTAAAGAAACTAGGTGCTTGGTTTGTCAAAGCCAAACTATCTATGATTCTAATTCAGAACTAGCTTCAGATTTGAAGCTATATATTCAAGAAGAAATTATTTCAGGTAAAACTGATTATGAGATCAAAGCTCAGTTAGTTAATAATTATGGTGAGTGGATATTAATGACACCATCTTTATCTAAAACAAATATAATCTTATGGTTTAGCCCATTCGTTTTTTTGTTGTTAGGTATTTTTTTTATGTTTAAATACATTTCTAAAAAAAATAATTAAGGTAAATAGTTTGAAAAATATATTTTGTCCTGATTGTGGCAGTGAAAGTATTAAAGAAGAAAAACCAGATGGGGATACACACTTTAGAAAAGTATGCTCATCTTGCAATTTTATTATCTATGAAAACCCAAAAATAATTGTTGGCTCAGTTTGCACTTTCGAAAATAAATTTTTAATGTGTAAGCGTGCAATAGATCCTCAAAAAGGACTATGGACTCTACCTGCTGGTTATTTAGAAAATAATGAGTCAGTTGAAGAGGGTGCAATTAGAGAGGCATACGAAGAAGCTTTTGCTAAAATAAAGATTAATAGCCTGCTGGCGGTATATACATTGCAACACGTAAATCAGGTACAAATCCTATTTCATTCAGAATTAATTGACCCAGAAATCAAGCCTGGGATTGAATCTTTAGAAGTGGGCTTATTTGAATGGAATGAAATATATTGGGACAGCATAGCTTTTCCTAGTGTAACATGGGCATTAAATAACTTTAAAGAAAGACAAAATTTAGACACTTTCAAAGTATTTAATAACCCTGAATAATTAAAAACAAGAGGTAGAATAATGAGACCATCATTCGGTAAAATAATATTTTTCTTAACATTGCTTTGCTCATTTGCATTTGCTGGCGGTATTGAAGAAGATAGTGGACCTGAAGAAATTAGTGAGCAGCAAGCTTTAGAAATGGCTACAGGAGATACTAATTTAACAACAAGAGAAGATATTATTGAATATCAGGATTTGTCTGAAGTAAAAGATCCAAATTGTTACGTGACATACGGAACAGATAAATTTGTTAACGATCCTTCATCTACTTCTAGCGAAAACTTCGCGACATGGTGTTAAAATAATATATTCTATTTAATATCATGAAGATTCGTTTTTTATATAGTTTAGCTTTACTTGCTTTTATAGCCGGATTTGCACAGGCAAATGATAATCAAGACTATGTATCGCTATCAATTGGTCAATTTGATATTAACGATAATAAAGATTCATCTGAGTACAGAATTGAATTTTTATCAGGTGAAATTAGCATGCTATCGCCAGGAAATTTATCTCTAAAGCCATTTTATGGAGCCATGTTAAATGGAGATGATGGTAAATATATTTATACGGGCTTAAGAAAAGATATTAGTTTAAGTAATAATATATATTTAACTCCAAGCTTTGCTTTTGGCTATTATGATCAAGGAAAGAGTAAAGAGTTAGGCTATGATTTAGAGTTTAGAAGTCAGTTCGAACTGTCTTATCAATTAGAAAGTATGAATCGAGTTGCAATAAGTTTAAACCATATTTCTAATGCCAGCCTTGGAGATCGCAATCCAGGTGTAGAAAGTATGGTTATTTCTTTTATAAGAGTATTTTAATTATTTTAAAAAATCTTAATAATGAAAATTATAGATTTCAAAACATATATTATTGGAAACCCTCCTCCCTCCTTTGGTGGCAAATATTGGATTTTTTTAAAATTAACTACTAATACAGGTATAGTAGGTTTTGGTGAAGCTTACGCCATTCCATTTCATCCAAACGTAGCTACAAAAATGATTGAAGATGTCTGTGAACGTTATGTCGTTGGTGAGAGTCCATTTCAAATAGAAAAGTTATGGAGAAAAATTTATTCAAGTGGTTACACTCAAAGGCCAGATATTTCAGTTTCTGGAGTCTTGAGTGCAATCGAAATTGCCATGTGGGATATTGTTGGCAAAGAATTGAATCAACCAATCTTTAATTTACTTGGTGGTAAGGTTAATGAAAAATTACGCACATATACTTATCTTTATCCAAAACCAGGAGATAAAAGTAATGTCTACCAGGATGCTGATCTAGCAGCAGAAAGAGCTTTAGAATATCAAAAACTTGGTTTCACTGCTGTAAAATTTGATCCTATCAGCACGTATAGAGACAATGATCCACGTGAATTAACACTAGAAGAGTTAGATCATGCAGAAAACTTTGTTCGCGCCATAAGAACAGCTGTTGGAAAAAAATGTGATATTTTATTTGGAACACATGGACAAATGACTCCTGCGAGTGCAATCAGGCTTGCTAAAAGAATTGAAAAATTCGATCCCATGTGGTTAGAGGAACCGACACCACCTGCAAACATTCAAGCAATGGCATCTATAGCTAGAAAAACTAGTATACCAATAGCAACAGGCGAAAGACTTACAACAAAATATGAATTCAATGCGATATTAAAAGAAGAAGCAGCATCAATTATTCAAATGAACCTTGGAAGGGTTGGTGGAATATTAGAGGCAAAAAAAATTGCAAGTATTGCTGAAGCGTCATATGCCCAAGTAGCACCCCACATGTATTGTGGACCCATAATTGCAGCAGCCAATGTACAGGTTGCAACTTGCATTTCTAATTTCTTAATTATTGAAGGTATCGAGACATGGTCAGGCTTTGACTCATCGCTAGTAAAAGATCCACTTAAGTGGGAAGCGGGTTACGTTATTCCGTCAGACAAACCTGGTCTAGGAATTGAAATTAATGAAGATAAATTAGATAAATATCCTTACCACGAGGATAAGCTACATCTTGAAATGTCCAACTGATAATAAATTCTAATTATCTAAAATTCTATTAACAAATTTTTTAGCATTGAATTCCTCTAAGTCAGACTTATTTTCACCCACTCCTAGTCCTAATACTGGAACTTTTAAGTGGTCAATAATACTTACAATTGTTCCTCCAATTGCAGAGCCGTCAAGTTTAGATATAATTAAGCCATCAATATTTATATATTTTGAAAATTCTTCAACTTGCTTAATAGAGCTTTGGCCAGTTGTTCCATCAATGATCATTATAGTTTTTTGATTTAATAAGTTGTTTTTAGTTTTTACTACTTTATCAATTTTTTTTAGCTGTTCCATTAAGTCAGTTCTATTTTGTAGCCTGCCAGCTGTGTCAATTATACCGAGATCAAATTCATTGTTTAAAGTGCTTTCAACACATTTAAAGGCAATGCTGGCAGGATCAGAGTTTTGATTTCCAGAAATTATATCTAAATTCATTTCTTTACCCCATAAAGACAACTGCTCTGTAGCCGCAGCTCTAAAAGTATCTGCAGCTCCAAGAACTATACTATAATTCATTTCTTTATAGTGGTGGGCTAGCTTTGCCACAGTAGTCGTCTTCCCCGATCCATTTACACCAATACAAATAATGATAGTGGGCTTACTCTTGCTTAGTTTTGGAAACTCTTCTTGAAATGGTTCAATAATATTTAATATTATTTCAGCAAGCTTTGACTTTACTTCAATTGTATCAAAGCTTGGTGAAAATTTTTCATTTCTAAGTTTATTAATTATCTTATCTGTAGTTTCAATTCCAATATCTGAAATTAAAAGGAGCTCTTCTAATTCAAGAAGAGAATTTTCATCAATTTTTTTAGAAGAAAATATATTTCCTAATCTATTTGTAAAATTTTTAAACAATATATTAACTTATTTCAAAACTACTTTTGAAGCTTATTTCCGTAGCACCAGACATTATTATATTTGAATTATATTCAATATCTAAATTCCCACCGGGTAAAGAAACAACTATTTTATTACTACTTAATTTATTAATATATGCAGCAACAGCAGTTGCACATGCAGCAGTTCCACATGCAAGTGTTTTTCCGGCACCTCGCTCCCATACATTAATCTTAATATGTGTTAGTGATATTACCTGGGCAATAGTAACATTACATTTTTCAGGAAACATTTTATCATTTTCAATTAGAGGTCCAAAATCCTCTATATCAAAATTATCTAAATTATCTACAAAGAAAATTGCATGAGGATTTCCTACATTTACAAATTTTGGATTGGAAATTGAAAAATTGTTTATGTTAAATATAATTGAATTTGTATCATATTCTTTATCAAGCGGTATTTCATTCCAACTTAATTTTGGAGTTCCTAAATTAACACTTATAATATTTTTAGAAATCTTTTTACAATCTAATAAGCCTGCATGTGTTTTTATTGTTATGGCAGATGTCTTGTCTTCTTCCATAAGAAGTCTTGCGACGCATCTTGACCCATTGCCACAAGCTGATATTTCTTCCCCATTCGAATTAAAAAAACGAATTAAAATATCTGATATATTGTCTTTATTAATTGTAATTAGTTGATCACAGCCAATTCCAGTATGTCTATTCGCAACAGAGACTATTTCTGCGTGAGACAAGCTTACCTTAGTATTTCTTTCATCAATAATAACAAAATCATTACCAAGACCATGCATTTTAATAAAATCAAATTTCTTCATAATATTCTTATAGTTTTAGCTACTTAAATTTACCAGTTTAATTAGTATTTGAAAATTCACCTTGACATATTTGATCTCTAAGACTAATTTTCAGCAGTTTTCCGCAAGAATAGTATTCTGCGGTACCCTTGAAAAAGGGTGTCGACATCAGTCAGCGAGTTTCGCCCACTGGTGCAATACTTGTTGTTTGGAGCACACAGTGAATAAAATATGTTTGAAAATTTAAGTAATAGGCTTCAGGCCGTATTTAGTGGTTTAAAGAAGACAGGCTCAATTGATGAGGCTGCTTTAGACGCAGCTATGCGCGATATTCGACGGGCATTATTAGAAGCGGATGTTTCACTTGATATTGTTAAAAAGTTTATTGTAGAGGTTAAGCAAAAAGCTATAGGCCAGGAAATTATCCAGTCTATATCGCCAAGTCAAATGATAATTAAACTCGTTAATGATGAGTTAGTAAATATTCTTGGAAATGATACTGCTACTATTAATATTGATGGGGAAAAACCTTCATCATTAATGTTGGTGGGATTACAAGGATCTGGTAAAACAACTTCAATTGCCAAGTTAGCTAATTTTATTAAAATTAAATTTAATAAAAATATTCTTCTAGTATCACTAGATGTTAATCGTCCAGCAGCATTTGAGCAACTTCAAATATTAGCAAATAATATAAATGTTGAAATACTTCCAAAAGTTGAAAATCAAACCTCTAAGAATATAGCTAAGAGGGCAATTGCCGTAGCTGAGATAAATAATATCGATTTAATTCTTTTTGATACAGCTGGAAGAACAAGTATAGATGATAATTTAATGCAAGAGCTAAAAGATATAGAAAAAATAGTTAATCCTATAGAAACACTTTTAACACTCGACAGTATGACGGGACAAGATGCAATTAATGTTGCTAAAAATTTCTCGGAAAAAATTAATATAACAGGTTCAATTTTAACCAGAGTTGATGGTGATGCACGTGGAGGTGCCGCTTTAAGTTTAAAAATGTCAACTGGATGTCCAATTAAGTTTATTGGTAACGGTGAAAAAATAGACGATATAGAAATTTTTCATCCAGACAGAATTGCAAATCGTATTTTAGATATGGGAGATGTAATTACTTTAGTCGAAAAAGCTGCTGAAAATATTGATCAATTAGATGCTGAAAAAATGGCCGCAAGATTGCAGCAAGGCGAGTTTGATTTAAATGATTTGTTGTCTCAAATAAATCAAATGAAGAAAATGGGTGGGATATCAAGCATGCTAAAATTTATACCTGGAATGAAAAAATTAGGTGATAAAGCTAATGATGCAAGTGACGATGCAGTTAAAAAACAAGAGGCAATCATCTTATCAATGACAAAATTGGAGAGACGAAAACCAAAAATGATAAACAGCTCAAGGAAACAAAGAATAGCCAAAGGATCAGGTACTGTAGTTTCAGAAGTAAATAGAATTTTAAAACAGCATCGTAAGATGGCTGATATGATGAAAAAAATTTCTAAGAAAGGAATGAGTGGTTTGCAAGATCTGGGCTTGCCACAAGACTTTAATAATCAGATACCACCAGAATTTTTAAAAAAATAATTAAATAAAAGGAGAAAATAAAATGGCACTAAAAATAAGACTATCAAGAGGAGGCTCTAAAAAAAGACCTTTTTACAAAGTTGTAATAGCGGATTCAAGAAGTCCAAGAGATGGAAGATTCATTGAAAAAGTAGGACATTTCAACCCACTTTTACCAAAAGATAATCCAGATAGATTAAAGTTAGATCTAGAAAAAATTAAAGAATGGATTGGTAAAGGGGCTAAGCCAACAGAAAAATTAGAAAGATTTTTAGGCGAAGCAAATGTTGTGCCAATGCCTGTACAAAAAAATAACCCTAAAAAAGCTTTACCTAAGAAAAAAGCACAAGAGCGCCTAGCGGCATTAAAAGAAGCTGAAGAAGCTCCAGCAGTAGAAGCAGAAGCTCCAGCAGTAGAAGCAGAAGCTCCAGCAGTAGAAGCAGAAGCTCCAGCAGTAGAAGCAGAAGCTCCAGCAGTAGAAGCAGAAGCTCCAGCAGTAGAAGCAGAAGCTCCAGCAGTAGAAGCAGAAGCTCCAGCAGTAGAAGCAGAAGCTCCAGCAGTAGAAGCAGAAGCTCCAGCAGTAGAAGCAGAAGCTCCAGCAGTAGAAAATGAGGAAAAATAATACTTTATCTAAAGATGGAAAATAAAGTTGCTATTGGTGAGGTGGTTTCTCCTTCAGGATTTAAGGGTCAATTTAAAATTAAGTCTTTTACTGAAAAAAAAGATGACTTTTTTAAATATGGCCCAATATCCATAAGTGATAAATTTGTCGACATCAATCTTGTTAAGATAAAAAGTTCCAAAGATATGTTTGTGGTTAGCTATGATAAGATAACAACAAAAGAAGAGGCTGAAGAAATAAGAGGTGCAACTATATTAGTCGATAGAGAAAGACTACCTGCTATAGATAACACTGAAACATTCTACCACTACGATCTTATAAATATGAATGTATATGATGAAAAAAATATTTATCTTGGTACAGTAATTTCAATTGATAACTATGGATCGGATGATGTTATAGAAATAAAAAGTGATGTAATTGATTCTACAATGCTAATTTCTCTTAATAAAAAGTTTATTGATCAAATTGATTTAATAGAAAAAAAAATTTTAGTTAAGAATGTTGAAGGCTATTTCAATGAAAAAAATATTTAACGCAAAAGTAATAACTTTGTTTCCTGAAATTTTTCCAGGTATATTAGGCGTAGGTGTTATTGGAAAGGCGCTAAAAAACAAATTATGGAAATTTCAAGCAATAGATATTAGAAAGTTCGGTAAAGGTAATCATAAGAAGGTTGATGACACAACTGCTGGAGGCGGGCCCGGTATGATCTTGAAAGCAGATGTACTTGGACTTGCAATAGATAAGGGTCTCAAGGATATAAAGAATACAAAAAAGACACCAATATTGTATCTGTCGCCGCGAGGAAAACCTCTAACACAAAATAAAGTTAAAGCATTATCGGAAAATGATGGCATAGTTTTACTATGTGGAAGATACGAGGGAATTGATCAGCGTGTATTAGATAAATATAAAATTGAAGAAGTTAGTCTAGGAGACTTCATTTTAGCTGGTGGTGAAATAGCTGCTCAGGCTACATTAGAAGCGATTATTCGATTAATACCTGGTGTATTAGGTGATTCTGAATCTTTAGATAATGAATCATTTAAATCTGATTTACTTGAATTTCCACAATATACTAGGCCAAGATTATGGAAAAACCTTGAAATTCCTGATGTTTTGAACTCGGGCAATCATAAAAATATTGATGTATGGAGAAAAGAAATGTCTAAAAAACTCACAAAAAAAAATCGACCGGATTTGTGGGAAAAACACAAAAAAAAACAAGACATTAAATAAATAAAGTATTAAAACACCCAATCGGAGTAAACCATGAATATTATTGAAGATTTTGAAAATTCACAGATCAAGACATTGATCAAAAACAAAAAAGTAGCTCAGTTTCATCCTGGAGATACAGTACGTGTAAATGTTAAAGTACGTGAGGGTGCAAGAGAGAGAATTCAGGCATTTGAAGGTGTTTGTATTGCAAAACGTAGTCGTGGACTAAGTTCAACTTTTACTGTTAGAAAAATTTCTTTTGGTGAGGGTGTTGAGAGAATATTTCCAATTTTCAGTCCGTCTGTAGACTCAGTTGTTTTAGTTAGAAGTGGCTCTGTTAGAAGAGCTAAACTTTATTATCTCAGAAATCTTACTGGTAAAAAAGCTAGAATTGTTGAACGTATTAGAGCTAAACAACCAGACTTAGCAAGTCAATTTACTTATGAAGAAGAAATTGAATATTTAGAAGAAGAACTGGCTGAAGAAAATACTTCTGAAGAGAAAATTACTGCAGAAGCAGATGCTTCTAATGAAGCTCCAGCAGCAGAAGCTCCAG
>Ga0209383_1001011_pt1 | contig 18351 bp, 23 predicted proteins | sample CoawatmetaG02DNA_FD_187510 | JGI IMG/M metagenome (GOLD analysis project Ga0209383, IMG submission 187510) | Marine microbial communities from the West Antarctic Peninsula - Coastal water metaG029-DNA (SPAdes) (version 2) | ecosystem: Environmental > Aquatic > Marine > Coastal ... | reverse complement strand
TTTGACTTTGCGATGTCAGGATTGTTCTTCCCACTTGTACTAGGTGTATGGTGGAAAAGAGCGAATGGTCCTGGTGCTGTTGCAGGAATGCTTCTAGGATTAGCAGCTGGTACTTGGTATCTAATTTGGGTACGTACTGGTGGAGCTGGATTCTGGGGTATTACTCAACTTACGTTCGGCATCGTTGGATCATTGGTTAGTTTAGTTTCTATGGTTGTTGTTAGTTTACTAACAAAAGCACCAGATGCAAAAACTCAAGATATGATTGATGAACTTCGTATTCCAAGTGGCAAAACAATTCTTGGAAAACAACACTAATTAAATTTTATATTAAGGGGCGATTAATTTTGCCCCTTAGTTAAGTTAAAAAATAAAATTCCTTTTTATATTTATGCCAGAAATGCATCTTTCTATTCTTATAATTGATTATATTTTAGGAGTTGTTATGTGGACACTTATTGGAAGAGTTGCGATGAATATTTTTCAAAAAGAAAACTCAGAATTTTTTTTCATGAAAGCATTTGTAAAATTAACAAATCCATTAATTCATTTATTTAGACCCATCACACCCTCATTTATTATAGACCCTCTTGTTCCACTTTATGTGGCTTGGTTTTTTTATATGATCAGATTTTACCTAATGCCCTACCTATTAGGATATTCTGTCATGGGAATGTTATCATTTCCTTTAGAAAGTGAAATTGCTACAGAAATTTATCGTATTTTTGGAAAATAATTAATTCAAATTAAAAATAAAATTGATACTACTAATGTAGTAATCAATGAAAAAAATAAAAATCTCACCTTCAATTTTATCTGCTGACTTTAGTCAGTTAGGAAATGAAATTAAACGATTAGAAGAGGGTGGTGCAGACATGATCCATATAGATGTAATGGATGGTCATTTTGTTCCAAATTTAACCATGGGACCTCCGATTATTAAAGCTTTGAGACAATATACAAAACTACCATTTGATGTTCACTTAATGATATCTCCTGTTCATAAATACATTCAAGATTATGCTGATGCTGGAGCTGATATTATTACAATACACCCTGAAGCTACTGAAAATTTAAAAAATTCTGTACGACATATTAAAAGCTTAAACAAAAAAGTTGGGGTTTCCTTAAACCCCGAAACAAAGATTGATTTAATAAGTGATTTATTGAATGAAATTGATTTAGTTTTGATTATGAGCGTAAATCCTGGATTTGGGGGACAGAAGTTTATGTCCAAAGTATTGAATAAAATTAAAGAGTTAAAAAAGATAAAAAATGAAAAAAACTTAAAGTTTGATATTGAGATTGATGGAGGAATTAATTTTGATAACAATAAATTAGCTATTGAAGCTGGTGCTAATATTTTAGTTTCTGGCACTACAGTATTCAAAAATAACAAGGGAAATATAAAAAAAAATATAGAACTTTTAAAATCAAGTTAGATTAATGATTTTTAATAATTTATTAAATCTTATTAATAATTCATATATATTTTCTAAAAAGAGAATTCGCTATCTATATTTAAGCTCAAATATATATAATAGGAAAATTACGTCTTCTATTGTTAATTCTTTAGAATACCATCCGAGTCCTAACTTGCTAAACTCACTTATTAAATATGATAAAAAAAAAATTAATATCGAAAATTATTCATTAAATAAAATATGGGATAATAAAAATTTAAAAAAAAAGGACTATAGAAATTTAAATAGTTTTTTTTGGTTATTCAGTTTAGATTTAAAATCTTCAAAAAAAGATACTCAACATGTAATTTCACAATGGATAGATAAAAATCACAGATATAACACTGAGAGTTGGGAGGTTGATATAGTAGCTAAAAGGATAATTGCTTGGAGTTCTAACACCAGACTTACTTTTGAAGATGGTAGTATTGACTACAAAGATAAATTCAACAGTATTATAAAAAAACAAATTAATCATTTAATTAATGAAATAGAACGATCAGAATCAGTTGATGATAAAATGATAGGCTGTGCAGCTATTATCTTAACTGGTTTATCCTACCAAGATAAAGATGGGTATTTGAGAACAGGATTAAACCTATTAAAAAAACTTGTAAAATTTTCTTTTGGTAATGATGGTTTTCCAAAATCGAGAAATATCAGACAATTATGCTTTTACTTAAAATATTTTATTTTAATTAGAGAATGGTTCAAAGAATCTCAAAGTGAGATACCTGATTTTATTGATGAAAATATATATTACTTAGGTCAAGCTTATGCATTCATTTGGAAAAATAATAAAATAGATCTACTTTTCAACGGTAACAATGAAACAAATAATATTGATTTTGATCATTATTTAAAAAAGCTTGGTTATAATTTTAAAAATCAAAATAATGAGTTGGGAGGGTACGCAGCTCTTAATAGCAAAAAAGCCTCACTAATCATGGATGTTGGGTCAAGTCCTGATAAGAAGTTTTCTTCAAATTATCAAGCAGGTGCACTATCTTTTGAAATAATATCAAATGGGAAAAAATTAATTTGTAACTCAGGTTATTTTCAAAACCATCATCACAAATTAAATGAGCTATCAAAATCAAGCGCTATACATAGTTCTCTAATTTTAGATGACAGATCTTCGTGTAAATTTAATAAAACTAGAAATGAAATTTCTCATGGATTAAAAATATTAAAAAAACATATTGTGTTTGAAAAAAATTACTGGAAAATTAATGCAGCACATGATGGTTACTTAAAACAGTATGGGGTCATTCATGAAAGAGAGATAGAATTTTATCCAGAGCAGATAAAGTTTGTTGGTCATGATAAAATAATTTCTAAAAATGGTGCTAAAAATTTAAAATTCGAAATTAGATTTCACTTAGAACCTAATATTAAAATAATGAAAACCCAAGATAATAGATCAATACTTATAGACCTTGATGGTGAAGGTTGGAAATTTAATTCTGATATCAATAATATGAGTATTGATAATGGTCTATATTTTGGTAGAAAAGATTTCTTTGTTGATAATCAAAATATAGTCATTTCTGGAATGACTAACGATAAAAACCAGACTATAAAATGGGAAATTACAAAAATATAATGAAAAAAATAAAAAAAGCACTAATTTCAGTTTCTGATAAAAAAAATTTAAAAAACCTTTTAAAAGTTCTAACTAAACATAAAGTTGAATTAATAAGTTCAGGTGGAACTTATAAAGAAATAAAAAAACTTAAGTTTAAATGTTTAGAAGTTTCTGAATATACGGGCTCTCCTGAAATACTTGGTGGAAGAATTAAAACATTACACCCAAAGATACATGCTGGAATATTAAGTAAAAGAGGTAATAAATCTCACATCAAGGATTTAAAAAATAATAATTTTGAAGAAATAGACTTAGTTATTGTTAACTTTTACCCTTTTGAAAAAACTCTAGAACAGACAAATAATCATTTAAAAATTATAGAAAATATTGATGTTGGAGGCCCAACAATGGTGAGGGCTGCTGCGAAAAACTATAATGATGTTATTGTCATTACTTCTTCAGATCAATATATTGAACTAATTAATGAGATAGAAAAGAACAACGGCTCTACATCTATTGGGTTTAGAGAGAAGATGTCATTAGAGGCCTTTTCCGAAACATCATATTACGATGCTGTAATTTCAAACTACTTTAATACAATTAAAAAGAATTATTTTCCTAAGAAAAAAATTATCTATGGAAATTTGATTGAAAAATTAAGATATGGTGAAAATTCTCATCAGCAGGCAGCTATATATTCAAAAAAAAAGAATTTAAATATTAAACAAATTCATGGAAAGCAACTGAGCTATAACAATTACAATGATATATTCTCTGCATTAACAATTTCCAAATCTTTACCAAAAAATTTAGGAACTGTTATTGTTAAACATGCGAACCCATGCGGTGTTTCTATTAATAAAAATAACTTAAAAAGCTACCAATTAGCACTAGCTTGTGACCCTGTAAGTTCTTTTGGGGGAATAGTTTCGTGCAACTTCAAAATAAATAAAACTCTAGCTATGGAACTTAATAATATTTTCTTAGAAGTTGTTATTGCAAACGGTTTTGACTCTGCGGCTCTAAAAATTTTAAAAAATAAAAAAAACTTACGTCTCATTGATGCCTCAAACTTTATGATAAAAAATTTAGTGAGGTTTAACTCGGCTAATGAATCTTTTTTATCTCAATCTGAAGATGTGGAAAAGTTCAATATTAAAAATTTTAAAATAGTTTCAAAAAAGAAACCTAACAAGTCTCAACTAAAGAATTTAATTTTTGCATTTAATGTTTGTAGGCATGTAAAATCAAATGCGATTGTTTTAGCTAGTCAAGAAGCTACTGTTGGTATTGGATCTGGTCAACCCAGCAGGCTCGATAGCTGTCAAATTGCAATAGATAAGATGAAAAAATTTCAAAATTTAAACGATGAAGTGGTTGCAGCTTCAGATGCATTTTTCCCATTCGTCGATGGTATAGAAAAATTAGTTCAGTCAGGTATTACTGCTGTGATACAACCCTCTGGATCAATCAGAGATAAAGAAATAATAAAATTTGCAAATCAAACCAATACAGTTCTCGTGTTTTCCAAAACAAGACATTTTAGACATTAAAAATCTGATCAATTTTAGCAGCTAGAATAAAATCGTTTTCTGATAATCCTTCTATTGCATGTGTAGTGATTATAATTTTTGCGTACCCCCATCCAAAAGAAATATCTGGGTGATGACCTTCTGCTTCTGAGATCTCTCCAACTTTATTGATGAAGTCCTGACTATTAATAAAGTTTTGAAAAGTAAATTTTTTTTCTAAAAAATAAATCTTCTTTTTGCTTTTATTTACACCCCATTCATTTACTTTTCTTTGGTATTTATGAATTTCGCTAATATCAAGAGGTAAAGTTCCACCTTCACAACGTACACATTTTTTATTTAAAAGATCTCTCATTTATTGATATATTTTAAGTTTAATGGAGCGGGTCAAGGGAATCGAACCCTCTACCTAATCGTTGGCAACGATTCGCTCTACCAATGAGCTAGACCCGCCTTTAAAACACTATAAATAGACGTTTTTTTCAATCCAAGCAATAATAAAGTTACTGATTGGTATATTCGTATTTAAAAGTTTGTTAAAAGAAGTAATGAAAATGCAAGATTTACCAAAAATTATTTCTATTTTTCCCCTGAGTAATTTTATTATTTTTCCTTATACGACTGTACCGCTAAATATATTTGAGCCTAGATATATTGAAATGATTAATGACAGTTTGCAAAAAAATAAATTAATAGGTCTAATCCAACCCAAAAATAATAATATCAATTCTATTATAGATCTCCATGAGACTGGTTGTTTGGGAAAAATTACAAATTTTAAAGATTCTTCAAATGGTGCATATTTAATTGAACTTAGTGGCCTAACACGATTTAAAATAACTAAGGAGGTTAAAAATAATAAGTTGTATCGTGAGTATGAAGTTGATTTTAAAGACTATCACGATGATTTAAAATTACAAAAAGAAGAATTAAAATTTTCAGATCTTGAATTAATTTTTAAGGACTTAAAATTATTATTTGAAAAAAAGGGATATATAATCAATTGGAAATCTTTAGAAAAACAAAATTTAAACGAAACTATTAATGCGCTAGCTATGGCCTCTCCTTTTTCACTGGAAGAAAAACAAATTTTATTGGAAAGCAAAAATTTAGAAATTAGAAAGAATAAAATTGCTGAGATATTAAACACCTACAGCTATGATAATTTTGATAATACAACCATACAATAATATCTAAAAACTTAACCCCCTGTCAGCAACCTTAATAAGATAGTTCGACATAATTTTGTTTTGTCCAACCATTCTTATAATTTTATTAAAAATTTTATTTTTTATTTTTTTATCAAAATTAAAAGCTTCATAAATACAATCTATACTATTCGAAAAAAGAAAATTTTTATTTTTCGTTTTTTTTTCAAATTCATTTAAAATTGATGAATCAATTTGCATTCCAAGATCAATTTTATTTTGAATAATTGTAGATAAAGCTTTAATATCTCTAATAGTCATATTAAATCCTTGACCTGCAAGCGGGTGTATCCGGTGAAGTAAGTCGCCAAATGCTAAAATATTTTTATAATGATAGTTTCTTAGATTAGATGAGCTTAATTTAAAACTACTTAATTTGAATATTTTTTGTATTTGATATTTTGGGTTATTTTTTCTTATCAAGTTTAAAATTTCACTTTCATTATATTTTTTATTTTTTGTGTCTAGTGAATATACCATAGACGTTTCATTATTTGAAATTGGAAGGAATGCAATTGGGCCATTTTTTGTAAAAATCTGAGTGGCAATATTATTTTCTATTTTTCTATGTTTTATAATTGTTGTATATGCGCAGTTATCATAATCCTTTTCGATTTTTTTCATAAAAAATTTCTTTGATATAAAATTATTTGAATCACAATTAATTATTAAATCAAACTTATTTTGTTTCAGTAAGTTTGAATAAAAAGAATTTTTATTAATTAAGTTTTTTTTAAAATATTTATTATTAGATATTTCATTCATTAATGACTCATAAAAAACATTATTTTTTACCATGTAAAATAGGTTCTCTTTATCATTTTCAAATTTTAGTAAATTTTTTTTCTTTAGTTTTTCTGAATAAATATCTATTTTTTTTATTTCCCAAAAAAGTTTTTTGGGAATTTTATGAATTTCTTTTCTAAAAAACTCTAAGTTATTTTTGGATATCCCTATTGTTCTATTTAATGATAAATTTTTAATTTTATTTTCATGATAAAGATGAACATTAATTTTTTTATTTATCAAGTTTTTAGCTAGAGATAGACTGGTAAGTCCGTCTCCTATAATACAAATATTCATAATAATTTTAATTTTAACAATAAAAATTAGATGATACAAAGTGATTAATTAGATTCATTAATTTATGGAATTAAAAAAATTAGCCAGTGATACAATAGATTTTGGTATAAATAGAGTTATTGAAAGTATTAGCCTAGTCATTTTAACAATAGGTATCTTTTTGTTAGCATCACTAATTACTTATTCACCCGATGATCCTAATTTTATTTTTTCAAGTGATACAATTATTAAAAATATTTTAGGGTTTCGTGGAAGTTTTACTGCTGATATTTTTTTTCAATCTTTTGGATTTATATCTCTATTAATTCCTTTTAGCCTTATAGTGTCTGGTGTAAATATTTTTTTAAATAAGAAAATTTTTTTAATAGTAGAAAGTCTTTTTTATATTATTTTATATTCTTTACTCGGTTCTTTATTTTTTTCTTTTTTTTACCCAATAGCGTTTGAACTTTACATTAATGGTAATGGCGGTTTTGTTGGTAAATATTTAAAAACGACTTTTTTAAATTCTATAATTACTCTCAATTCTCAATTCTTTTATTATATTCTTGTTTTGTTAATTTTAATTTTATTCTTGTTTAGTATTCAATTTAGAATTAATTCTTTTTATAAAGTTAGCAAAAAGATTTTTAGATTTTTATTTTCCAAAAAAGAAAAAAATTATACTAATGAAAATGAGATAATTAATGAATTTATACCTCAAGAAGAAATTAAAAGCCTAATTCAAGAAGATTTGCCTTTTATCAAAAGTGAAAATAAGGATGATAATAAAAAAATAAAATTTAAATTACCATCTATTGATTTATTAAAAATTCCAACACAAAAAGATAAAGAAAAACTAAAAGATGATGATTTTATTGATACTGAGTTCTTAGAAAAAATTCTTTTGGATTTTGGTGTTAGTGGTGAAATAAAAAAAGTTAGTCATGGACCGGTAGTAACTTTAAACGAATTTGAACCAGCCGCAGGTGTTAAAGTTTCAAAAATTATTAATCTTTCAGACGATATTGCAAGGAATACAAGTTCTGAGTCAGCTAGAATTGCCACAATCCCAGGAAGAAGCACAATCGGTATTGAGTTACCTAATTCAATTCGAGAAAATGTTTATCTTAGTGAAATCCTTTCAAGTATTGATTTTACAAAGAGAGACATTAGACTCCCAATTGCTTTAGGTAAAAATATTTCTGGAATTCCTGTAGTTGGAGATTTGGCCTCTATGCCCCATTTGTTGATTGCTGGTACGACTGGCTCAGGAAAATCTGTATGCATCAATACCATTATTCTTTCTCTCCTTTACAGACATACACCTAATAAATGTAAGTTTATTTTGATAGATCCTAAAATGTTAGAGTTATCAACTTATGAAGGCATACCTCATTTGCTTTGCCCTGTTATTACTGAAGCTAAAAAAGCTGCTTCTGTATTGGGCTGGGTTGTCAAAGAAATGGAAAACCGATACAGACTTATGACTAAAGAAGGAGTTCGTAACATAGATGGTTATAACGCAAAACATATTTTAGCTATGCCCTATATAGTTGTTGTAGTTGATGAAATGTCTGACTTGATGTTAGTCGCTGGAAAAGAAATCGAAAACTATATTCAAAAACTTTCACAAATGGCAAGAGCTGCTGGTATTCACATTATAATGGCGACGCAAAGACCTAGTGTTGACGTTATTACAGGAACTATCAAGGCAAATTTCCCAACAAGGATCTCTTTTCAAGTAACATCCAAGATAGACAGTAGAACAATTTTAGGTGAACAAGGTGCAGAGCAGTTATTGGGCAAAGGCGATATGCTTTATATGTCTTCTGCTAATCGTATAGTTAGAATTCATGCCCCTTTTGTTTCTGATAATGAAATTGAAAAAGTTAACAACTATTTAAGAAGCCAAGCTGAGCCAGACTATATAGATGAAATATTAAGTTTTACTGGTGAGAGAGAAATTGGTGAAAACTCATTAGATTCTAGTAATAAAGATGAGCTTTATCAAGCAGCATTAGACATTATTAGATCTGAGGGAAAAGCTTCTACTTCCTTTTTGCAAAGAAAATTACAGATAGGCTACAACAGAGCTGCAAGAATTATTGATATGATGGAGGCTGATGGAATTGTAAGCAAAGCAAATCATGTTGGCAAAAGAGATGTTCTATAATGTTTAGAGTTTTAATAATATTTTGTATCTTGAATTTTTATAACCCTGTTTTTTCTTCTATAAAAGAAAAAATAATTTCTCAAATGCAACTTACTAATAATTTAAGTTTTAATTTTATTCAGACTATTGATAATAAAGATGAAAATGGAAAGTGTATTATAAAATACCCTAAGAAAATTTGGTGTAAATATAACAATTCTAATAAAAAAATTATTGTTTCTAGTGGAAAATCTTTAGTAATCAAAACTAAAGTTAGTTACTATCTTTATCCACTTAGTAATACTCAATTAAATTTTTTATTAGATAAAGATTATTTAATTTCAAAAATAAAAAATTTAGAACCAAAAAAAATTAATAGTAAATATTTAAATTTTACAATTTTTGAAAATAATAATAAAATTAATGTATTTTTCGATATAAAAAGTTTATCACTAATTGGGTGGCAAACTGAGGATATCTATCAGAACCTAGTGATTACATTCATTTCATCTGTTAAAATAAATCAAAAAATAGATAATAAAATTTTTATTTTGCCAAAAAATGATTAGGCGCTTATCTAATTAAAGTTTCAGATTTAAAAATTTTCATACCTCTTGATTGATAATTGAGTAAGGCATTTTTATGGTCCAGAGAACAGGTATGAACCCATACTCTTGTGCAACCTAAATTAAATGATAATTTAATTGCTTCACTTAATAAATATCCACCTAGTTTTCTTCCATAATATTCTTTTAGAATACCAAAATAAGCAATTTCTACCTCTTGTGCATCTTTGTTAAGTAGTAGTTCAAAATAGCCTGCTATTTCATCTTTATTTTTAAGAATGTAAGTAAAAAGTTTTTCATCAGAAATATATTTGGTCCAATCTAAGTCTGTCCAAACAAGTCTATCGATCCATTGACAATCTTTACCTACATTCTTATAAAAAAATTTATTTAATTGGAAATCTTTTGGATCAGATAATTCTAAAGAATAATCTCCTGATGGTCTTATGACTTCTTTAAAATCTTTAAAAGACTTTAGCTCTAAATAGTTTCTAAAGATTTTTTCTTTCACTCAACCATTTTCCCAATTTTTTCGCCTCCGAACAAATGAAAGTGTAAATGTGGAACCTCTTGACCCCCATGTTCATCTAAATTTGTAAGAACTCTATAACCCTTTCCAGTATCAGTTGATATTCCTAATATTTTTGAAACTTCTGTAATTGCTTTGCTTAATGCAACTATCTCTTGATCTGAAGCTCTATTATTAAAATCATCAAAGTTAATATAGTCACTTTTTGGAATCACCAATGCATGAATTTTTTTTTGAGGATTAATATCATGAAAAGAAAGTACATGATCATTTTCAAATATTTTTTTGCATGGAATTTCATTTCTTAAAATTTTTGCAAAAATATTATTTTTATCGTAACTCATTATCTGTTATTTTTTTCTTCTATACCTGATTGTTTTTTTCTGTTTTCTAATTCTTTTAAAACATCTTCAAATTTAATGTCAGCTGCCTCTAGAGCAACCAATATATGATAAACTGTGTCTGCAGCCTCATTTACTATATTGGAATTGTCATTTAATGCCTCTTTAAGCTCACTAAACTCTTCTTCCATCTTATCTATGCATTTAGAAAGGCCACCAGACAATAACGAAGAAGTATAGGATTTATCCTCATCTTTATTTTTTCTATCTCTGATTATTTTTACTAAGTTTAATAGGTTTTCTGACATATCTAAATTCTAACAGGAATTCCTTTTGAATCCAAATATTGCTTAGCTTCATTAATTGTGTGTTTTCCATAGTGGAAAATTGAGGCCGCAAGAACTGCACTAGCATTTCCTAGTTTTATACCATCTACTAAGTGATCCAAGTTACCTACTCCACCCGAAGCAATCGTAGGTATATTAACTATTGAAGATATTTTGAGCATCAAATCATTATCATAACCCATTTGAGTGCCGTCTCTATCCATAGATGTAACTAGCAGTTCCCCCGCGCCACTATTTTCCATTTTTTTAGCAAACTCTATTGCATCTATGCCCGTATTATTTCTTCCACCATGAGTAAACACTTCCCATTTATTCTCATTTTTTTTAGCATCTATTGCAACAACAATGCACTGTGAGCCAAATTTTTTTGAACTTTCAATTATCATTTCAGGATTTTGAACTGCGGCAGTATTAATAGAAACTTTATCTGCTCCACAATTTAATAATTTATAAATGTCATCAACTCCTCTAACTCCTCCCCCAACTGTTAATGGGACAAAGCATTTCTTAGATGTTCTTTCAACCACATCATAAATTGTATCTCTATCTTCGCTTGAGGCAGTAATGTCTAAAAAACAAATTTCATCAGCACCACCATCACTATAAATTTTGGCTTGTTCAACTGGATCACCAGCATCTTTTAAATCTATAAAATTAATTCCTTTAACAACTCTCCCGTTTTTAACATCGAGACATGGAATAATTCTTTTTTTAAGCATCTATTTCTCTGACTAATTCTTCTAACTTGATGTCTCCATCGTAAATAGCCTTACCAACTATAATTCCTTCAATATTGTTATTAAAACTCTTTGCTTTTTTAACGTCATTAATTGAAGAAACTCCACCAGAAATAATCACTGGACAGTTTGAAGTATCAGCAACTTTTGATGTTTCTTCAAAGTTAGGGCTTTGCTTCATTCCATCTCGATTGATATCTGTATAGATTAACCTGCTTACACCAAAGTCATTAACTTCTTTTAGATAATCCAAAGTTAATTGGTTAGAATTTTCTTTCCAGCCTGATACTGATAAATAGCCATCTTTAGCATCTAAGCCTAATGCAATTTTATTTGGAAATTTTTGGCAAGCCTCTTTTAAAAAAATTTTATCTTTTATAGCAGCGCTTCCTAAAATAACTTTTTCAACACCTGCATCGGTATATTTTTTAATACTATCAATGGTTCTAATACCTCCACCTACTTCAATTTTTAAATCATATTTATGAACTATTTCTTGAATGACATCTAAATTGACAGTCTCTCCAGTTAAAGCACCGTCTAAATCAACAATGTGTAAATTTTTAAAGCCATAATCTTTATATTTGCCTGCTTGATCAACTGGTAACATTTCATATTCTGTTTTATTATTAAAATCTCCTTTAACTAACCTCACACATTTCTTGTCTTTAATATCTATAGCTGGAAATATTTTCATATTTATAAATTTAAAAAATTTTCTATAATTTTAAGTCCTAATTTATCACTTTTTTCAGGATGAAACTGAGTTCCAAAAATATTTTCTTTTTCAACAGAACAAACAATATTTGATGAATAATCTGTTGTTGCAGAAATTATATTTTTATCATCTGGAATAAATTCGTAGCTATGCACAAAATACATATGTGATTTATTTTTTATATTCTTAAAAATCTTACTTTCTTTAATAATACTAATTTCATTCCAACCAATGTGTGGAAGTTTGAATTTATTATTTTGATTATTGATCTTCGATACTTTTCCTGAAATCCAACCAAGGCCTTTTGTTTCAATTTCCTCATAACCAATATCTGCAAACATCTGCAAACCAACACAAATTCCAAGGAGTGGTTTTTTATTGTTTATTGCAAATTCGTTTAAGATATCAACTAAGCCATTTATGCTATTCAATGCATCAACACAGCTCTTAAACGATCCCTGCCCTGGCAAAACCACCTTATCGCTTGATTTAATCTTTTTTAAATCTGAAGTTACTTCAATATTAACTTTGTCTTTAGCGACTTCTTTAAAGGAATTTATTACAGAGCTGATATTTCCTGAGTTATAATCAACAATTGCAACATTCATTCAGCTTATAATGAACCTTTAGTTGATGGAATACTCTTTTTATTTCTAGGGTCTATTTCTAAAGCTGTCCTTAGTGATCTAGCTAGAGCTTTAAAACATGACTCAATTATGTGATGACTATTATCTCCATAAATATTTTCCATATGTAGTGTTATTCCTGCTGATTGAGAGAATGCCTGAAACCATTCTTTAAAAAGCTCTGTATCCATCTCTCCAAGTCTTTCTACTTTTAATTTAACTTTCCATATTAAATAAGGTCTATTTGAAACATCAATTGCAACCCTTGTTAATGTTTCATCCATTGGAATCATTGCATGAGCATACCTTTTAATACCTGTGAAATTTTTTAGAGCTTTCTTTAAAGCCTCACCAATAGCAATTCCTGTATCTTCTGTTGTATGGTGAAGATCTATATGAGTATCACCTTTTGCTTTAACTTTTAAATCAATAAGGGAATGCTTTGATAGTTGTTCAAGCATGTGATCTAAAAAACCTATTCCAGTGTCAATTTTATACCTACCTTTACCATCAATATTAACTTCGACACTGATACTGGTTTCTTTTGTTTTTCTAGAAACTTTTCCTATTCTACTCATAATATATAAATGTATATAGAGATTAATTAACTATATCAATATTTGCAATCTACTACTTGAAGAATAAAAATTAATCTCCATCTATAATCTATGACTACAATAGTACTTATTAGAAAAAACAATGAAGTAGTGGTTGCGGGAGATGGCCAAGTTAGTATGGGTAATACTGTTATAAAAAGTACTGCTGCAAAAGTTAGAAAAATTGAAAAAAGAAATGTTATTGCTGGTTTTGCAGGATCTACAGCTGATGCTTTAACTCTGTTTGAGAGACTTGAGGCAAAGCTTGAAAAACATGCTGGTAACCTCCCTAGAGCAGCTGTTGAGCTAGCAAAAGACTGGAGGACTGATAAATATTTAAGAAGATTAGAAGCTTTGATGGCTATTGGTGATAATGAAAATAGTTTTATAATTTCTGGTACTGGTGATGTTTTAGAACCAGAGGGTGATGCTATAGGAATAGGCTCTGGTGGAAATTATGCTTTAGCAGCAGCTAAAGTTTTATTAGACACAGATTTAAGCGCGGAAGAGGTGGCAAGAAAAGCTATTAAAGTTGCATCTGAAATTTGCGTATTTACTAATGATAATATTAAAATTGAAAAAATTTAATGAAGGATTCAAACGTTACACCTTTTCCAAAAGAAAAAAATGAAAACAAGGATAGCTCTTTAGTTAGCTCTTTATCTCCTAGGGAGATAGTCTCTGAACTAGATAGATACGTGGTTGGGCAAAATAAAGCTAAAAAAGCAGTCGCTATTGCTTTAAGAAATAGATGGAGAAGACAGGCTTTAAAAGGTGAAATGAAAGATGAAGTTTTACCAAAAAATATCTTAATGATTGGACCAACAGGAGTTGGTAAAACAGAAATTTCTAGAAGACTATCCAAACTAGCAGAGGCCCCTTTCGTAAAAGTTGAAGCAACAAGATTTACAGAGGTTGGATATGTTGGGAGAGATGTAGAGCAAATTATAAGAGATCTACTTGAAATTGCAATTGCAATGGAAAAAGTAAAGAAAAGAAAAGAGGTTCATGCACAGGCTCAAAAATTAGCAGAAGAAAAAGTTTTGGATGCAGTGGTTGGAAATAAAGCGAGTCTTGCTACGAGAGAAAGTTTTAGAAAAAGATTAAGAGATGGTGATTTAGATAACAATGAAATTGAAATTGCAGTGAATGACGGTGGTTCTCAAACTTCCTTTGAAATTCCTGGAATGCCTGGAGCGAACATTGGGATGATAAATATTGGGGAAATGCTTGGTAAATCTGCTGGAAATAAACAGAAGAAGAAGAAAATGACTGTCAAAGAATCTCATGAAATTTTAATTAATGATGAGGCTGATAAGCTGATAGAAGAAGATAAGATTATAAAATCTGCAAAAGACTCTACAGAGAATAATGGAATAGTTTTTTTAGATGAAATTGATAAAATTTCAGGGAGAACAGATAGATCAGGTGGAGATGTTTCTAGAGAAGGAGTACAAAGGGATTTGCTTCCCTTGATTGAAGGAACAACAGTGAGCACAAAGTATGGTACAATTAAAACTGATCATATCTTATTTATTGCATCAGGAGCATTCCAGCTAGCTAAACCTTCAGACCTACTTCCTGAACTGCAGGGTAGGCTTCCAATAAGAGTTGAGCTTGAAGCTTTAACTAGTGACGACTTTAAAAGGATTCTTAAGGAGCCAGATTATAGTTTAATTAAACAATATGTAGCTCTCTTAAAAACTGAGAACGTACAATTAGAATTTTCAGAAGATGGAATAGATGCTATCGCAACTATGGCTTCAGAAGTTAACAATACTGTAGAAAATATTGGTGCAAGAAGATTACACACTATTATTGAAAGAATTTTAGATGATATTAGTTTTACAGCAACAGATAGGGCTGGAGAAAAAATTGTAATTAATTCTGAGTACGTTAAACAAAATTTAGATGAGCTTGTTAAAGATACAGATTTATCTAAATTTATTCTTTAAATTTATTTTTATTTTTAAGATAAACATAAAAAGCACCACTTCCACCATCTTCAATCTTAGCATCCGTAGTTTCAATGATTACTCTTTTTAGACTTTTGTTATTTTCAATAAATTCAGGAACCGAATATTTTAGTATACTTAAGTCTTTTGAAAGATAGGGGTTTTCAACATTTTTTGACCTGAGCCCCTTACCTGTAATTACTGTTATTTTAGTAACTTTTTCATCAAAACATTTTTGAATGAATTGTTCCACAACTTTGTTTGCTTCCTCAATCGTATAACCATGAAGATCTATCTTTTTAATTTTTTCATTTCTTGTGCTGTTTTTATTAATAAAATCTTTATTGGGTACTTTTTCTTTATTCTTTATAAAATTTTCCCAATCTTCTTTGTCTTTATCTGAAATCTCTATGGTTTTTTTATCTTTTGTTTTTTTTTTTTTTATAAAATTTTTTTTTATATTTTTTTTTTTTTTTTTTTTTAAATTTTTTTATTTTTTTTTTTTTTTTTTTTTATTTTTTTTTTTTTTTTTTTTTTTTTTTTTTTTTTTTTTTTTTTTTTTTTTTTTTTTTTTTTTTTTTAAATTTTTTTTTTATATTTTTTTTTTTATTCTTTATAAAATTTTCCCAATCTTCTTTGTCTTTATCTGAAATTTTTTTAATCAATTATGTGATAGTGTCAATTAATAGCCAATTAGGGTTGGCAGATTTTATATCTTTTAAAAAAACCCAGGTATCATAAACTGTCTTAATTTTCTCACCATCACCTGAAATTATTTTTTTATCTTTATCTTTTATACAGGTTATAATTTCACTAACAAAATCGACTGTTACTTCTAGGTTATCTTCTATCTTTTTATGGTTTTTAACTGAAGCTGACTTAATCCCTATAAAAGTTATCTCGGCGAAGTGGCCTTTATTTTCTCTATCTGAAAGAGCTTCTTTAAATTGATCATGAATTTTTTTACTCAAAAGAGGTTTGCTAGCTATTAGTTTATTGTCACTGTCACTAAAGTCAGTAATAATTGTTTCATAGGCAATTCTTGCACCTTTTAAAAATTCTGTCTGTGCATCTTCGTCGAAGCTTTTATTTATTAGTTTTGGATTTAAATTTAGTTTTTGAAATTCTTTTTTAAATTGTGTTGGTATTTTTCCCTCAAAACCAGTTTTTTTTCCCAGTATACCTCTCAGGCGAAGAAAAATAAACCCAGCAATCATCGCTAAAAGAATAATATCAATATATTCAAAACTGTAACTCATAAATTAATAATATTTACTATGTTGATTAATTACAACTAGCAATTTAGAATAAAGACAAATGAACACATTTTTATTACTACTCGTTGGTATTCCAATTGTTGAGATTTATCTTTTTATCAAAATAGGCTCTCAAATTGGCGCCTTTAACACTATTTTACTTATTTTTGTTACTGCTTTTTTTGGTGTTATCTACGCAAGATATGAAGGTTTTAATACTTTAAAAGCTGGAATGTCTCAAATTATTAAAAATGAACTTCCTGCTTATGAGATAATTTCAGGTGCTGCTTTAGCTTTTGCAGCATTACTTTTAATTTTACCAGGATTTGCAAGCGACTTTTTAGGTTTATTAATTATTTTTCCACCAACAAGAAAATTGATTTTTCAAAAGGTTTCAACTAAAAAAAAGTCAAAAAATAAAAAACAAGATTTTATTAACGGTGAGTTTGAGGATATAGAGGATGAAAATGACAGAAAACTTTAAGATAATTAGTAGCTTTATAAAGGATATGTCAAGTGAAACCCCAAATGCTCAAACATTTATATTTGCAAGAGACAGGATTTCTAAGTATCGATTAAATATTGATATTACTTCAAAGGCTTTGAAGGATGGAGTTATTGAAGTAAATACAATTCTAAAATTTACAGATCAACCAGAAATTTTAAAAAAATCTCATTTTGAAATAATTTATACCTCTATTGTTAAGGTTGATACAAAAGTTTCTGATAAAAAAGAAATGGAAAAAATTATTTTATGCGATGTTCCAAATAAAATTTATCCCGATTTAGAAAGAATATTTTTGAATTTATTAACTGATTCGGGTTACCCTGGGATAAAGCTTGAAAAGAAAATTGACTTTACTGAATTATACAAGCAAAAGTCTAATTAAAAAAATTTTTCTTTAAACTTCTTTTTAAAAAATCCTTATGAAGCTTAAGTTCTTCTTCTGAGGGCTTTATAATTTTTTTATAATATTGATTTGTTTCATCTAGGTTTATTTTCATTTTTTCATTATCTTCATTTTTAAAATTTAGCGTGGGTTCTTTTAGATCTAGAAGATTAATATAAACTTTAGCTAACAGATCGCAGTCAATAAGGGCTGTATGCTGTGTTCTTTTTGAATTATCTACTCTGTATCTTTTACATAATGCATCAAGACTTATTGGAGAGCCTGGAAATTTATCCCTGGCTAAAGCTAATGTATCTACAACATTTTCACTGTTTAATTTCTTCTTACCTAGCAATGCTAATTCATTGTTTAAGTGGGATAAGTCAAACTCAGCGTTGTGTATTACAAGTCTCTTATTTTCTATGAAGCCCAAAAAATCATCCACAATTTCTGCAAATTTTTTGTGGGTAGATAAAAATTCATCTGTATAACCATGAACTTCTAGGGCTTTTTCGGAAACCTTTCTTTCAGGATTAAGATAACAGTGAAATCTATTTTTGGTTGGTATCAAATTTTCTAATTCAATACATCCAATTTCTACGATTCTATGTCCATCTCTAACAAATAATCCTGTTGTTTCTGTATCTAGTATTATTTCTTTCATTTTATATAATTTCTTTTAGTATTTTTTTTACACTTATCTTAACAAGCTTATTGGTAAAATTATTTTTAATAATATGATCAGATTTTTTCTTTTTATAACTAAGCGGTAACTGTATTTT